>Ga0326597_10002980_pt1 | contig 24799 bp, 32 predicted proteins | sample RVTome_12_FD_203789 | JGI IMG/M metagenome (GOLD analysis project Ga0326597, IMG submission 203789) | Soil microbial communities from uranium-contaminated site in the Upper Colorado River Basin, Wyoming, United States - RVT100D185 | ecosystem: Environmental > Terrestrial > Soil > Contaminated >... | reverse complement strand
CCGTACTTCTCGAACATCGTCTCCAGGTCCCTATTGGTCGTGGAGAAGGGCAAGTTGCCCACGTATATCTTCATCGTGCTCCGTTCCGTCGCGGCGATCCCCGACGATCCGACCGCGGTATCTACATAATGAAACGGAACCCGCACAGACGTCAGGGGAGAGCACGAACCCGTGGACATCGCAATCGATGCCTGAGACCATGATACCCGACTAATGGCGAACATGAAACGAGGTCTGATATGGCTCGTTTTGACCGCTTGTACCGCCGGCACGACCACTACGTCCGTGGTCACGTCCTCCCCGACTACCGCTGACCCGCCCACCTCGACAGCAACTAGCACGACGGTACCACCTGTCCCCGCGACCTCTTCGACCGCAGCCGTCACCACCACCACGGAGCCTGTGTTCGAAATCGTCGTGGAAGAGGTCACGGCGGCCACCCTCGATACCACTTGGCGAGAAGGGTGCCCGGTCGGTCCCTCGGAGTTACGGATGCTCACCCTGTCCCACATCGGTTTCGACGGCCACGTACACACGGGTCAACTGGTGATCCACGCCGACTGGGTAACCGATGTGACCGAAGTCTTCCGATCCTTGTTCGAAGCCGGGTTTCCGATCGAGCGAATCGAGCCGATGACCGTCTATGGAGCTAACGATGACGTCGCCATGGCCGCCAACAACAGCTCGGGTTTCAACTGCCGAAATGTGGCCGGCACCAATCGATGGTCCGAGCATGCCTACGGTCGGGCCATCGACATCAGTCCTCTCGTCAACCCCTGGGTCCGGGGTTCCCAGGTGGAACCCCCGGGCGGGCAGGCATACCTCGATCGCGACCAGTCGGTGCCGGGCCTGATCGTCAGCGGTGATGTAGTCGTCGATTCTTTCGCTGCCATCGGCTGGGGATGGGGTGGGTACTGGTCGAGCTCCAAGGACTACATGCACTTCTCGTCGACGGGCCGCTAGCCAGGCGACTACCTCAGACCTCGACCCGACCCCCCGAGCGCCAGTAGGAGCCATCTGCTCTTGTCAGAAAGCCCTCGTCGATCAGGTATCGCCGCAGGGCCGCATAATCGGAGTGGAAGGTCAGAAGGATGTTGTTGACCTCCTTCTCCCGATAGCGAACACCTGGTTCGAACTCGTGGGCCAGGCGCTCCAACACCACCCGTCGCCGCTGCGCCTGGGCGGGAATCTCGGTGAGTCGGCTTCCCACGAAATAACGTCCGAGCAATTGGCGCTCTTCGGGCGTCCAGGGCCCCTCCACCACCGAGGAGGCAACAGGCTCCTCACCGGGGAGAGCCTCGGCGACAGCCCGCAGGGCGGCTCGATCGAGAGCGAAGTCCTGATCCAGGAGACCGGCTTCGACCAGCCGGCTCACCGACCGTCGCACCTGCCCGACGGTCATCGAAAGAGCGTGGGCTGTCTTTTCGATGTCAAGTGGTCCCAGTGCTGCCATTCCGAGCACGGCCAACCGATCCGGATCGAGGACGATCCTGAGGAAGTCGGTAGGGGTAAGTCCCACCGGCCGAAGGCTAGAACGATTGTTGTAGAGGGACAGCCGTGGTTAACCGGGTAACGTCGATCGGCTGTGCCAGGCCAGACTTTCAGACACCAATGCCTTACTTCTGGGTCTCCTGACGATGCCTGGCATGCCCTCCAAAAGCCTGAGACATGGGGTCGTATAGGAGGCGTAAATAGGATCGAGAACCCATTCTTTGACACCGAAGGCGGACTCGTCGGCTACGCATTCCTCGTCGAGGTGGCGGGAACACCGTACCGCGGACAAGCGCATCGCTCCGCCTGGTCACGACCCCATCGAATGACCATGGGGATCAGCAGCGACCAACTCAAGGGCGACATCACGGTCGAACTCCACCCGGTGGCTACCGGAACCGAGGTCACGGTGCGAATGGCGATGGAACCCGCTGGTTTCTTATCGTCGCTGCTCTTTCCCGTAGTAGCGACGGCGGTGGCGAAAGGTTTTCCGGCCGCCGTTGAGAGATTTGCCGCTGACCTGGGCTCTTAGGAACTCTCAGCAGCCAGAGAGACGGCAGTTCGGGCTGCATCTTCCTTGCCACCGGTGGCGATCTGAGCGCGGTCAGTGAGCAGTGTCACCTGGTTCCTGTAGACCTGGAGAAACCCTCCATGGACGCCAATCGTGGTTCGGGTGCCGTCGGCCCCCTCCACCTCCACCGCCGACGTGACCAGGGAAGCCAGCAGCGGCTCGTGGTCGGCCAAAATCCCGATCTCGCCATCGGGTGTCCGGGCGACCACGAACGTCGCCTCTCCCGACCACACCGTCGCTTCGGGTGACACGACATCGACGCGGAAGGGCTTGGCCATCTAGAACCTCCTTCCCAACCGCTTTTGGCGCGTAACACCGACGCCAGGGGAGCAGAACGGCGCGCCAAAACGAGGTTGGACAGCCATCTAGGCGGCCTTCTCGATGTCCCGAGCTTTGGCGGCCACGTCATCGGCGTCGCCGACCATGTAGAAGGCCTGCTCCGGATACTGATCCATATCACCTTTGAGGATCCCCTGAAAGGAGGCGATGGTCTGCTCGAGGGGTGTGTAGACGCCGGCTTGTCCGGTGAACTGCTCGGCTACGAACATCGGTTGGGCGAAGAACCTCTGAATTCGCCGGGCCCGAGCCACGATGAGTTTGTCCTCCTCGGAGAGCTCGTCGATGCCAAGGATCGCAATGATGTCGGTGAGGTCCTTGTAACGCTGCAGAACCCTCTGCACCTCGATGGCCGTGTTGTAGTGGTCGTCGCCCACGACCTGGGGGTCGAGGGCGCGACTGGTCGAGTCGAGAGGGTCCACAGCCGGATAGATGCCTAGGGCCGTCAGCGGCCGCGACAACACCGTGGTGGCGTCGAGGTGGGCAAACGCGGTGTGCGGAGCCGGGTCCGTGATGTCGTCGGCAGGCACATAAATCGCCTGGAGCGAAGTGATTGAACGTCCTTTCAACGAGGTGATCCTCTCCTGGAGGAAGCCCATCTCCCCCGCCAGGGTGGGCTGGTAGCCCACTGCCGATGGCATCCGGCCCAACAGAGTCGATACCTCTGAGCCAGCTTGGGTAAAGCGGAAGATGTTGTCGATGAAGAGCAGCACGTCCTGGCGCTGAACGTCACGGAAGTACTCGGCCATGGTCAGCGCCGACAGCGCCACCCGTAGCCGGACCCCCGGGGGTTCGTCCATCTGACCGAAGACCAGGGCGGCCTTGGCCAAGACTCCGGACTCCATCATCTCGAGGTAGAGGTCGTTGCCCTCGCGGGTTCGCTCTCCGACCCCGGCGAATACCGACACGCCGCCGTGTTGCTGAGCCACGCGCCGGATCATTTCCTGGATGAGCACCGTCTTGCCCACCCCGGCCCCGCCGAACAGACCGATCTTGCCGCCCTTGAGATAGGGACAGATCAGGTCGAGCACCTTGATCCCGGTTTCGAAAACTTCCTTCTGGGGCGCCACGTCCTCAAAGAGCGGCGGCTGGCGATGAATCGGCCATCGGGGTTCGGCGAACTCCTGATCGGGAGCGTCGAGCGATCGCCCCCACACGTTGAAAATGTGGCCAAGGGTCTGGTCACCTACTGGCACCGAAATCGGACCGCCAAGGTTGCGGACCTCGGAGCCGCGGACCATACCGTCGGTCGGCGCCATAGCGATGGCTCTGATCTTGTTGTGCCCGAGATGTTGGGCGGTTTCGGCCACGACGGTCTTTTTCTCGCCGCCGATGGTGAAATCGATCTCCAGGGCATGCAAGAGCTCGGGAAGGCTGTCGGGGGGGAACTCGACATCCACCACCGGTCCGGCCACCTTCACGATCCTTCCTACCGATACCTCGTCGCTCACAACCTCATCCTTTCGTCAAAGCTTCAGCCCCACCAACGATCTCAGAAATCTCGGTCGTAATCTCGGCCTGGCGAGCCCGGTTGGCGGCCACGGTCAACGACCTGATCAGATCATCGGCGTTATCGGTGGCTGCTTTCATGGCCCGGCGCCTTGCCGAATGCTCGGAGGCCGAGGCCTCGAGGAGCATGTTGAAGATGATTGCTTCCACGTACCTCGGCAACAGCCGGTCGAGAATCTCCTCGGGAGACGGCTCGAAGGAATATCCCACCGGTGTGGAGGGGGTGCCGCCCGGCGGCTCGATCGGCAGCAGGTCATATCGGGTCGGCACCTGGGTCATTGCCGACTGGAACCTGGTGAAGTAGGCCTCCACCCGGTCCACCTCTTCGGACACATATGCCTCCATGATCACGTTGGCAACCGCCCGGGCGTCGCCATACCCAGGGGTATCGGTCACCCCCAGGAAAACGCGTGAGATGCGATAGCCGCGATAGCGGAAGTAGGTCTGCGCCTTCTTTCCTACCGCGAAAATTCTGACTTCCTTGCCCTCGCGCCGTAGATCGATGATTCGCTGCTCTGCCATCCGGATGATCGTGGATGCATAAGCCCCGGCCAGACCGCGGTCGGAAGAGACAACCACGATGCCGACATGACGGACCTCGCGGCTAGCTAGCAGCATGTGTGACGCCGATCCGGAGACACCGCCGACGTTTTGGATCACTTCGATCAACTTGGCGGTGTAGGGCTTGGATGCCACCACCCGGGCGATGGCCTTGGGAATGCGGGACGCGGCAATGAGCTCCATGGCGCGAGTGATCTTCTGCGTCGCCTGGACGCTGCGAATCCGCCGCCTGGTGTCACGAAGCTCAGCGCTAGCCATACGGGTTCAGTCCTCTGCCTGGAAGGATTCCTTGAAGGCATTGATGGCTTCTTTGAGCCGTTCCTCTTGGGGGAGGTCGCCAGTGGTCTTGAGGTGCTCGAGCAGATCCGGGTAGCGCTCGCTGACAAAACGACGAAGTCCGACCTCGAACTTGCGGACCCGATCGACCGGCACCGAGTCCATCAAACCGTTCGTCACCGCATAGATGGAGAGGATCTGTTCCTCGACCGGCACTGGAGCGAACTGCCCTTGTTTGAGGACTTCCACGACCCGTCGACCTCGCTCGAGCTGTGCAAGCGAGGCAGCATCGAGTTCGGAGCCAAACTCGGCAAAGGCCGCCAGCTCACGGAACTGAGCGAGATTGAGGCGGAGAGGCCCGGCGATCTTCTTCATGGCCTTCACCTGGGCATTGCCCCCCACCCGGGAGACCGAGATGCCGGCATTCATGGCAGGGCGGATTCCCTGATAAAAGAGGTCGGCCTCGAGGAAGCATTGCCCGTCGGTGATCGAGATGACATTGGTGGGGATGTAGGCGGAGACATCATTCGCTTTGGTCTCGATTACCGGCAGACCCGTGAGTGATCCTCCCCCGAGTTCATCAGAGAGCTTGGCGCACCGTTCCAACAACCGGCTGTGCAGATAGAACACGTCCCCGGGATAGGCCTCGCGACCCGGAGGCCGACGCAGCAAGAGCGAAATCTCTCGGTAGGCGACCGCTTGTTTGGAGAGATCGTCGTAGATCACAAGGGCGTGTTCTCCCTTGTACATCCAGTATTGGCCCAGGGCTGAGCCCGTGTAGGGCGCGTACATTTGAAGGGCGGCAGGGTCGGAGGCGGGGGCATTGACGACCACCGTGTACTCCATGGCTCCGGCCCGCTCCAACACGTCGACAACCTCGGCCACGGTTGACGCCTTTTGACCGATGGCGACGTAGATGCACCTGACGGCTTTGTCGGTGCCCCAGTACTGCTTCTGGTTGATGATGGTGTCGACCAGAAGAGCGGTCTTACCCGTTTGGCGGTCGCCGATGATGAGTTGTCGTTGGCCCCGCCCGATCGGGGTCATGGCATCGATGGCCTTGATGCCGGTCTGTAGAGGTTCTTTGACTGGCTGGCGTTGCACGACCGAAGGCGCCTGTACTTCGAGGAGGCGACGCTCTGAGGTTTTGATCGGCCCCTTGCCATCGATTGGATTTCCCAGAGGATCGATGACCCGCCCCAACATCTCATCACCCACCGGCACCGACAAGACCGTCCCGGTCTGTTTCACCGGTGACCCCTCCTCGATATGGGAGGCGTCACCCATCAACACCACACCGAGGTCCTCCTCGTCGATGTTGAGGGCCACCCCACGCAAGCCCCCGGGAAATTCAAGCAATTCGGAGGCCATGGCCGTCGGCAGACCACTGACCCTGGCGACACCATCGGCGACTGACGTGACGTATCCGACGGTTTCCTGGCCCAGCTGGGGAGACCATCCCTTGATGCGAGTCCTTATGGCAGCGGTGATCTCTTCTGGGGTGATGGTCAATTCAGCCATGGGTGCTCCTCAACTCGTCATCAGGGCTTCTCGTAGCTCAGCCAGCCGGCGAGCGATGCTGCCATCTATCACGGTGTCACCGACCCTCGCCACGATGCCACCCACTACTTCGGGATCGACAATGGTCTTGACCTCGAGCGACTTTCCGGTCACCCGGGAAAGGGCGGCTGCCAGACGATCGACCGTCGCCTGTTCCAGAGGCACTGCGGAACGAATCTCGGCGACGGCCTTCGAGCGACTTTCCGCGGCAATCTCGACAAAGCGATCGACAATGTCAGGGAGCTCGGTGGCGCGACCCTGGCCAACCAGAAAGGACACCAGGCCGTGGGTCAAGGTGGAAGCGCGGGTGCCGAGGAGGTCGTCGATGACACCCTGCTTGCGTTCTAGCGGCAGCTGAGGATTCCCCAGGTTGTCACGCAACTCGTCGGAGGTCTTGAAGCTGCGAGCGATCGCAAAGAGCTGCTTTTCAACGGTCTCCACCGCGTCCTCGGCCTCGGCGAGGTCGAAGATGGCTTTCGCGTACGCGGAGATCCGATCCGCCACTACATCTTCTCCAAGTCGGCGATGTAGCTCTCGACCAGGGCGAGCTGAGTCGACCGATCCAGGTTCTTCTCGACCACGATCTCGGCCAGGTCGATGGTCATGTTGGCGACCTCCTGGCGCGCTTCGGCCAAGGCTCGGGCCTTTTCGGTAGAGGCCTCCTGGCGTGCCTTGGCGAGCAGGGCCTCGGCTTCGGCCTGGGCCCGGGCCAACATGTCGGTCTTCATCTGGTCGGCGGTGCGCCGGGCCTCCTCGATGATCTGATTACCGCGGCCGCGGGCTTCATTGAGTTGGCTCTCATAATTTGAAAGCAGAGCCTCGGCTTCGGTTTTCGCTCTTTCGGCTTCCTCGAGCCTTCCCACGATCGCCTGCTGGCGGGCAACGAGGGTGCGGTTGATTGCCGGCAATGCCCACTTCCAGACAAAGAAGAAGACGATGGCGAACGCAACCACGCCGGCAATCAACTCATTTGTTTCAGGGAGGACCAGGGAGGCGTTGGATCCACTTCCCTCGGCTTCGCCTTGGGCCAGAATCGCCAGCGTCGATGCTTTGAGCACGTTCAGCCTCCTAAGCGATGAAGAAGAGAACGAAACCAATGAGGGCCAGCGCTTCCGTGAAAGCGATACCGAGGAACATGGTGGTGCGGACCGTGCCGGCCATTTCCGGCTGCCGGGCCATGGCAGTAATCGCATTCCCAACCACGATCCCGATCCCGATGCCTGGTCCCACCGCCCCCAGGCCGTAGCCAATCAAGGCGATGGCGCCCTTGAGCAGCTCGATATTGCCTTCCATCTACTTTCCTCCTTAGTGCTCTGGATGTACCGAAGACTGGATGTAGACCGCCGATAGCAACGTGAAGATGTAGGCCTGGAGTACGGCTACCACCACCTCGAAGACAAAGATGAGCAAGCCGAACGCGAACCACACCAGGCCTATCCCCGCCCTCGGACCGATCTCGCCCACCGCCAGTACGAAGGCCACACCCGATCCCAACAAGAGAGTGAGCATGAGGTGGCCCGCCACCATGTTGGCAAATAACCGCACGGCCAAGGTGAGTGGTCGAAGGAAAAAGGTAGAAACCACCTCGATCAAACCGACCAGCCAGCGCAATCCGATCGGCACGGTCTTTGGCCAGGCAACGTCGAGCAGGTAGTGAAAGCCGTTTTTGGAAAAGCCGACAACCACAAAAATGAAGTAGGTGACCAAGGACAGGAACGCTGGAATTGCCATTCGAGACATGATTGGAAAGTTGACGAGAGGGGTGACCTCGAAAAGGTTCCCCACCAAAATGAGCACGAAGATCGAGAGCAGATAGGGGGTGTACTTGACACCCTCGGGCCCGATCACATCGCGGGCTATCCCATCCCGCACAAACTCAACCAAGCTCTGCACCATCGTTTCGAACTTGGTCGGGACAGGCCGGTTCCGGCGGAGTCCGAAAAAGAGAATGGCGATCGAGAGAAACGCTGCCAGGAAGATGAGGAAGGTCGTCCGGGTAAAGGCATACGAGCCGATCGTGAACCACGGATCGTGGAATTCGAAAAGGTGCTTCACGTCGGATGGCGCGCAGATCACCTCATTGGCGACGTCGCAGACTTCTGCGGCCAGCGTCAATTCACCCAATCGCGTCCCTTTCTCTGTTGCGCATCACCGCTATCGCCTCCATCGTGACCATCGCCAGGTAGCCGACCACCATCGAGATACCGAACGCCAGTCTGTCGATCTCGAAAAAGCGCACCACCGCCAGCATCGTTCCCGTGATGAGACCCAGGCGCAGAAGAAAGCCAAGCAGGGCGGCGGCATGATACATGCTGAGCGAAATCCTGATGCTGTAGCTGAGCAATGCCCCCGCCAAGAGGAAGTTGGCGATCACAACGATCAGACCCAGCGCGGCCGAACCTGCCCCCAACGACCCTCGCAGGAGCCAGAAGAGCGCGACCATGGCCGGACCGATCCAGGCTGCTCGCTTGACCATGTTCCTGGCCATCGACAACTCGACCGAAATGCGACTCATCTCAGTCATCGTCGGGTCCTTTTTCCATCTTCTTCGAGTACTGCCACATCCGAACGAAGCCGGAGTATGACCCGGCCACGATGCCCATGACGACCAACCACGGCTCGGTGCCCAACCAACGATCCAGGAGGTAGCCGATGAGGAATCCGGAAAGAACCGAACCCAGGAACGATCCGCTGGCTACCCAACCTTCTCCCGCAGTGTCGGTCTTCTTTTGGGTCATCTTGTGAATCCCTTCACAAAGTATACCAGCGTCACACGTGGCCCGCGAAATCTGGCGGATATGGCGGAAACCTGCTCGCCAATGTTGCGGCCCTGGAGGCGATTTCTTCAAGGATCGTTTGGTCCCGTCGATCTCGCAGCGCTAGGGCGATCAGCGAGCCTACCTCCGCGGCCTCATCCTCTTTCATCCCCTGGGTGGTCATGGCGGGCGTCCCGATCCGGAGGCCCGAGGCGCGGTAGGGGGGGCGGGGATCATTGGGAATGGTGTTGAAGTTGAGGGTGATACCGATGCCATCGAGCAGCCTGGCGGCATCGCGACCGGTGAGGTCCTCGTCGATCGAGCGGAGATCGATGAGGAAGAGATGGTTGTCGGTTCCCCCGGAAACCACCCGGACCGAGTCGTTGTCCATTTGGGTCGCCATCGCCTTGGCATTGGCGACGATCTGAGCCGCGTACGTCTGGAACTCAGGAGTGGCGGCCTCCTTGAAACAAACCGCCTTGGCGGCGATCTGGCTCATGATCGGACCGCCTTGAGCGTTGGGAAACACCGCTTTGTCGACGTCGTTCATGAACTTCTCCTTGCAGAGGATCAACCCTCCCCTTGGCCCCCGCAGTGCCTTGTGGGTAGTGGCAGTCACCACATCGGCCGCCGGGACCGGATTGGGATAGGCCTTACCAGCGACCAGACCTATGAAGTGGGCGGCGTCCACCATGAAAATCGCCCCGACGTCGTCAGCGATCTGACGGAACCTGTCGTAGTCGAGCTGGCGCGAGTATGCCGAGTAGCCGGCTAGGACGATGCGAGGTTGGTGCTCCTTGGCCAGGCGCTCGACCTCGTCCATATCAATCGTTTCGGTTTCGGGATCGACTCCGTAGGCGACGAACCGGTAATACAACCCGGAGAAGTTGACGGGTGACCCATGGGTCAGATGACCTCCCTGGTCCAATCGCATCCCGAGAACGGTGTCGCCCGGTCTGATCAGGGAGAAGTAGACCCCCATGTTGGCCTGGGCTCCGGAGTGAGGCTGCACATTGGCGTGATCGGCCTCGAACAGCCCTTTGGCCCGCGTGATGGCCAGGCTCTCCATCTCGTCGACGACCTCACATCCCTCGTAGTAACGACGACCGGGATAACCCTCGGCGTATTTGTTCGTGAACACCGACCCGGACGCCTCCATCACCGCCGGGGATGCAAAGTTCTCGGACGCGATCAGGTGAATGTGGGTGTTTTGGCGAGCGGTGTCTCTCGCCACTAGATCGGCGATCTCGGGGTCTACCTGTTCAAGTGGACGAGGGTCGATCATGCGCGGCTCCGTTTTCGCAGTGAGAGGGGACGATCAACAAGCGTACCCGTCAATCGAGAACCCGACCGGGCTAGGCTCGCTGCCCGAATGGATGCCGCAGACCTCAAATCCATCCCGCTGTTCTCGCACCTGAGCCGTAAGGAGCTGGCGCTGGTGGCCCGGCACGCTGACGAGGCCACCGCCGAGCCCGGACAGGTCCTCGCTCGCGAAGGTGAGGTGGCCCGCGAGTTCTTTGTCATCAACGAAGGCACGGCCACCGTCACCAAAGACGGTGCGGTGATAAACCACCTGGGTCCGGGAGATTTCTTCGGTGAGATCGGGTTGCTGGAAACCCCCCGTCGGGTGGCCACGGTGACTGCCGACAAAGCCATGCGTCTCATTGTGATGTTTGGCCCCGAGTTCACTCTGGTGGACTCGGAGATCGAGGAGATCGATCGCGTGATCCGCAAGGCGATCACCGAGCGGATGGCAAACTAGGCGTTCCCGCCGTCATCCGAGGTCGAGTTCAAGAGCCCCCGGACGGAGGATTCGCGGTTTGGCCCTGCTCACGTCGACAACGGTCGACGCAACGAGACCGGGACAGGTTCCGGGCAAATAGAACGCGACCCGATCGCCCAGGGCCGCCTCTGCCTCAACCTCATTGCGGGTTTCGGGTGCTCCCGCCAGGTTGGCGCTGGTGACTGCCAGCGGTCCAAACGCACCCAGCAACTCGAGAGCCACCGGGTGATTCGGAACCCGTACGCCCACCGTTCGTCGGCGCCGGTCCCCCACTCCGTCGGGCAGGGTTCCGAGCGCCCGGGCTACCAGCGTGAGAGGCCCCGGCCAGTATTGCTCGGTCCACTCCAGGGCATAGAGAGGAAGTTCCACCTGGGAAAGAACCTCGTCGCTGTTGGCCAAGAGAAGGCCGATAGGTTTCGTTCCCCGGCGTCCCTTGAGGGTGAACAGGAGTGCCACCGCATCCGCTCGCCGGGGATCGGCGGCGATTCCATAGACGGTATCAGTGGGGGTACCGACCACACCACCGGCTCGCAACAGGTCCAAAGCATTCTGGAGCCTTTCCGTCATGACGACGCGATCGGTCCAAGGAGTTTGACGAAACGTGGGCGTTCGAACTGATCCATCAGCGTTTCAACTTCGTCCCGACCCTCGGATAGGGATCCGGCCTGACCATCTCCAACCTCTATCACGGCTATTCCCCTCGGCGCGAGCCAGGTCGCGGTCTGCTCAAGCAGCCGCTCGATCACCTCGGTGCCTGTAGGTCCCCCCACCAGAGCCATTCGAGGTTCCCGCTGGATCTCGATCGGCAAGTGGGCCCACTCAGACTCGGAGACGTAAGGCGGATTGGCGACCATCAGACTCACCTCGCCTGCCAGCTCCACCGGCACCGGCGCCCACAGATCGCCGCGGAACCACTCGATGTCGAGACCGAGACGGCGCCCGTTGGATTCAGCCACTTCCATCGCCCCGGCGGAGAGGTCGCTTGCGATAACCCTGGCCTCGGGGTAAGTCCGCTTGAGAGCGAGTGCCAGGGCTCCCGAGCCGGTGCAAAGATCGACTACGACCTGCGGAGGGGCGATAGACCTCACGACCAGGTCGTACAGATACTCCGTTTCCGGCCTCGGGATCAACACCCGACCGTCGATGAAGACCGTCACCGGGCCAAACGGAACCTCGCCTTCGAGGTATTGGAGTGGCTCCCCGGAGATTCGCTGTTTGACCAGGCTGGCGAATTTGACCATCGCCGCGCTCTCGACAGCTATGCCGGCCCTGATCGCGCCAGGGTGGCGGCCGGTCGCCTTGGCCAGCAATCGAACCGCTTCGTGAGACGGCAGCGGCGCACTCCTCAGAAGCTCCTGGCTAGAAATCACCTCACTAATACTCGCTGACCGACCTTCGGATGCCACAATCGCAAGGTCCCACAGCAAGAGGAGAACAGGTGAACCCCATCATCGAGCGGGTCAAACGGGCAGTGACCCTCTCACCGGGTGTGTATCAGGAGATCGGCAACGACACCCAAGGAACCACCCAAGCCATGATCGTGACGGGGGCGGCCGCCCTCATTGGAGGCCTCGGGACCCTGTTCGGGGGGCGGTTTTTCGGCTGGATATTGACGCCGATCTATGCCGTGGTCGGTCTAGCGATCGGTTCCGGCATTCTCTTCCTGCTCTCGCGAGCGTTCAAGGGTCAGGGCACCTACATCCAGCTCTTCCGTGGGTTGGGGTTTGCCACTGCTCCCCAAGCCCTTGGGCTCATCCCGATCCTCGGCGGCATCGTCGGCGGGGTCTGGTCGCTGATCCTCGCCATAAGAGCCGTCAAAGAAACACAGCAGGTAACCGACGGCGCCGCCATCGCGATTGTCTTGATCCCGGCGGCCATCATCGGAGTGCTGGTCTTTCTGCTGCTGGTCGTGCTCAGCATCGCTCTCTTCGGCGCCGCCGCCGCCAACAGCTAACCCGTCAGACAGTTTGCGCTAGCCGCTCCGCCTGCTCGTAGGCGGCCATCGCATCGACGAAAGCGTCGAGGTCGCCTTCGAGAACATCCCAAAGTCTGTGCACCGTAAGGCCAATGCGATGGTCGGTTACACGCGCCTCCTTGAAGTTGTAGGTGCGGATCTTCTCGGAGCGTTCTCCCGTTCCGACTTGGGCCCGGCGGGCTCCGGCGATCGCCAATTGGTGCTGCTCGAGTTTTCGCTGATACAGACGGGCCCGCAATACCCGAAAGGCCTTCTCTTTGTTTTGTAGCTGGCTCTTTTCGTCCTGGCAGGTGACCACCTCGCCAGTAGGGATGTAGGTCAAACGCACGGCAGAGTCGGTCGTGTTGACCGATTGACCCCCGGGCCCCTGCGATCGATAGACATCGACTCGAACATCAGCCGGGTCGATGTCTATGTCCACTTCGTCGGCCTCCGGCAGGACGGCCACCGTGGCGATCGAAGTGTGTATACGTCCGGACCCCTCGGTCTTGGGAACCCGCTGCACGCGGTGACCACCACCCTCGTACTTGAACCGTGAGAACGCCCCCTTGCCCTTGACTGCGAAGGTCACCTGGTCAAAGCCTCCGGCATCGGATTCAGAGCTGGTCAAGGGCTCCAAGCGAAAGCGATGACGATCGGCGTACCTCTGGTACATGCGGAGCAGATCCCCGGCCCACAACGCTGCCTCGTCGCCCCCGGCGGCCGCCCGTATCTCGATGATCACATCCTTGTCGTCGTTCGGGTCACGTGGCGCCAACGCCGCCCTCAGCCGCTCCTCGAGATCCTCCGCTTCGACCCGCTTTTCCTCAGCCAGTTCGGCAAGATCCTGGGCAAGTTCCGGATCCGCATCGGCTAGCCCTTGCGCCTCGAGCATTTCTTCCCGAGCCGCTTTCCAACGCTGATACAGGTCGACAATGAAAGACAGTTCGGAGTGACGCCGGCTCAGCTCCGTCATCCGTGCACGATCCGCATAAGACGCGGCCAGATCTTCCTCCACCGAACGAAGGGTCCCTGCCGTCTCCTCTAGCCGCGCGATAAGACCGGTATCCATCTCAGTGACCTGCAGCGGAAGCTACCGGGCCCGGGCGGCCAATACCGACTCGGGCACCGGCCCTCTCGACACCACCTCGGCTACCTCGTCCTCTTCCAGCGACGAAAGAAGGCTGGCCACAGCTACCTCGATCTGCTGTTGATCGGGGATCCGGGTGGTGAGTTTCTGAAGCCAAAGGCCGGGGGCGGCCATGAACCGGCCGTAGATGTTGTCGCGGTGGGCACCGGAGAACTTGAGGACCTCGTATGACAGACCGGCAATGACGGGTATACCTATGAGTCGGCTTCCGATCAACAGCGGCCAGGGCAAGCGGCCGAACAACCCGAAGATGAGGATCGCCAGCACCATTACGAGTAGCAGGAAGCTGGTCCCGCATCGTGGATGCTCGGGTGGAAACTGCGAGACACGATCGGCCGCCAGGGGTTCTCCCGCCTCGTAGGCGTGGATAGCCATGTGCTCCGCTCCGTGATACGAGAAGACCCGGCTGATCTCTTTGGAACGGCCCAGCAGCCACAGATAGCCGATGAAGATCGCCAGCTGGATCCCTCCTTCGAGAGCCGCGTAACCAAAGGACCTGTCGCTGGTCAAAGCGCGGGCTGCGGCCGCGGGGCCGATTATGAAAAGCGCAGCAAAGAACAGGAGAGCTACCGACATCGAGCCCACGATTTCTCGTTTGCTCAGCTGCTCGGTTTCCTCGCCGGCGGCTTTTTGGGCCGACCAGGAAAGGGCACGGAACCCAAGGCTCAACGACTCGCCAAGCACCAGTACCCCCCGGACCAGCGGAACCTTGGCCCAGCGCGATCGGGACGACAATCGGGGAAGCGGCTTGCGCATGGCCACGATGGCCCCGTTGGGTTGACGAACCGCCACAGCCCAGGCATTGGGTGCCCTCATCATTACGCCCTCGATGACGGCCTGACCGCCCACCGAAAGCTGCGCCTTGGGAGCGGCTGGCTCGTTCATCAGTATCGATTGGGCGCCGACGGTCTATCTAACCGGCCGTCTCGCCGCCAGTGCCCTTGCGCCCACCGTATTGCGACTTGCCGTAGCGACGCTGGAACTTCTCGACCCGGCCGCCTGAGTCGACCAGCTTCTGGCGTCCTGTGAAGAATGGATGACACTCATTGCACAACTCCACGTGAAGCTCGCCCGGCTTGGTCGAGCGGGTCACAAAAGTGTTTCCGCAGGAGCAGACCACCTTGGTCTCTGCATAGGTCGGATGGATTTCGGTCTTCATGGCGTCTCGTCTCCTGTTAGTTGCCGGACTTGGCGACCTCTGCCAGGAACTCCTCGTTGGAGTTGGCATTCTTCAGTCGATCGATCAACAACTCGAGGGCCGCTCCTGATTCCAACGCCAGCAGGACCCTGCGCAGTTTCCACACCTGGACCAGCTCTTTACGGTCAAAGAGCAACTCCTCCTTACGGGTACCCGACGATTCGATGTCAATGGCGGGATATATCCGCTTGTCCGCCAGCTTGCGATCGAGGCGGAGCTCCATGTTGCCGGTGCCTTTGAACTCCTCGAAGATGACCTCGTCCATCTTTGACCCTGTCTCCACCAGCGCCGTCCCGAGAATGGTCAACGAACCACCCTCTTCGATGTTGCGGGCGGCCCCGAAGAACCGCTTGGGGGGATACAGGGCTGTGGAATCGACCCCACCCGAGAGAATTCTGCCCGAAGCGGGAGTGGCGAGGTTGTGGGCTCGGGCCAATCTGGTGATGGAGTCGAGCAGGATGACGACATCGGTCCCCATCTCGACCAGTCGTTTCGCCCTCTCGATTGCCAGGTCCGAAACCTGAATGGACTCTTCGGCGGGGCGGTCGAATGTCGAGTAGATGACTTCACCCTTGACCGACCGCTGCATGTCGGTAACTTCCTCCGGACGTTCATCGACCAGGACGACCATCAGATAGCACTCGGGGTTGTTAACGGTGATCGCCTGGGCGATCTCTTGCAGAACCGTGGTCTTGCCTGCCTTGGGCGGTGACACGATCAAGCCGCGCTGGCCTTTGCCGATGGGGGCGATGAGGTCGATGATGCGGGTTAATACCCCGTTGCCCTTGCCTTCGATCTCGAGGCGTAGGCGCTGGTCGGGAAACAACGGGGTGAGCTGGTCGAAACGCGGCCGCCGCATGGCCTCGTCAGATGACACCCCGTTGACCGTGTCGATGCGGATCAGGGCTGGAAACTTCTCCTGGGCCCGGGCCGGTCGAATCGGTCCGGCCACCAGGTCGGCCTTGCGCAGCCCGAACTTGCGGACCTGACCCGCCGAGACGTACACATCCTTCTCCCCGGGCAGGTAGCCGGTCACCCGCAGGAAGCCGTAGCCCTCAGGGAGGACGTCCAAATATCCCTGTCGAACCTCTAAGTCGCCTTCCGGGATCGGCTCATAGCCGCCATAGTCGGAGCGCTGACCGCCGGGCCCGCCTCCCCGACGCCGGCGCCGACGGCGATTGCCGCGGAAGTCGTCGCGATCGCCGCCCTCTCCGTAGGGCTCACCCTCGTCACCAGCATCGCCGGCGTCTCCGTTCGACTCCCCGATTGCCTCGGCTTCATCGGTCGGAAGCTCGTCGGGGGCATCAGGCTCGGGGCGGGATCCATCATCGGTTCGGCCATCGTCGAGTCGGCTTGTGGCAATCGGGAGATCGACCATGTTTTCCTCCTCGCCGCCTTCGGGCATGCCGCCAGCGGCCATCAAGGCACTGATCAGTTTGGACTTCTGGAGCCCATCGGAAGGGACTCCGACTGCGTTGGCGATTTCGCGCAGCTCGGCAATCGATTTGTTCTGCAGTTGCGTTCTGGTGCTCATTTACTCACTCGATAGAAAGGCCCAGACGGAAGCCCGGCGGTTCGGATCGAACAACTCGCGTGTTTTCCGAGAGGTGGACCGGGCTCATCGTCCGAAGACAGGGCAGCCGGGGGTCCGGGAAGCCGAGCGGTGATGCAATAGTAGCACTCACCCGATAGTTTCCAAGATCACCTCGAATGCAAGAGTTTGACCAGGGCGGGGTAGTCGTCGGGTAGTTCGATAACGCGTTCGCCGCGCTGCTCGAGATCCGCCAAGTCCGGAGGAAGCTCAGGCGTCAGCCCCGTGGCTTGGGCTACCGGCTCTGCAAACTTGGCCGGGTGGGCGGTGGCGACGATCACCAATGGAATCCCCGGAGGGCACGCACGGTTTCCGATCTTCCATGCAATCGCGGTATGAGGGTCGAGTACCAGACCAGCAGTAGCGTGAGCCTCTCGCATGGCCTCCAGGATCTCATCGTCGGGCAGCCAGTCGGCCGCAAGCAGCCGTTGCATCCTTGCCCGTTCGGGAGCAGTCAGGCTGAGTCGATGAGTCTCATTGAGCTGGCTCTGCCAGGCCCGGACCCGGGCGGAGTCACCGTCTGTTAGCTCGAACAAGTACCGCTCAAGGTTGGATGGGATCTGGATGTCCATGGCCGGAGCCAAGGTCGAGTGCGGCTGCTCTACCGTGAGTGTGCCAGTGGTTACCAAATCGGACAGTCCGTGATTGCGGTTGTTGGCGATTATGAGCCGTTCGATGGGAGCTCCCATCCGTTGGGCGACATACCCGGCCAGGGCATTACCGAAGTTGCCGGTGGGGACCGCAAAAACCAAGCTCTCACCCCCGATTTGTTCGGCAGCGGCCAGGTAATAGGTGGCTTGCACGGCGATTCGGGCCCAGTTAATCGAGTTCACGGCAGCCAGGTCGATTCCGAGATCAGGATCGGTGAATGCTCGCTTCACGAGAGCCTGGCAGTCGTCGAAGGTCCCGGGTATGGATACGGCGGTGACGTTCTCCTCGGGGACTGTGGTCATCTGGCGTCTCTGTACTTCTGTGATCCGTCCTTGCGGGTAGAGGATCACAACCTCGATGTTGTCGCGTCCCCGACATGCTTCTATGGCGGCCGAACCGGTGTCGCCCGAGGTGGCCCCCAGGATCAACAGCTTCCGGCGGCGACTACGAAGCAGGTGCTCGAACAGTCCACCCAGGACCGAGAGGGCGTAGTCCTTGAAAGAAAGGGTTGGGCCCCAAAACAATTCGAGCATGTATCGGTCATCGCCGACTTGGGTGAGGGGCGCCACCTCGGGTCGCCGAAACGTCGAGTAGGCCTTGGCCACCAGTCTTGCCACATCTGCCTCAAGCGGATCCGGTGCCACATAAGGGGCGAGGACGGACGCCGCCAGGCCCGCGTAGTCCGGCGTGGGACGGGCGCCCGGCGCCGGCCATTGCTCGGGCATATAGAGGCCGCCGTCGGGTGCAAGTCCGTCAAGAAGAATGTCAACGAACCCGGGCCGACCCAGGTCTCCCCGGGTAGAGAGATATCTCATCAGCCCTCAGGCAACAGGACCCGGATCGTGGCCGCAACCTGCTTGACGACATCGAGAGCTTCCAGACGCTCTGTCGCCTGGCGGTGGGCCGCTTCTGGGCCCTCGTGGGTGATGAGAATGAGGGTGGCGTCGTCGCCCCGCCCTTGCTGCCAGACCGAGGCGATCGAGACTCCGGCTTCCCCGAACACCCCTGCGATGGCGGCGAGTACCCCGGGCGCGTCGGATACCTCGAGCCGTATGTACCAGCGGGTCGTGTTAGCGGTGATATCGCTGATGGCCCGATCGTTGAAGCGGATCCGGGGCGCCACCTGAGTGCCGGCCAGGAGCTCACGAGCGGCGTCGATCACATCACCTAGGACGGCAGTAGCGGTTGGCTGACCCCCCGCCCCTGGTCCCGAAAACAGCAGCTGTCCGATAGCAGGGCCTTCCACGAAGACAGCGTTGGTGGCCCCCCGGATGGCAGCCAGTGGATGGTCGCGCGGAACCAGCGTTGGGTGAACTCGCACCGAGACGCCCGTCGGGTTGCGATCGGCAGCGGCCACCAGTTTGACGACGTATCCGAGCTGGCGGGCAAAAGTCAGGTCACCCCGGTCGAGGCGATCGATGCCTTCTCGGTGTACCTGTCCTGGACCCACCCAAACCCCGAAAGCGAGACCGGCCAGGATCGTCGCTTTGGCGGCGGCGTCGGCGCCGCTGACATCGGCGCTGGGATCGGCCTCGGCGAATCCGAGTCTTTGCGCCTCGGCGAGAGCCGCCTCATAAGAAGCGCCGGCTTCATCCATGGCGGTCAGGATGTAATTGGTGGTGCCATTGACAATCCCGAGCACACGGGTGAGCCGCTCCCCGGCCAGTGACTCCATCAAAGGGCGGATCAAGGGGATGCCACCTCCAACCGCGGCTTCGAACAGAAGCGAAACTCCTTTGGCGGCCGCGACATCGAACAACGCTGGACCATCGGCAGCCACCAGTTCCTTGTTGGCAGTGACCACCGGTTTGCCGGCGTGAAGGGCCCTCAGCACCAATCCCCGGGCGGGCTCCAGGCCACCGAGCAATTCGACCACGAGGCTCACATCGGGATCGTCGACCACCTCTTCGAGTCGATGGGTGAGGTACTGGCGGGGAAAAGCCCGGTCCTTCTCGACGTCGCGGACAGCGACCTTGATCAGTTCGAGGTCGAGTCCGGTCTTATCGGCGATGCTCGCCCGGTCGTCCAGCAGCCGGCGGGCCAACGACCCGCCCACCACACCACCGCCGAGGATGCCGATACCGACCCGCATTGGCGAGCGATGGTAATTAAGGCGTGAGGCGCGAGACGTGAAACGTGAGGCGTGTGACGTGAGGCGTGAGAGAGGCGCCCTCGACAGGATTCGAACCTGCGCACCTGGCTCCGGAGGCCAGCGCTCTATCCCCTGAGCTACGAGGGCGGGGGAAAACAAGCTTACTGGAGGCGCATAAACTGTCCCCATGGCGCGATCTATCTGGAAAGGGGCGGTGTCGTTCGGCCTGGTGACCATTCCCGTGGCCCTCTACACCGCTACTGAGTCGAAGACCCCCAAGTTCAAGATGTTGCGTGGGTCCGATCATTCCGCCGTCAAGTACAAGCGGGTGGCCGAGGCTGACGGTGAAGAAGTCGCCTGGGATGAGATTGTCCGGGGCTATGAAGTCGAGAAAGGCAAATACGTCGTCTTTACCGACGACGAGTTGGAGGCCGCTTCGGCCACCGACAGCTCCCGGCTCGTCGATGTGGTGCAGTTTGTCGACGAGTCGGAGATCGATCCGATCTACTACAACAAGAGCTACTACCTCGCCCCCGAACGGACGGGGGTAAAGGCTTACCGGATCCTGCTCGACGCCCTGACCAGCAAAGGCCGGGTCGGTATCGCCAAGGTAGCGCTCCGGGAGAAACAACAGCTCGCCACCCTCAGGGCCAAAGACGGCGTGTTGGTCATGGAGACGATGTTCTGGCCCGACGAGGTCCGCCCCGCCGAGTTCGAAGAGCTCGAGGCCGAGGTAGAGATTCGCAAGGAGGAGGCCAAGATGGCAGAGATGCTGATCGATGGCCTCACCTCACCGTTTGACGCAAAGTCCTTCCATGACCGCACCCGCGAAAACGTCGAAGATGCCGCCAAGAAGAAGGTCGAGGGTCAGGAGATAGTCGCCGCCGAGTCTCCCGAACCCACCAAGGTGATCGATTTGCTGGAGGCACTCAAGGCCAGCGTCGAAGCGACCAAAGCCCGCAAGGCAGCCAGCTAGCTCGGGCCCTTCTCCAGGCCTTTGAAGACCGGCGCCCGCAGCCGACCGTAGGGAGTCCACTCCCGGTACTCCACCCGTGCTACCAGGACCGGATCGACCCACGACTTGATCCCGGCAACATCGACCGGTCCGGTGAAAGGTGACGAACTCCTGGCCAGACCGCGCAGCGTGGAGGCAATTGCTCGCAAGGTGGCGTCGTCAAACCCCGAACCCACCGACCCGATGAAGTGGAGTTGGCCGTCCCGGTCGACCCCCAACAACAGGGATCCGAATGTTCCCGCCCGGTTGCCTTCACCTGCCAGAAAACCACCGACTATCGCGGTGGTCACGCGTCGGCTAACGATCTTGCGCCAGTCCGGGCTGCGCCGCCCAGGGTGATATCGAGAACCCGCCCGTTTGGCCACCATTCCTTCCAGCCCCTGGTCGACTACCACTTCGTAAAGGTCTTCACCGTCTGTGGCGACGATGTCGGTTACCGCCACCGGTCCTTTGAGCGACAGCGCCTCGAGCCGCTGGCGTCGGTGCTCGAAGGTCAACCCGGTCAGGTCTTCATCCATCCAGAGCAAGTCGAATGCCACGAAGTGGGCGGGGGTTTTGCCGAGAAGGAAGAACGAAGGCTTGCCGTCCTCGCCTATCGCCACGATCTCGCCATCGAGGACCACCGATCGGCCAGCGTCGACCTGGCGTAACTCGGGGTAGCTCGAAATCAGGTCGAGGCCCCGCCGGGAGCGGAACACCGGCCGGCCCGCACCCAGATAGGCAAGGCTGCGGTAGCCGTCCCACTTGAGCTCGAAGAACCACTCACTATCTGAGAACGGTCGCGTCCACGGCATCGCCAGCATCGGGTCGTAGACAGGGGGCATACTGGGTCCATGTTGGTCGATGAGCTCGGCCGCCAATTCAGGATGGGTGTCTACGGCCTCGCCCTGAGCGAGGGTGCTGTCCTGTTGGCCCGAATTGGACCGGGCGATGTCGAGGTCGGAGCCTGGACCTTGCCCGGAGGCGGGCTCGATTGGGGCGAACATCCTGTTGTTGGGCTGGAACGGGAGTTCGTCGAAGAGACCGGCCTCGAACCCACAGTTCTACGACCGCTCGGCATCCATTCGTTCGTCGTCCAGTCGGCCCAAAAAAGCCAGGCCGCACCCGACATCCACGTGACGCAGGCCGTCTACCTCGTCAAGGCCAGGGGGGATCCCGTCAATGAAGTTGACGGAAGCACCGACGAGGCACGCTGGTGGCCACTCGACCGCCTCGGCGAGATTCGATTGGTTGAGCTGGTCGAAGTGGCGTTCGGCTGGCTCAACTCGCCGCCAGTTCCTCCGCCACCAGACGGTTGACCAGGCCTCCGTCGACCTGGTTCTTGTGCGTCTTCATGACCTGTCCGATCACCCGCCCCGATGCCTTGGGCTCACCCCCGACTCCCAGCTCGGCAATGGCTCGGCGCACGATGCTGCGCGTCGCCTCCTCATCGAGCTTCATGGGAAGCCAGCGAGACAGGTATTGGACTTCCCAGCCCAGCTTGGCGACCATCTCCGCTCCCCGGTCTCCATACCCCTCGTATTCCAAGCGCGCCTTGTCCATCTTCTTCGAGTAGCTGGCAATCACCTGACGGTAGAGGTTGTCGTCCACCTCGCCGGTGAAACCAGGCGCTGAACGAGCAAGCGCCACCTCGGTTTCGATGATCCTGATCACCTCGCGGCGGCCAGCATCCCGGGTCTTCATAGCGTCACGCAGCTCAGCTGCCAGTTCCTCTTTGATACTCATTCGCCTACCTCAGGGCGTGACTCATCAGGCCGGGATCATCGGTGATGATGGCGGTAACGCCGATGGTGGCCAAGTCCCGGGCCATTTCGGGGTCGTTCAACGTCCAAACAGTTACGTCGAGACCCGACTCTCGCGCCTCATTGACAGCCATGGGATCGGCCCGGGCGGTCTGCCAGTGGGGAACGACCGCCTTGTGTCCCCCCGCCAATGCATGCGTCACCGCGTCTCCAATCGATCCCCCCACGTCGACCAGAAGACCTGTCCTCAGGTCAGGATGAGAAATCCTCACGGCGTCCATAGTTGGCCAGAAAAAGCATGTGAGCAGGTCCACTGACCGGGCTCGATCCGCCACCAGATAGGCCAGCCCATGGGTCTCGTCGAATCCCGGATCACCTGGATGGTTCTTTATCTCCAGGTTGAACGGAAATCGGGGAAAGCCCTTGAGCAACGCCTCCAGGGTAAGCGGGTGATGACCTCCCCCCAGGTCCAGGTCCGCTAGTTGGGGCCAGGTCGAGGCGTGAACTTCGAGGCCACCGAGGCGGGGATCATGTGAAAGGACCAGGGTTGCGTCCGCCGCCAGACGTACATCCACCTCGACCATATCCGCCACCTTTGACGCGGCCTCGATCCCCGCCATCACGTTGTCGGGAAACCTGGTTGGCCACCCCCGGTGACCGATTATTTTGAGAGAATCTCCAGAAATCATCATTACAAATCGATTGCAGGTCTGAAGTTCGACAACTACGGTAATCGCCACCAATCAAGACCCCAGGTCTTCACCTGCACCGCCCGGTCATGTGAAGAACTTCACAAAGGACAGATGCCCATGGCCACCATGGCCCTCACCATCACCACCGAATGGCGTGACTTAGCCGCCTGTCGCGATTCCGAGCCCAGCCTCTTTTTTCCCATTGGCAGCACCGGCCCGGCCGTCGATCAAATCGTCGCCGCCAAGCAGATCTGCTCGCTCTGCTCGGTTCAGGAAGAATGCCTGCAATACGCCCTTGAGTCCAATCAGGAGTCGGGAGTATGGGGCGGCTACGCCGAAGACGAGCGTCGCCGCCTTCGCAAGCGCTGGCTGGCCGAGCGTCGGCGCCGGGCGGGCTAACCCGCCTTAGTAAAGCCAACCGAGCGTGCATCTGGTTCCTGTTCAAGTTCGATAAACGCGATCCTCTCACGGGGAATCCCGACCATTCGCTTGCGCGTGTCCTCGAACCAGAGAAGCGCATCACCCGCAAAGAAGGCTGCGTCGATCTTGCGACGCATCTCTGCCGGGTCGTCCACCTCTACCTCGACCACCCGGTCCGTATCGGCGACTCCGATCCTGACCTTCACGCAGCCTCCTCAACATCTGGGCTGGTCATGTTAGGGGACCGGCTGAGCCAGCCCGGATGCCCCTTCCGGATCACAGGGCCCTCCTGTACGTTCACTTGATGATGGACCGGATACGGGCAACCGTGAGCTTGACTCTCTGGATCCTCCTTATCGGGACCGCAGTAGCCGGGCTTCATCTACTAGGCAGTGCTCTTCCCGTCGGGGCGATCTGGAATTCGACATCGAGCGTGGATGTGGCGGTTGGGGCAGGGGCGCGCCTGCTGGGATTGGCCGCCGGCTACTGGCTGCTCCTTACGACCCTGGTCTATCTGCTGGGACAGTTGGTGCACCCGCCGGCAGCACGGCAGATCGATTGGGCCACCATCCCATGGGTTCGTCGGCTGGCCGACCGTATCTCCGCCCGGGTCCTGGTCAGCGCATTGGCCGCCCCTCTGCCTCTGCTCGATCTCGTCACCCCCGGGTATATACCGATCCCGGCCGGGGACAACACACCGCCGGCCACCGCCACCACTACCTCAACGATCCCGGTGATTGACGCTCCAGTCATCGAAGCACCCACCGACATCCCCGACCAAGTAACGCCCTCGGTCTCGATCCCCGCCGTGCCAGCGGCCGACGAAACCGTGGAGGTCATCATCCAGAGGGGTGACAACATGTGGAAGCTGGCAGAGGCTCGCCTCCAAGACCTCACGGGACGGCCACCAACGGACGGCGAGATCGCTCCCTATTGGCGACGGGTTGTGGAATCGAATCGGGACCGGATCAGGTCGGGTGATCCCGATCTCATCTTCCCCGGGGAGGTATTGATCCTCCCCCCGCCCTAGGTGTTGTCGCCCAGGAAGATCTCGGAGACCGAACTCTCCATGAAAATGGCATGCAGGGCTTCGGCCAGGATGGGAGCGATCGAGAGGACCTTGATCCGATCCAGTTGAGCCACATCGGGGGGCACCGGGAGGGTGTTGGTCATTATCACCTCGTCGATCAGGGAATTCTTGATCCGATCGATGGCCGGCTCGGAGAGGATGGCGTGGGTGGCGGCGATGCGAACCGAAAGCGCGCCTTGCTCTCTCACCAGTTCGGCAGCATTGGTGACGGTCCCCCCGGTGTCGATCATGTCGTCGACGATCACGGCGTGGTGGCCGGACACGTCGCCGGACACCTCGAGGGCGGAACTGACGTTGTGCTGGTCGGCTTCCCGACGCTTGTAGACGAAAGCCACCGAGGCATCGAGCCGCCGCGCATATT
>Ga0326597_10002979_pt1 | contig 24800 bp, 12 predicted proteins | sample RVTome_12_FD_203789 | JGI IMG/M metagenome (GOLD analysis project Ga0326597, IMG submission 203789) | Soil microbial communities from uranium-contaminated site in the Upper Colorado River Basin, Wyoming, United States - RVT100D185 | ecosystem: Environmental > Terrestrial > Soil > Contaminated >... | reverse complement strand
CTGCGATCAGGGGAAATTTCCGGATAATCCTGCCTTTCCCGGTCGCCGCAAGCGCATCCTTGTAATTGACGCTGGAATATTCGGCCCGGATGGTGACTTCTCCCGGGGGCAATGCATCCAGCGTGCTGGTCTCCAGTCTGCCCTCGATCCTCTCATGCTCATTGTAGACCCGGTAGGCCCTGAATTTATTCATATAACTGTCTCAAATCTTTACATTTAATCGACCCCATGAAACAATCCCCTGCCCATATGCCGGCTGATGCAACTAACGAGATTGATTCCGGTCTCATGACTACGTGAGTTCCAGGCAAGCCGCTCATTCTACGAAAGAATAATCCACTGTCCAATTACAGGTATTGTGCATGAAAAGAATAAACGTTGTATGCCTTCTACTGCTCTTGTTTGCCGGCATTGCGCGTGCTGATTTCAATGACGGGGTGGTCGCCTACATTGCAGGCGACTATGAGACTGCCTATAACACCATGATATCCATTGCCAAAACAGATGAAAGCAATGCGCTGGCGCAATATTATCTGGGTATGATGTGTTTGAAGGGCCAGGGTGTGGAAAAAAATTATGAAGAGGCCGGGAAGTGGTTCCGCAAGGCCGCCGAGAACCGCCTGCCCCAGGCCCAGTACCAACTGGCCAACTTATATACCGAAGGTGAGGGCGTGCCTCGTGATTTCGAGTTTGCCTATATCTGGTACAGCGTGGGCGCCGCACACCAACATAAACTGTCACAAAATGCGATAGCAACCGCCAAAGAAAAATTGTCGGAAAATGAACTAGCCGAAGCGGAAAAAATGGTGGCGGAGTTTATCGGGAAGTACGGACCCAAACCGGAAGATGCAAAGCAATCAATCGCTTCCAAACCGGGTTCAGAATGATTGCGAAGGGCCGGAGCTTCAGCTCCGGTATAGTTCATGAGGGGTCGGAGCTGAAGCTCCGACCCCTTTTTGTATATTTCAGTCCTACCCGTTACGTTTGATCAGGCGATCCAGATTGGCCAGGGAATGCAAATGCGCGTAAATTAATTCCAGGTAATCATTCTTTACCAACGCGGAAGTTTTTTCGGCAGGAAGTTCCTTCAGGCGTTTTCTACTGACACACATAAATCCCCCCAATGTCTGTTTCTTTTCTCCCTTTTTCATATACGCCTGCATGGGCTCAAGCAATTGCAACTCCTTGATTGTATTACAGAATAAATTGGTCTGCTGGATATGGTTCTGATAATCCTTGAGAAAATCCACAGACTGTTTAAGCACAGGTGTTTCAGCCCCGTCATCGGTAAATAATCTTTTTCCAGTCTTTTTCTCATTGAACCCGGGATAACTTTCGTCAATACAGACGGCATAATTGCCGCTGTTCTTTTTGTCGCCGGCAAGAATAAAGGGATAACGTCTCACGTAGGCGGGAATATAACTGCCCAGCCATTCACCCTTCTTGCCGACATACAGATTTTCATTGTTCGTCAACCCCAGTATTACCATGGGAAATATTGATCCATCGTTACCGGCGCCAAAAACGATGGGATATTCCCTGGAGGCCTGCAGAAACTCAACAGCTGCGATGTACAGGCTGTTGGTGTTCCGGGTATGGTTGTAATCCTTGATCGGTGTGACATAAAGGTTCTGATGCCGGGTTTTGTTTAACGGGACAATTTTTTTGTAAAACAGGGGCAGAGTATTCATGGCGATATAATAATTTTTAACGTGGAATGGATTAATCCCCTGGTCGAATGGATTCAATTCAATGTTTTTTTACCCTCTCCCTCCGGGAGAGGGCAGGGTGAGGGAAATGCAAACAGGATAATTCGGATAATATGTATTCCCTCATCCCCTTCCCTTCTCCCAGAGGGAGAAGGGAGTGCGCGCGAATTTCTTCGCGCAATCCCATGGCCGTTTGTGGCCGTCCCTATTCCAGCTTCTCATCCACATCCGAGAAAACATCCATATCCACTTCTGGTTCTCCGGCTTTTTCCTTCTCTACGGGCGCCGTTTCAACAGTTGCTGCGGTCTCTGCGGGGGCGGTTTCGGTCTCGACAGTGGTCCCGGTTTCACCAAATGTGTCCTCACCCAGGTCTTCACCGCCGGCCGCGCCACCCGCCATCTTCTCCAAATCCGCCTGGTAACCCAGGTAGGCTTCGCGTTGATTGACATAGGCCGTGATGACCTCGGTGTAATCACCATCTTTCCGTTCCTGGCGAGCTACAAGGTCATTAATCCGCGTATCAAGAGTTTTCAGCAGATGACCCAGTTCATCCTTGTTGACATTCGGATTGCAACCACTCTGTCCCACGCACTGAGACAATGACAGGGCAATACCCATACCTATGGATTTGAAGAGTTCCGCTTCTGCAGTCAGTGCCGTGGCATCGGCCTGAAGAGCCTCTGTTTCGTCGAGGAGCCGGCCGGTGGCTGCGAATACAGAAGAGAGCGCCAGAGTTAAAAGAGAGAGTACGATTAAATATCCGCTGCGATTCATATTAAACATCCTCCCATATATACATTTCCTCCCCCTGCCAAGGGGGGAGGATTAAGGTGGGGGTGGAATGTTTGAGATTTCACCCCCATCCCAACCTTCCCCCTCAAGGGGGAAGGAGATCAGTTTATTCCCTCACCCTGCGCTCTCCCGGAGGGAGAGGGTAAAACATTTCTCCTCCCCCTGCCAAGGGGGAAGGAGATTTTATTTTCAATACAACCTGGACTCCATCGCAACACTCTCCGCAAGATTCAGGAGCGATGGTCCATAATTGACATTATATATCCTGCTGTAATCCCCGGCTTCTGCGACAAACAGTGAACCATCGTGCACCGAAGCCTCTGTGCCTTCCTGCAACAGTTTTATCTGCTGTTCGATGGACTGGGCCTCGGCCTTGGCGCCCTCGATCAGGGCATCCAGCGCCTCCTGCGTCAGTTCGATACCCGTTTTTTCAGTCAGCTTTGCACGCGATTCCGGATCACCCTTCAGGCTTTCCAACCAGGTAATACGCGCCTTGATTCCTTCCAGTACTTTCGCCAAGGATTCAATCCTTGTGGCTAGTGATGGTGCCTCACCACCAAACTCGTCGGGGACTGCCTGCTCCTCTTCCTGACCTCCGGTAAGGTACTGCTGCAATTCATCTAGGTAGGTAGTGAATTGTTGAAGCGCCGCTTCATATAGTTCAATTAATTTTTGAACTTTTTCATCCCCAATCACAAACTGTTCGGAAAAAGTCTCTTCAACGCCTTCTTCCTGAAGCCGTTTAAGTTGAGCAATGGCTTGTTGTATTTGCGCAATGATCGCGACCAACTCTTCCTCGGTCACGTTCGGTGCACAACCCTCCACCTCTTCGCATTGGGCCAGGGCCAGAGCAATCCCGGTCCCAATAACTCCGAACAGATCCAGGTCCTGTTCAAAGAGGCCCGTATCAATGTATCCGAGCTGTTCGAGGATTTGTATAAGTGTTGTCAGGGTCGTGAAATTGACCTGACTGATATTCTGACCAAACTGGGTGTTAACCAAGTTCAATAACTGATCAAAGTCTGTGGAACTCCCGGGAACCGAAGTGGAAAAGGGGCCAAATGTTATGGTAGCGGGTCCTGCGCCGGTCGCGACTTCAACCGTCCCGCCAAACACGTTCACATTGGTAGAATCCAGGATCTCGCCTTCAGCAATTAGAAAAATCTGGCCGGCAATAAGTCCGGTGGGCCCTAAGGGTGAGCTGATAGTGCCAACACCATCATCACCATCATCATCATCGTCAATCGCTATCAGGGTCAGTTGATTGTTTTGTGTTGTTGCAACATTTTCAAAGTTACCATTGATTACTATGTTTTCTGCAAGAAACGTAAGGTTGCCCGACGTACAGACACCCAAACCGCCGCAACCGCCGGCATTTATTGCCAGGGTTTCCGCTGTGATGTCTATAAAGTCAGTTCCCGCAATGGTTGATGTAATCGGATCTATAGTCCCGCCAACGACAAGATGGCCATTAAAATTTTCGAAGCCAAAAAGATTGAGATCAGGAGTCGCTGGATCAAGATAAGGTGAGAAAAAATTGTAAACATCCACATTACCGGTTACCGGCACCATCAGATTGCCTGTCCCGCCCACACCGAGGGTGGACAAGGGCTCCTGATTGTTACCGACCGGGTCCCAAATCCAGGTAGCATTGCCCTGGACATTCACGCCTCCGGAGATGCTGTTTTCAAAATCCAGGAAATCTCCCGTTGTGGTTTCCGTACTGGTTATCAACACAGTGCCGGTAACATCACCACCCGCGTTGATGTTGAATATGTTGACATCCGTAGGATCCACACCGGTAAAGTTGCCCGCCAGATTTCCGGTCATGACGGCATTGATATCAAATGTATCACCGCCATCGGCGCCATCGATGTTGCCGGTGAACGCCCCATCCACGGTGAAGGTGTCTATATCCGCGCTGCCGATGAAGTTGTCGATATTATCGAAACCGCCGGTAACGTCGGTGGCTGAACCCTGGGCGCCGTCCAGAGAACCACCTCCGGTGATCGTAACTGTCGCTGCAGGACCGCCGGCATAACTGAGTGTATCTAATCCTGTACTACCATCAATGTCGCCGCTCAGGGTGCCGGTGGTAATATTGAACGTATCAGTACTGGTACCGCCCTTGAGGTTATCTATATCACTCCAACCGCCCGTGATGCTGGTCATGGTGCCGCTATCGGGACCAGTAATCGTGAAAACATTGCCATCATTGTCGCCCACCAGGGTGTCTGCACCGCCTCCGCCGTCCAGAGAACCTGTCAGCGATCCTGTAGTAGTAAAGGTGAATGTGTCGGCAGCCGTACCGCCCGTGATATTGAAATCAATAAATTGCGCCGCGGCTGTCCCGGTAATCTTGCTGTTACTCAATGTGCCGTCATTCACCCCGGTTATCGTCCAGGCGTTGGTCAGATCATGCGGAACCAAGGTGTCATCAGCGTCAGTACCGCCTGTGAAGGTGATAGCCGATGCATTGAAGGTGCCGTTTGCCAAATCCAGGGTGACGGTCTGTGCATTACTGTTATCCACCCTCAGACTGATGGAACCGGTGCCTGCGTCGATGGTAATCGGATTGATAAAATTAATCGTATTATCTGATATGATGGATACTGCACCGCCCGCTGCACTTGTGGCATTGGTATTGAGCCCGCCTACCGCGGTGAGATTGGCGTTAAGGTCCACATCTGCAGCAATCGTGCTGGTGATGGATATGCCCCCGGCGACACCACCAACTCCAACAGTGACTTCTGCAGTATCTCCATCGCCACCGGAGGTATCAATAGCATCAACGCTTACGCCGCCGTTGTTTGCAGTAATCGTTACCGTGCCGCCTGCGCCTCCCGTTTTCGGGACAGCATCAGTTGTCACATCATTGGCGTCACCACCGGTTGCAGTAATGGTATTCGATATCGTGACAATTCCGCCGGCATTGATGGTGACGGCGCCCGCGTTGAACCCGTTTTGATCGGCTCCGCCGTTGGCGCCGCTGGTGTCGATACCCCCGCTCAAAATAATGTCACTGGAGGAGCCTGTTGTGGTAATGGAAACTGCACCACCCGCCCCGGTGCCCATCGTTTCAATAGTGTTACCTTGATCATCTAACGTACCTGCCACATCTAGGATTATTCCTCCTCCCTGGGTTGACAATGCACCGGTCAATACCAAGCCATCAGCTGTTGTGGCATCCGTTTCAGTAATAACTATGAAACCTGTGCCGGTCGTGCTGGCATCCAGGCTTGTAATGTCTGTAACAAAAAATATAGTTCCAGGTGCAGTTGCTATTAATCCAGACGCAATTACACTTACCGTAACATCAGTAATGTCGAGACTCGAATCTGCAATAAAGGGATTGGGAACGGAGACACTGCCTGTTGCCGATAGACTGACATTACCATTTCCGGCATCGATAAGAGTTACCAGCATATTATTAAGGCTTTCAAGAAATACATCGCCTGGCGCAGCACTGGTATCAATATTCAAGCCCTGATTGGTTACTGTGGCCATCAGAATATCAATATCGCCAGTACCCGTAGCACCAACGGAATCTGCGACAATTGTTATGTTATCGGCGATAATATTAATGTCACCGTAAGAGCCGGCGCCGATAGTAAGGCTGTCATTCCCGGTATCTGCATCCGTCAAGGCGCCGTTCACTACCAGCTTGACGTCATCACCGGTCCCTGTAGGTAACGTGGGTACCGTATTATCCTCGGTTGCAATCTGCCCCAGCGCCAAATCACCCGTGCTTTCAATAAAGACCGACCGGGTGCCGGCAGCACCACTACTGACATCCACATTCAACTCACCGGTGACTGTGACATCCAGATCATTTCCCGCCGTTGCAAAACTCCCGCCCACGGCGGTGGCCGTGAGCGTCAAATCGGTGGCGATGATATTTGCGACGGAGTCATCCACGGTATCAGCATCGGTGATGGCACCGGTCAGGGCCGTAAGGATGACGTTGCCGCCCGCATCGATTTCTTCCACAGAAATTGAATTGGCATCCCCCAAAGTAATATCAGTCGCTGCTTTGGCCGAAACATCGCCGCCAAAATCATTGATGGTCTCCCCCAGCGCGATGAAACCCGTATCAGCCTCCAGTTCCGTAGAGTCGACCACAGTAACTTCAGTACCCGCCGCCTGGGCAATGTCGACCCCCGCAAACATGACCAATTCTGTGGCGTCGATGCTGGAAGTGTCATTTAAATTGATGCTACCGGTGGTCGCAGTGATATCTGCAACGTTACCAGCTGAAAAAAATGTGTCATTCGCCAGAGTAACGTCTCTGCCTGCTGTTACAATGATATCTCCATCAGCAATGGTGTCAGCCCAACCTGTTCCATCACCGAGTATTACATCCTGTCCAGCAGACAATGTAATATTCCCGGAAAATGATTGGAAAGCTGTTATAAAACCCCGGGCAGTGATATCAGAGGTTGCGCCATCGGCAGTTAGAGATACATCACCTTCCGCCAGGATGCCGTCCCCATTGGTGCCGGGGATATCAATACTCATGTCGTTGGTGATGGTCACGCCGTCCAGGGGATTTAAACTTTGATTAATAACAGCGATTGCAGTGCCTGCGAATAACGCATTAAGCCCAGACCAATCGTCCAAAGTAAGTGCCGTACCGGTGTTGTTAATATTGATATCTCCTGAAGTGGCATTAAGGGCACTCAGGGTATTTACACTGGTGGCGATTGGATTTGCATCACCTATGCCAGTATCCGCTAATAGGAGTAGCTGATCACCTGTGACTACGCCGGTAGTTGCCAAAGGATCAAGATCAATATTCCCAGAGAAATTCACTAAAGCTACTAGACCTGTGTCCGTGGTAATGCCAGTACCGCCAATCAGAAGGTTATTATTGAACTGTTGAACGACTATGTCGCCGGGACCATCGGTGCTTATGTTATAAACAGCATCGCCCGCACTGGCGTCATTTTCGACATCCACATCGTTTCCGGCAGTATCATCATTCCCACCAGTAGCCGTGGCCGTGAACGAGGTGACATCGATGGTTAACGAACCGTCCGGTGTGGCAACGCCATCACTATCATCACCAATCGCCCCGCCGGTGGTGGTCAAGCCCAAACCAGCCCCTTGATAGGCCAAACCCGTACTATTATCAAAAATATCGCCTTCTGAACTGATGAATATAGTTTTATCCGCAAAAAGTGCCCCGTTCGTAACCGTATCTAAATCCAGAATGATATTGACATCCGTGGTCTGGGTGATAAACAAGAAATCGGTGGAGCCGAATGCAATAAAGATGGCGGCGTCAGTAAATGTTGGTGTCCCGGAATCATCTCCCAGGAAACAGTCAACCATGCCACAATCCAGAATTGCCGCCTGGTTGACGATCTGCGGCCATGACGTATTATCTACGTTGGTTTCTATGGTAATCGTGATGTTGGCAGGATTTATCACTACTGCATCACCGGCGATTAAGCGGGAAATTAACCGGTCAGATGGAATACTGGCACTCCCGTCGGCAATGGTACAGTCACCAGCAAGGCATTGATCCTGCAGTAACAAGGTGGCGCTTCCATCGCCTATTATGAATACAATGCCGTTCGTGGCCTCGACATCTCTAACGACCGCCCCGTCCTCGCCGGGATCAACATCCGCCCCGGCGGTCGGATCGACCGCATCACCGGCGAGGTCAGTGACCGTCACCGTTACATTGTCCGTTACCGAGAAGCGGATATCTCCCGTGGTCGAGGTAACATTGTCCTGGATGGTGATAAACGCGGTGTTGATGTTAATGTCATTGGTGATGGTCATGTCTCCGCCATTACCCGTAACAGCAGTGCCGCCGATGATGGTGGTTGGACTGGCGCCACTGCCCGTCGTTTGGGTAAAGGAATTCGCGATGAACTGCTTTTCAATTGTCACATTATGCGCGTCAGTGATTGTAAAAGCGTCCAGACTGTCAGTGGTCCCCACATCATCCTGGAAAACAAGATCGCCTGTATCCAGGTCAATAGTCAGATCCTTCGTGGTGCCGGATGCGGAATCCACGGTGCTCATAAAAGTGATATTGTTATCACTGGTTCCGTTAGTACTGATGGAAACATCGGTCCCTAGCACCACTGCTCCATCAAAAGTAACGTCATTACCACCCTGGCCATTGATTACATAATTAGCGGCATTGAGATTGATAAACTCGGCGGTCACATCAAGGTCCGCCAGTTCCCCATTGGCGCCGGTGCCGACATTGCCGCTGAATGTCACATCACCGGAGGTGCCCGCCGTGATTACCAGCGCGCGGTCATTCGTGGTGGAATCGTCCGCATTGATAGTTCCAGTAATTGTTACATCTGCCCCCGCAGCATTGCCGCCGCTGGTGGTGTCCAGAGTAACCAGATTGGCGGCAAGTATGACGTTGTCGGAAATCAGAATGAAATCGCCTTCGGTGGTGATATCGGCAATGAGCGTGGTGGTCGCTCCGGAACCATCGAGGGTTATGGAAGCGTCACTCGTACCGCTTAACAGGCCGGTGACGGCGATAGAGCCGCCGTTGGGCGTCCGAATGGTCACGGGGTCAGTAAAGGTGGAACTGCCGATGTTTATGGCGTGCATGCCCGTCGCACTGCCTATGGTAATACTGGTAAAGCCATCCTGTAATGCCAGAAGATCAGTGTCACTGATCTCCAGTGTGCCGGCGCCGCCTCCCACGCCTATTGATGTAGTATCGTCAGATGGTCGCAAAAACACCGTGCCACCGGTGCCTTTCACTGAATTTGCGCCACCCATGAGATCGATCTCATCGCCAATGAGTGTGAGACTGCCGGTGCCTATATCAAAACTGGTATCGGCTATGGTCAGGGTGCCGGTATCTGAATCCAGGGTAACAACATCATCATCCAGATTTCCAACTGCATCGTTAATGGTCAATGCCGCGCCACCCGTGGTGCTGACGGACACATTCTGTGAATCTCCGCCGTCTGTCAGCAGCGCACCGACTCGTAAGGCGCTGTCTGAGGTTATGAAAATGCCGCCGGCATCTCCGCCGGCGCCGTCCGTGCTTACCTCCAGAACACCCTGGGTTACAGTTGCGGTACCGCCGCTGGCCGTACCCAGTTGTATATCGACCGGAAGGTTATTGCCGTCGCTGGAGGTCTTTTCAGAGTTAGTAATAATGATATTTCCGGAAATTTCGTCGTCATTTGCCGCGTTGTTTGCCGCCGTTGCCGTAGCATCGCCGGTAGTCAATGCATTCGCGGCAGCCAGTGTAACGGCACCGCCGGCATCCAGCGTTATGGCGCCTGAAGTTACAGTTACATTAATTCCACCACCTCCACCCGCGGTGGATGCCGTCCCAGTTGCAATCACAGCAGCAGCATCACCGGTGATGCCCAGGTCCGTAGATATATCTATATCACCGGTAGTCAGCGTTTCGGCATCATCCGTTGTGGTGGCAGTACCGGTAGTAATTGCCGCGCCCAGAGTCACTGCTCCTGTCACGGCGTCCAGCGTAATACTGCCGCTGGTTGCAAACTCACCCGCATCTCCGTCGCTAACCGCATTACCGGTGGTGATGGTGCCGCCGGCAATGGTGGTGATGCCGACTCCGGTAATGTCTATGGAGCCGGAAGTTGCATCGTTGTTATCATCAGAATCGGCCAGACCGGTCAATAATCCCGCATTGAGTGTTACCAGGCCAAGGGCATCGATGATGATGCTGCCGGAGGTTTGATCACCATTTCCCGTCATGTTGCCTGTAGCCACGACTGCATTCACAACTACTTCGTCTGCGGCAGTAAATAGAAGATCACCGCCACCACCGTAAGTCACTGCAGCATCGACAATAATGTCATCTGCAGCATCGAATTCGAGGTCAAAACCACCTGTAGAACTTATATTTCCCGTATCACCTATTGTGATATCACCGTCTTCTCCGGCATCAAAACCTGAATTGGTCGTTACCAGTACATTTGATGTGTCCACTGCCGTATCCAGTGTGGCCCATGTCAGGATTGATCCGGATGCCGTAGCGGGTTCAAATGGCGTAGCCCCGGTGACATTTGTGTCCGCAGTGTTATTAATTGTCATGTTGGTCGGGTCAAGCAGGAGCGTGCCAGCTTCACCCAGCGGTGCCCTTGTATCTACGAAGCCGGAGAAGGTCAGGTGTTGTTTCCCGGAGACTTCCACAAATCCGCCGTCACCCCCGTTATCTCCACCGCGTGCGGAAATATTGCCGAAATACTTGGTATATTCATCCGACCACACAATGACCTTGCCGCCATCGCCATCCATTGTGGCATCGGCATTGATAGAAGTTTCACTTCCTACATAAGTCATAGAGGCATTCTGGATTTCAGGATTCTTGCCCTGAAAATCACCACCGATTAAAACCTCTCCACCGCCCAGTGCGCCGGAGACATCAATGCTCGCCAGATCGAGCAGGCCGACCTTGTCGCCGAGGACATGGACTGTTCCGCCAACACCTCCCCCCTCACCCCCGCCCTCTCCCGCAAGGGGAGAGGGGGTAGAAGAGGTGCCTTCCCCCGTCAAGGGGGAAGGTAAAGAAGACGTAGCAGAGATAATGGCGTTGCCGGTGACCAGGGTGGTGTCCGTTGATTGCAATGTGATCTGACCACCGTTGCCACCGGTGGAATTCGCGCTGACTGTACCTGCCTGCGTAACATTAGTACCCGTCATCTCTATAGTACCGCCGTCGCTGGTGCTGTCCGCGGCGTCGGCATTGAGTGTGCCGGTATTGATTACGGAAGCACCGCTGCCGGTGGCCACCAGGCGGATGACGCCACCCTCGTTATCAATCCGTCCGGCCTTGATCATGCCCTCATTATTGACGACGTTGGAGAACACCTCGGCGGCGGCGCTGCCCGCCATGAGCACTGTGCCGCCGGTGGCATCGATGGTCCCGGTATTTTTCACGGCGGAATCCAGGTTCCGGGCATTGCTGAACACTTCCTTGTTGATGGTAAATTGCATGAGACCGTCGCCGTCAAAATCAAGGGTGACCTGGTTGCCGGCGACGAGGTTGACCTGTCCGGCATGGGCCAGTATGACGCCTTCATTACTTACTGCGCCGCCCATCAAGGTAACCGAACCGCCGGTGGCGGCCTCTATCACACCCTGATTCACCACCATTCCGCCGTCCTGGCCGGGTGGCGCCTGGAACGTAAGGTTGCCCGCCAGAAAATCATCATTGGAAATATTCAGGCTGGAAGCAACAAGTGAATTGACGTTAACGCTCGCCGTGGGACTGAAAAATACACCACTGGCATTGAGCAGGATGACATTGCCGTTGGCAATGATAGAACCAAAGATCTGACTGGGGCTCTGATCGTGAATCCGGTTAAGCGCCGTGGCGGAAGATGACGGCTGCATGAACTGGACAGTTTCATCTACAGCGATATTGAAAGTTCGCCAGTCGATGGCCAGGTTCTTTGTATACTGGTTGATATTGGTCGTGTTGGCATCGGGTATTGAGATGTCGCCTTCGCCCGCCGATACCACTCCCCCTTCGGGACCTGCATACACGCAATTGGAAGAAAGGATTAGTGCCAGAGCCGGGATACAGGTAGAACGGACAGAGGCAGCAATGGGATTCAGGTGCATGGTGCGGCCGGTTGAAACCGGCCCTACAGGTTTGTTGGTGGCTGGAACCGGTCTTGTATTTCGTTTAGGCAAGCGGGTTCTCCTCAGAATTACAGGGCAATAACATTTGAATGCATAATTTATACCCATTCTTTCAACCAGTATCAGTATAAATGGGTTAAGAGAGCTCTCTCATGAGAACTCTTGCGTTATGTTTACCAGTCTAGGTCAGAAGATGACAAATTGTGTCATCTTCTTTTCGTAACACCGACCTAATTAAATCAATCTTCCGCTCCTCCCTTTACGGGGGTGGGCGAGGGTGGGGGTTGAGTGTTAACCATCACACCCCCATCCCAACCTTCCCCCCTCAAGGGGGAAGGTGTTTTTTATCTTCCCCCTAAAGAGGGAAGGAGACAGTTTAGAAACTATAAGTAAAATCACCCCAGATGTTCGGGCGTTTGTCATTCCCAATAGTATCTCCACCCACCTCCCAGGCCCAGAATAATCGAGATTCAATCGAGCCCGGTACATTAAAACGCAGTCCGACCCCCGCACCCTTCAAGGTATCATAACCATCCCGATCGGCGGCTGTCGGTGAATTCACCCGGCCTGATGCAGCATCATAGAAAATACCTAATTGCAGCAACTCGCCCCAGGTGCGGTTCTTAAAGGCTACACGGTCGGCGATGAATGGCGCATTGAATAAAAATTCAAAAGAGTAGAAAAAGGCCCTGTCCCACAATATCTGGGCTACGGGGAAGGCACGTACATTATCCGGGCCGCCGACAGAATACTGTTCCAGGGGCACAAGCAAATCCGCAGACCATTGCGCGTCCGCACGGAACAACAGATTAATGCCCCAGTCCTGGTTTACCGTCTGCAGCCGGGTAAAATTGGCAAATACTTTGGTGAATTCCCCCTCTGCCAATCTATCAGCCCGTCCTCCCCGGCTTGGTTGATGTGTGACGGGCCGGGTATTCGCATCCTCGCTTGACCCCATGGACCCCAGAAAATCGTTCAATCCCTGGTTAAACTCCACGGACAGAAAATTAATGCCGCCGCCGCCGGCTTTATCCATAAAAATATTCAGATTATCCACTGAATCGTAGTCCAGCCCCAGCCTAAATACCGATAACCGATCCACATTGATCTGCCGGCCAAACTGCCGTGTGTATGCTTTTTCCCTGGTAAACTGGAATTTCCCGGTAATATTTTCTGTACGGCTGCGCTTGAACGACTTTTCAAGGGTAACTTGCCTCTTTTCTGTTTCACTGTGTATCTGTAATTCTTTGAAATCCCCCCCCACATCAAAGGCGCTATTATCAACAAGAGCGGTGAACAAATAGGAACCGTCGCCGAGATAGCGGGAGTATTCCACGGAGTTATAATTGTTATTCTTTTCTGAATAGGATTGTTCTATGGTCCCGGTCAATCTGTCAGCGCCCCCCGTCGGGTTGTTCCAGTCAATAACGGTGCGGAAACGGTTTCTACCGGTTTCATCGGTGCCGTGATTATCGACGCGAAATGCCACATCAAACCGCTTCTCTTCCTGCGTTTTCAGCACGATATCCGCAGTACCGACCATCTGCCCCGGCTGGAACACGCCGAATATGGTCAATCCCGCATAATCCGTCAGGCGTAACAAAGCGGCTTCGATATCCGCCTTGTGTATCGGTTTGCCAATCAGGTCCCTGAATGGTCTTTCGAGGACTTCCTTGGAATAGATCGCATTGCCCTCGGCCAGAACCCGTCCCAGTCTGCCAATAAATAATTCCAGATCCACTGTACCGCTCTGGACGGTCTGGACCGGTACCACCACCTGGGCAAGAATCAGACCCTTTTCGCGGTAATAGGTACGGACATTGTTCGCAATCTCCTGCAACTGGCCGATACTGTATCCCTGTTCCGGCTGCTGCAGCAGCTTCTCATCCAGAATCTTCTGAACATCAGCGACGGCAATACCATAATCGGGCAGATCTTCGACATTAAGCAGCCTGAACTGCTTGACGATAACACAGGGACATTCTTCGACCTGGAAGGGACGGTCAATTACAGCAGGGATTTCGAGGACTTCGGTGGTGCTGGCCTGAGGAATTTCTGCCCGCTCTTCCTGTTCGGGACGGACGGCGCCGGGGCGCGCGGAATCAGGCAGTTCCACGGGCCCCGCATTCACGTTGGCGTAAAAAAACAGGCCCAGCAGCAGGCTTTTGGTATACGGGATATATTTCCCCCTGTCTTCCCAACGTTTTGTCACAGGCTATGGTATTCCCGCTGAATCAATCACTTGATCTATCAATTGTTTATCCCTATTCCCCGTGGCCATCCCTATGCGATTTAACTCTTTGTTTATAATATCAAGTTTAAAGTTCCAGAGTAAAGATATTTTGCCAAAGTAATGTAAAAGAATTTTCTGTTAACTTGCTGTTAAGCTTGATATTTCAGACCAGTTGCATTTTCCGGCATTCCGGAGATGTAATAAACTCACTCATTAGCGGCGTTTTCCTGGGAATCACCGGCTTGCATTTTCTGGCGCCATACTTCAATAATTTTATCACCAATAGCGACAGGATAAGAGGTTGCCGCCTGTTTAAAAATGGCCTGACGTAATTCGTTTCTGATTTGCCTATTCAACAGCTTTCTGATTTGCTCGCGCACATCCTCCAGTTTCAATTCCTGTTTTGCAATCACCGGCCCGCGTTTCAGGATATGTAAACCATCGCCGGTACTGACGGGGCTACTGACCTTGTCCGGCGACAGGGACAGCAGCGCTTTTTGAATTTCCGGCTTAAGATCATCAGGCTTGACCAGTCCCATGAAACCTCCATTGAATTTGCTTTCCTGGTGACTGGAATATCTGAATGCGGCGGTGGCAAAGTCCAACCTGTTCTTGCTGATATCGCTGATGATGGCCTCGGCCTGCTTTTTCAGAATTTCAATATCTTTCTGCGAGTTGTCAGCGTTAACAGGAAGGAATATCTGCCAGACGGGAAACCGTTCTTCCAGAACAAACTTGTCCCTGTTTTTCTCATAGTAGGCCTTGATCTGTTCCTCGGTGGGAAATTCCTGCGGGATTTTTGAGGCTATCAACTGCTTGAGGTAAATTTCACGCAGGATATTCTCGGCGCCCCTGCGGGCGATTAACAGATTTTTTTCATTCTGGTCGATCTTGTTGGCATGGGCGGCGGCATCAATGGATTTATTGGCGGCTTCTTTCTTCACGAAATTCCTGAAGCTTTCCTCGTTCTCCAGCAGGGCCATACGTTGCTTTTGATCGACGAGCCCCAATGTCCTCTGCAATTCCTCGAAATCAAAGGTCGTTGGATTTTTGTTAGCCCCGGTTACTTGCAGGCCACCTGCCGGTGTTTCCTGAATAGCAGACGGTGCTTCCTCCGGCGCCAGGCTTATAGCAGTATCTGCAGTTCCCTGCCCCGGGGATGATGGTACTTCGGAGGCCGGATTGCCCTGTCCCAGTAATTCCCGGACCGGTACATCCGCTATAAAGCGGGCATATATCGTTATCGCGATGCAAAAAACAATGATCACGAGGATAAAGTTGCGTAAATAAATCATAGTCATGTCACCTGACAGGTTAAGTATGAATGCTTTTCTTAACTCAGGGGTATCTGCCCCCTGTTTTTGTAATCCTGGACGGTAACCTGAGGGGGGTTCCAGTCGATATAACTCCCTGAAATACTGCGAAGGTTCATCCTACATGCCAAGAATTTTATAGACAACCTGCTTTATCCGACAAGTGTTTTTCCCTTGCAGAATAATGGGGTATGATGATGACCGGATGAAATACGGAAGCTATCATAAGCCCCAAATATACCGGGCAGGTCATTACCTGGCGGGATCAACGGAATAAGCCCCGGGTAAATTGAACCTTGATAATGCTCAAGTTTGATTTTTGTTGGCAAAAAAACATCCTTTTGTACTGTTTACCATTTATCATATCTGACGCATGGCACAAAAAACCACCAATCTTGCCATAGTCTTCGCTGACATCAGTGGCAGCACCAAGCTCTACGATACATTGGGCGACCAGTTGGCTCGTTCCAAAGTCGCGGAAACGCTCGACACCATGACGAGGGTGGTAAAAGAAAACAACGGTACCGTCATCAAGACCATTGGGGATGAGATTATGTGTACATTCCCGACCGCTGTGGAGGCCGCCACCGCCTGCTGCGAAATGCATGAGGCTTTGCACGAAGTGAATGCCGGCATAGAAGACAAAACCGTTATCGCCATACGCGTCGGCATGCATTACGGGCCGGCGATTATGGAAGGGGGTGATGTTTTCGGCGACGCCGTCAATCTGGCGGCGCGCATGACGGCCCAATCCAAGGCCAACCAGATTATTACCACCCAGAGCACCATCGAAAAACTTTCACCCGTACTCAGAGCCAGCACCCGTTTTATTGATCATGCCCCCATTAAGGGCAAACAGGAAGAAATCGATATTTACGAAATCATCTGGCAGGAAGAAGATGTCACGCGCATGGCCACGGGCATGATGGGCAACAAGAAAACACCGGAAGTGAAATTGCGTCTGCGTTACAACGATACCGAATTCGTTATCGGTAAATCGCATTCCAGCGCCGTGCTGGGCAGAAGCAAAGACTGTGATGTGCCCGTCAACGAGAAACTTGCCTCACGGCAGCATGTCCGCATTGAAATGCGGCGTGACAAATTTTTCATCATCGATCAAAGCACGAATGGAACCCATGTGCTGATAGAAGGTGGGGAAGGCGCCTTTCTGCGCCGGGAAGAGATGCCCATCACCGGGACCGGCAAAATCAGCCTGGGCAAAGGATTCAATGAAAATCCGACTGAAGTCGTCTATTTTACCCAAGAAGCATCATGAACCAGGTCTGTAATTATTAAATGATGATAGCCAAGTTTGAATGTGTCATTTCGAGCGTAGCGAGAAATCTTGAAAGATTCCTCGTCGCTTACGCTCCTCGGAATGACAAATTCAGCTATTACCTATTGCCTACGGGTTATAGTTTGGCTTGCGTATGTTCTTACACGACCTGTGACCTCACCGACTGACGGCTTATGAGACTGGCAATCAGTAACAAGGTCTCCAATCATACGTGGACTTCTTGTGCGCTGAGTGACAAGGGCAAAGTACGCAAACACAATGAAGATTCCATGCTCGCACGGCCTGAAATCGGCCTGTGGGTGGTCGCGGACGGAATGGGGGGACATTCCGCCGGTGATGTGGCCAGCCAGATGATTGTCACCTCACTGAAAGAGATGCAGATGTCCGTCAACCTCAAAGACTGCGTCAACGACATTGAGGATCGGTTGCTTGCGGTCAACAAACAACTGGTGCAAAAAGCGCAACAAACCGATAACAAAACTACCATCGGCAGTACGGTAGTCATAATGCTGGCATACAGAAAATACTGCATTTACATGTGGGCGGGCGACAGCCGTCTCTACCGGGTCAGGGACCGGCAGTTACGCCAGATGAGCACGGATCATTCCCAGGTGGAACTGTATGTGGAAAAAGGTTTGATTTCCCGGGAAGAGGCCCTTTCGCATCCCCACGGGAACATGATTACCCGCGCCGTCGGTGCCTCCGAGGAACTGTTTCTGGACATGGATATCCAGGAACTTGCAAAAAAGGACCGATATTTGCTCTGCAGCGACGGCCTTACCAAGCATATTTCTGATCTGGAGATACAAAATATTCTGAATGAGGGCACGCCGGAGAAATCATGCAGGACCTTGATTGATTTGACCCTCGAACGCGGCGCTGTGGACAACGTCACCGTTATTGTCGTTGCTATTGATTAACTAATAAGTCGTAAGGAGTGTTCCGTGGCTGATTTCAAAACCGCACTTGAAGCCTTGGTAAAGGGCAGTCTTAATCTTGAGGTTTTCTCAAAACAATTGGCCAAACTGCTGGACCAGGCGCCACAACATGCCCCCCGCATGTTGTCAGAACTGGATGAAATGTACGGCAGGAAGATGCTTAACGACCAGATTTATGCGCGTTTGAAAGGACAGATAAACCAGTTCCGCCGTACGCATTCCGGCGCGACTGAAGTAACGGGGGGCGGTGGTGACTCCACCGTGTTCGCCAAGGAAGACCATCCGATCCTCCAGAAGGGAACTGAAAAAACCCAGGTTGTCCCGGAGAATACACAGGTCGCAACGGATAAAACCCAGGTTATGGAGGAGAACGAAAAAACTGAAAACGAGGCCTTCGATGTGACGGGCGGTACCGACATGAGCCCGGTAGACCTGGATCTCAGTTCCGCCGGTGGACCGCACCCTTCCCTCACTACTCCCACCGGCCCGGCGGAAACAGGATGGTCCGACCCCTCCGCCAGCGCCCAGGCCATCACCAGCAGCATGGGGCCGGGTTCTGTCATCAAACACCGTTTCAGATTGCTCGAAGTCCTGGGCGTGGGCGGCATGGGCAAGGTCTATAAAGGCATAGATCTGCTCAAGGAAGAGGCGCGGGACAAGAACCCCTACGTTGCCATCAAACTGTTGAATGATGACTTCCGGGACCATCCGGAGGCTTTCATCTCCCTGCAACGGGAATCCAGCCGCCAGCAGAAACTCGCCCATCCGAACATCGCCACCGTTTATGACTTCGACCGCCTGGGCGGACCGGGCACGCCGGTTTACATCACCATGGAACTGATGGAAGGCACGCCGCTGAATGACTACATCAAGAAAACCGTGCGGAAACAGAACGGGATCCCGTTTCATGAGGCCTTCGATATCATCAGGCAACTGGGTGCGGCCCTTGCCTATGCCCATGAGCGCAGGCTGGTGCATTCCGATTTCAAGCCCGGTAACGCCTTTCTCTGCAAGGACGGCACCGTCAAGACCCTGGACTTCGGCATTGCCCGCGCCGTCAAAAATCCGATAACCGGCGAAGGCGAAAAGACCCTGTTCGATCCCGGCAAGCTGGGAGCATTGACCCCGGCCTACGCCAGCCTCGAAATGCTGCAAGGTGAGGAACCGGACACCCGGGACGATACCTATGCCCTGGGTTGCGTGGCCTATGAATTACTGACCGGCAAACACCCCTTCAACAAGCTGCCGGCCGACAAGGCCATGGAAAACAAGCTGGTTCCTCCCCTCATCAAGGGCCTGAAAGCCAAACAGAACCGTGCCCTGCGCCGCGCCGTGGCCTTTCATCGCAAGGACCGTCCGGAGTCAGTCGATCAATTCATCGAGGAACTAGAAGCCAGGTATATCTGGTACAAACACCCGCTGACGATCGCGGCGATTATTCTCTTTGCGGTCGGCATAGGCGGGATTGCGCCGGTAATGAATTATTACCATGAACAGGCGGTCGCCCGCATCATCACGGAGATAAAATCCGGCACCCCCCAGGTCATCGTTTCCCGGCTGACGTTGATTGATAAATATGAGAAAGCCGAACAGCTCAATATCACCAATGAAGCCAAGGACGCTATACAGGAATATTTCAGAAGTGAAATCAACAAATACATCGACACCAGTAATGAAAATTACAGCTTCCCCAAGGCCAATGAATACCTGGCAAAAATCGACAACTACTACCCGGATTCGAGCTTTCTGCTCGAACAACGGGAGACAGTATCGGTTACCCGGAAACAGAAACTGGCCGAGTTGTACGAAGAATTTTCTGCGTCCCTGCAGGACTCATCCAGTCTCGGCAACACCAAGGCCATCCTTGAAACCATCAGGCAGCGTATTGATCCACAGAATCCCCTGCTGACCGATCCGCGTCCCAGCAACCAGTACCGGGTACTCGCAGACAATGCCTACACCACCGGGAACTTTGAGCAGGCACTGGCTCTGGTAACAGCCGGCCTGGCGATCGCGCCCCAGGACCAGACCCTCAAGGATACACAAACCAAGATCGAGCGCGCCATAAAAGTCGCGAGCCTGCAGCAGAAGATCGGCGCCGTCCAGGGCCAGTTGACCGCACTGTCGGATTATCAACAGATCCAGTCTGTCATTATTGAACTCGCCAGCCTGAGCCCGGAGGACTCCCTGATCTCGTCACTGTCTGCGGGCTTTAAAGGGAACATCGATCAGGAAATAGCCAATTTGCTGTCTTCCGGATCACGTGCAGATGCGGAAAACATGGCGAAAGAGTATGAAAACCTGCTGCTGGCCCTGCGCCTGGAACACGAACTGACCCAGATCAAACTGGCGCATCTGAGCGGTGATGAACGCACCAAGGCCATCCAGCAAATCGTGGCCGATGATAACGCCGCCATCAAGAAACTGCTCGCCAAACCGGTGCTTGATGACGACAACTGGAAATCCCGGATGCTTGCCAATATCAAGGAACTGGACAGCCTGGCAGAGGAAGACGCCTCGATTAAACAAACTGTAACAGAAACGGGTGAAAAAATTGCCCAGCTCTATATTTCGCAAGTCAAGGAGACGCTCAGTAAAAACCGGTTTGACGCAGCCAACAGCTTGATGGACAGCGCTGAACGCTTTGCGCCCGGCCTCAGTACCATCCAGTCGACCCGCGACAGCATTGCCGCCGCCAAACTGGCCTTCGACAAAGGGATCAAGGTAGAGGGTCTGAAGAAAGACTTCAAAGGTCTGATCGAAGGCAACCAGGTGGTCAAGGCCCTGGAATATTTCGAGCAATTAAAAACGGAAGTAGCCGACGATGTATTTGTCACCAAGGAAGCTCCAGTACTCATAGCCATGAGCTATAGCAACCTCGCCAAAACCCGGTCCGGTTCCAAAGACTTTGTCAATGCCCTCAAGCTCACCGATGAAGGTCTGAAATACACGCCGGAAGACAGGAAACTTCTTGACCAACGCAAACAATATGTCCTTGAAGCCAACATCACCGAACTGGACAAAATATTCCAGTCAGCCGTCGTCTTTGACACAGACGAGGTCAGACGCAAGCTTGGTGAGATCAGGACGGCTGAACCGGTGCGTGCCAGCGGGTTTGAACAAAAATCCGTCAGTTTCCTCGCCGATCGCATCAAGAAACTCAGGGGGAGCGACGAAAATTCCGCCGCCGTCCTGGCGCAGAACGCCGCCATAGTCTTTCCGGGCACGGTGCTGGAAAAACTCAAAGAAGAATTAAAACCGCAACCCTGGCCGGAAGCTGGCACGGCCAAGGCGGCGCTCACCGCCGGCAAGCTGACCGAGGCCACCGGCATACAACAGGCGGAGGCGGCAAATTTCTCGGGTCATCCTGAATTCGCAGCTTTCTCCGACACTCTTGCCGCCAAGAAGACCGAAGCCACGCAGGTCTTTGAACTGTACCAGAAGGAAAAAACGGCAGCAGGCGAAGATTACGAAAAACTACTGGGAGCAAAAAAACTATTATCCAGGGCCCAGTCCCTCTGGACAGACAATCCGGAATACGACACCGCTGAGGAGGAACTTGGCAAGCTGATCGCGACCAACAGTCCCGCCTCCAAGAAGATCATCCAGCGTGAGGTCGTGAACCTGGAAGAACAGGTGGCGACAGTAGAGAAACCGGGAGTTGTAAAAAAAGAATGGAAACCTATGTCCAGCGGCCATGAGTGCAATTCCTCACTGGCAGGCTACGGCAAACGCGCCAAGGCCATCTGTTACGATCTGGTCAATGACGGCTGGCGCGGCCCCCTGATGGTGGTTGTCCCCGCGGAAGGAGACGGCCGGAAGCCCTTTGCCATCGGCAAGTATGAAGTTTCCGTGGGTGATTACAGCAAATTTTGTGCGCTGACCGGAAAATGCAAACCCATCACGGACAAAACCAGGTTTGATGAACCCCAGACCGGCATTTCCTTGAAAGACGCCGAGGAATACGCCAAGTGGCTGTCGAGCCGGACCGGAAAGAACTATCGACTGCCCAATACGTCGGAATGGACCTATGCCGCCAAGGCCAATGGTGAACAGGCCAAGGATTTCAACTGCCGTGTCGCACTGGGTGACAAGGTCATCAAAGGCACCGGCATTGTCAGTGTGGCCTCGGGCCAGCAGAACGGCTGGGGCCTGAAAAATTATATCGGGAATGTGCAGGAATGGGTCGTCGATGGCGGCAACGTGAAAGCCGTCGGCGGCGCCTATGAAGACTCTCATTCCAAGTGCGACCTTACCCTGGAAAGGCCACATAACGGCCAGGCGGATACCTCTACCGGATTCCGCCTCCTCCAGGATGATATCGGTTAGGATGCGACCATGGCCGCCATGAATCTACGGGCTTTGGCCAAAGATTATGCCAAAGGTGTGATAGGACCGCAGGCCTACCGCATGGCCCGCAATGATTTAATTGAAGGAATACTCAGCGGGCGCATCAAGGTTGCTGCTAATGATTTTCAGGCCCCGCTTAATGTGCAACGGATAGAGCCTGAAGCCGACATTACGTCTTTCCGGGGCAACCCTGCTGCTACCAGTAAGGATGCATCAAAACCGCTTATTGACAAACCTGAAACCCGGAAGGTAACGCCGCCTGCGCCATCTACACACCGGGGCATATTGGCCGGTATTGCTATTATCATCGCCTGCCTTGTCATCCTGGTGGCGCTCTATCCCTTTACCCGGCAAACAAACGAAGTTTTCGACACCTCCAGTCAGTCACAAATACCGGATACCGGGCTCCAGACTGACTCCCCGCAATCCGCTGTCGCGCCGGGCGCAGGCGAAATCCTCATCAAACAATTTCTCCAGCAAAATGACTGGACTGATGAAAACCTTCAGTTCTTTATCAATCAATGGCAGTTATTAAGCGCGGAAGAACAGGACGCGGCCCTCTCATCATCGGCCAGGACCCAACTCGCCAATGCCATACACAGGAAACTGGTGGAAGAGCACGCCATGCTGGGACTGGGCGAAGTGCAAAAATCAATCGAAAGACAGACCGTCCTGATAAATTTTGCCCATCAGACCGGTATCAGTGATTCGCGTTTGACCCTGAAAGAAACACCTTAAACCAAATGGCCGAAAAAAAACCGGTCTGTCACCATTTAATGGCGGGTGCGAATTTATTCGCACAAATTATGGCAGTCTGAAACCGGTCTCCAGCTTAATGATTGATTTCACCCGGCAGTTGCATTGATCAGACAGACCAGGGAACCAGGTTATTCCATTTCTTCCTGGTAACCTGCATTCTGACCATCTTGAATCTGATTTTGCCGTTTTTCAAAATAGGCACTCTTGAGAAACTCGTATTCATCCAGGGCCGCTTCACCCATGAGTTTCCTGGCACTCATTAAATCCGCCTTGAAATCCACGTAATTGAGCGTAAGCAGTCCCGCCTTGATCGCGTCGTCGTCGATATAGAAGACCGGGTTGAGCAGCCCCCTGTCTACTATATGACCCGTGACATCCCTGAAACTGGAGGGCCCGAAAAAGGGAATCATAAGGTAAGGACCGGCACCCACACCCCAGTATCCCAGGGTCTGTCCAAAGTCCTCATCATGTTTGGGCAGATCCATGGCTGAAGATACATCAAAAAATCCGGCCAACCCTATGGTCGAATTAAAAACGAACCGCGTGGCGTCAGACAGCGCCTGGTTGATCTTGAATTGCAGGAGGTCATTCGCCACGACGGCGATATCATTCAGGTTGCTGAAAAAATTGGACACGCCCTTGTCAACAAAATCCGGCGTGATAGCCTGGTACAACTTGCTCACATGATCAAACAGGATGTTATCCATCGTCTGATTGAAGGAATAAACACCGCGGTTGAAACCTTCTAGAGGATCGCGCGGATCGTTTGCCGTTGTTGTGGCACAGGCCCCGGCCAACAGGGTGCAGGCCAGCAGTGCTGCCCTCCCCAGGCAACTCACATCAAATCGCATACACAGGCTCCTTAGGAATACCTGGTGAATGGATTAAACATATCACCAGGATACAGGGTTATTGTTTATATTATGCTTGGAACCAAACAGACATCACGGTCATTATTATTATTTATTCTGCGGCCAATGACAATTTTACCAACATCCACCCGGCCGGGGCTTGCCGTCATCAGATAATTCTAAAAAGCAAAATTAATTTATTCATATAGTTATGTTATATATCTAGAAAGATTATCATGTATTCCTGGCGAGAACGATTGATGAAGAACAATATTGATGTTCATGAAAAAAGGAAATTTGATGCCCTGGGCCACGCGTGGTGGGAGGAACGGGGTGAATTCAGCCCGTTGCACGATCTCAACCCCGTGCGCGTAACCTATATCAATGATCGGGCGGGACTGAAAGGTAAAACGGTGGTGGATGTGGGTTGTGGAGGCGGGATTCTGAGTGAAGCCCTGGCTCGAATAGGCGCCACTGTCACCGGTATAGATATCAGTGAAGTGTCCTTGTCCTGTGCCAAAGCACACAGCCTGCAGGAGGGTCTGGCTATTCAATATGAAATGAGCAGCCCGGAAGATTATGCAGCCAGCACCAGACATCAATATGATGTTGTGGCCTGCATGGAACTGCTGGAACATGTGCCCGACCCGCTGTCCGTCGTCACCGCTTGCGCGCACCTGGCAAAACCCGGCGGTCAATTGTTCTTTTCCACGATTAACCGCACCCTCAAGGCCTATATTCTGGCCATACTCGGTGCGGAACACCTGTTGAAACTTCTGCCCGCGGGGACCCACCAGTACGAAAAATTTATACGACCGCATGAGCTGGCGGGATGGTGCCGGCAGGCCGGCCTGGAAGTCCTGGACATATCCGGGATCCTTTATAACCCGTTCCTGCATCATGCGGCACTGTCCCGGGACACCCGTGTAAATTACCTCTTGC
>Ga0326597_10002978_pt1 | contig 24809 bp, 23 predicted proteins | sample RVTome_12_FD_203789 | JGI IMG/M metagenome (GOLD analysis project Ga0326597, IMG submission 203789) | Soil microbial communities from uranium-contaminated site in the Upper Colorado River Basin, Wyoming, United States - RVT100D185 | ecosystem: Environmental > Terrestrial > Soil > Contaminated >... | reverse complement strand
AGGACGTTCAACTCCTCGGCCTTGGCCCAGAAGGGCTCGAACTCTTTGCCGTCATAGTACTTGCCGTTGGCGTTGGTGGCGATCATGGCGCCGGAAAGCTTCAAGTCACGGATGGCGTCCTCGAGCACCTTTGCGGCGCGCACCGGCTCCTGCATCGGCACCGCGGCCAGCCCCGCGAAACGGTCCGGGTAACGGTTGACGAGGTCCCGAAATCCTTCGTTGTAGAGACGGCACCAGGCTTCCCCGCGGGGGCCGTCCAGGGTGTAGCCCAGCGATCCGGTGTTGGCCTCGACGGCGGCAAAGCCGAGCTTGCCCTTCTCCATCATCGGGAACCGCTCCTCGACGCCGGTCAGTCCTGCCTCCAGGGTCTGGCGCTTTCCGCCGTCGAAATTTAGGGTCACCCTGCCGCCGGGGCCTCCGGAATATTCCACGCCCAGCGACTTCCCGTGCCGCTTGGTCTCTTCGAGCAGCTCGGGCGGAAAGTAGTGATGATGAATATCGATGGCACGGATTTGCTTTCCCGTGTTTTGCTTTTCCATGACGCTTATCCCCCGCAGACGACCCACTCCCGTGGGAACGCGTTCAATGTCTCACAGCCGTTCTTACCGACCACCAGGGTCTCGCCGAACTGAAGCCCCATTTTTTCGTCCCGGGTAATCACGTTGGGCTGTATGACGATCGCCATGTTTTCCCGGAAGACGATGTCCGGGCTCTTATGGCGCTTGCTGCTCTTGGTCTGAATGATGGGGGGAAACTGGCTGGCCCCGTGCAGCAGGTCGTCGTAAATGGTGTAACCCCGGCGGTGAATGACTTCCGCCGCTGCTTCCACCTCGCGGGTGGACGTCCCTTCTTTGATGACTCCGGCAATGGTATCGAAGGCCTCCACCGCTGCCGCGTGAAGGTCCTGCCATTCCCGCGTGGGCCCTTCACCCAATGAAAAGGTGCGATGAATTTGACCGGTGTAACCCCAGTACCCGCCGCTGATCTCGGTAATGAGACAGTCCCCCCTCTGGAGCCGGCGGTTCGAATGGTACTGTGCCGGCACGGGAAAGTGGGGGCTCCGCATGGGCATGCTCGTCATGAAATGGATCCCCGCGTATCCCCCCGCCTTCAAATAGACCGATTCCAGAAGGAGCGGGAGCTCGTTCTCCCGGATTCCTTCCCTGAGCCCGTCCTTCAGGGAGCCGAGCGACTCATCGGTTAGACGCGATGCGATGCGCAATCGGTCTATCTCTTCGTTGCTCTTGACGGCGCGAAGCATCCTGAACTTGCCCGTGAGATCTACAAGCTCGGCCCGCGGGAATTTCTCCCGCATCATTTGATAGTGCCGGTAAGGGATGCTGCCGATCAGGCCGACCTTTGCCGAATCCAGCTTTCGCTCCTGGAGCAGATCGCCCATGGCATCGCTGGTGCTGGGGCCGGCCCACCGCACGTCGCCAATAACCGAAAGCACCCGTGCCATGGGCCAGTGGTTGTAGAGCTGGAAGAGCACGACGGGTTCCTGGTTCTTTTGGAACAACACATAGGACTCGCGTCCTCCCGGCCAGTCCGTCAGCCAGTAGACCTCCGCGGCGTATTTGCTGCCGGCAGTATAAAACAACACGGCCTCGACGCCCCCCTCGTCCATCAATTGTTCTACCTTGGCGTGCCGGTCCGCCATCTCGTCCCGGCTGAATCTTGGAAACTGTGAAGAATCCCGCATACAAGAGTCTCCTTATTCACCGGACATAAAGCCCGGCGACGGCGAAGCCGAACCCGCCGAATCCGCCTGATACTACGGAAACGGAAGCGCCTTGGCAAGAGGCGGCCTTGGACTCTGCTTGACAGCCACGGCACGATGGATATAGTACCGGCTGGTTCGAGAACCCCACCCCGAGGAGGTAGATATGGCCCAAGGCGGAATCGTGCGTGCTGTTATGTTCGCTTTTTACGTGGTGTTATTTCTCCTGGTCCCGTTCACCAGCGAAAGGACGCTTGCGCAGCAAGACGTCATCGAGAAAGCCAAGCAGGAAGGGGAGGTCGTCGTATGGGCCCACACCTTCGATGGGGCCGATGAATTCGTAAAGGGCTTCAACAAGATACACCCTTATCTGAAGGTTAAGATCTGGGATGGAAGAACGGAGGAGGTAGTCAATAAGGTCATCACCGAGGCCAAGGCGGGGAAGTTCTCCCCGGACGTGGTCATCCTCAGCACCCGCGGCTACCCGGAGATTCACAAGGCTGGAATACTCCAGAAGTACCCCTGGCCCGAGCAAACGAAGCGGTGGCCCAATCAACCCGCCCACGGCTTTTGGAAGATTACCGCGGCGAGCCTGCGCCTGCCGAGCTATAATACAAACCTGGTCCGGCCCGCCGACGTCCCCAAGAGCTGGGAGGATCTGAAGAGTCCCAGGTGGGCAGGCAAGTCGGTCATTTCCTCATCCGGCGCCGACGCCCCCCTCCTGTTCGCCGACCTCTGGAAAAAACCTAATGGCAACCTCGACTGGGAACGGTCCTTTGGGTTCTGGAGCGAGGTGATTAAGACCGCCAAGCCCAAGACCATCCGGGGCTTTACCGCGGGCTTCGACGCCATCGCTTCGGGAGAGGTTTCCATCTTCCTCTTAAGCTCCGTCAATTCCGCTGTCCTGTTCATGGAGCGGGGCGCGCCGATCAAGATGGCGCCCGTCGGACGGACCATGGGCAGCACCTGGGGTATCGGCATTCCCAAGACCATACCCCACCCCAACGGGACGAAGCTCTTCGTGGATTACCTGCTTTCCGAGGAAGGACTGCTGAGCTACGTGAACAAAGCCAAGGTCGTCGCCCTCGACCCTGCGGTGGTAGAGCGGGCCGACGCCAACGTCGCGATGAAGCAATTGGGCGTCGAGTGGTACCCCATTGACGACGAAACGCGCTCCGACCAGGATGTCACGCGCGCGACGCGGTGGTGGACAACCGAGTTGGGCATGCGACGCGGAAAAGCAGATCGGAAGAAGAAACAGTAGACAACCGGCTTCGCTGTAGGGCGTCCGGCGCGGGGAGGAGCACCCCACCGCGCCCCTGCGGCGCTCCGCATGGGCCCGCTCGCTCCTCCAAAACCTCTGGAAGAACAAGCATGTCGAGCACTTGACAGCTCACGCATGGAACGATAGAGTCCGCTTTACGTTTAGAACTCACTCCACGGAGGTGTTTTTTATGGAGCGTCCTCGCTACGCCTATATGCTGGGAATCATAACCTTTCTGCTGGCCCTGACCGCGAGCGCAAGCGGTCACGCCCAGAGCGTCATGGACAAGGCCAAGCAGGAAGGAGAAGTCATCGTCTGGACGCAGAGCTTTGACAACTCCGACGACTTTTTGAAAGGTTTCTACGCGAAGTATCCTTTCCTCAAAGTAAAAATCTGGGACGGAAGGAGCGAGGAAGTCATCAATAAGGTGGTCACCGAAGCCGCCGCCGGGAAGTTTTCCCCCGACGTGCTCTTGCTGAGCACCCGCGCATTTCCCGCCATCCACAAGGCGGGCCTGCTCCAGGAATACAAGTGGCCCGCGCGCATCAAAGACTGGCCCCATCAACCCGCGCACGGGTACTGGAGGATCCAGGCGGCAAGCATTCGGATCCCCGCCTATAACACGAACATGGTCAAGGCCGCGGACGTGCCCAAATCGTGGGATGATATCAACAGCGCCAAGTGGCGGGGCAAGGCCGTCATCTCCTCATCCGGCGCCGACGCCGCTCTCCTCTTTGCCGATCTATGGAAGAAGCCCAATGGGGATTTGAACTGGGAGAAAGCGACCACGTTCTGGAAGGAAGTCATCGATAAGACAAAGCCCAAGGTGATCCGCGGGTTTTCCGGCGGCTTCGATGCTGTCGCCTCCGGCGAGAGCGCAATTTTCCTTGTGAGCTCCACCAATTCAGGCCTAAACTTCATTAAGAAGGGGGCTCCCATCAACTTCGCCTCTGTGGGCAGGACCGTGGCAAGCCCCTGGGGTATCGGAGTCCCGAAGACCCTCCCCCACCCCAACGCCAGCCAGCTATTTCTTGACTACTTGCTGTCCGAAGAGGGGCTGTTAAGCTACCTCGAGGCCGTGAACGGCATGACCGTCGATCCCGTAGTCGGCAAAAAGGCTTTCGGCAACAACGCGATGCAAAAAGCCGGGGTGGAATGGTACCCCGTGGACGATGAAACCAGATCCGATGAAGACATCCGCAAGGCCACCCGGTGGTGGACCACCGCTCTCGGAGTGAGGAAGGGTAAGAAATAGCTGGCTCGCCGCCCTGATAATAAGCCGTCGCTCGGGAACGCAAATCCCGCCGCATGAGCTCCCCGGGCGGCGGCTTTCCCCTCATACTGCCCATGGAGGATAACCCATGAAGGTGCTCGCAAAGCTGCTGGACTTTCGCACGGCGGTCCTCTTGCCGGTGATGCTGTTCGTCGGGGGACTGGCCATGGTCCCGCCCTTCTACCTGCTGTGGAGCAGCTTCAAGCCCATTTCACTCGGCAACATCTCCGACTTCAGCCTCAGCAACTTCACGCTGCAAAATTACATCTACGCCTTCTCCGATCCCATCTTGTTCACCACCCTTTTCCACAGTTTTCTTTTCGCCGGAGGCTCCATGACGGTGGCGCTCATCTTCGGCGGGGTGATCGCCTTTCTGGTGGAGCGCACCAACGTGCCTTTGAGAAACGTCACCTACGGTCTCATGCTGATCCCCCTCATCATGCCCAGCATGCTGAAGGCCATCGGCTGGATACTCCTCATGAACCCCAACAACGGCATTCTCAACAATCTCTGGTTCGCCATGGGTTTCGAAGAGCCCCTCTTCAACGCCTATTCCATCCCGGCCATGTATTGGGTGGAGGGACTGTCCATGTCGCCGCTCACTTTCCTGCTAATGGGAGCCGCGCTGAGGGGCATGGACCCTTCCCTGGAGGAAGCGGCGTTGACCTCCGGAGCGGGAAAATTCCTGACCTTCTTCAAGGTCACTTTCAAGTTGATGACCCCGGCCATCGCTGGGGTAGGGTTGCTTCAATTCATCCGCGGCCTGGAGGCTTTTGAGGTCCCCCTGGTCATGGGGATGGCCAACGGCATCCACGTGTTCAGCACCAACATTTACGTTTCCGTCAAGGAAATCTCACCCCCCGAGTACGGTTTCGGGTTTGTGCTGAGCCTGGTGCTCACCGTGTTCGCCGCCATCGGCCTGGTGGTCTATCAGAAGGCCATCGCCAAATCAGGTCGCTACGCCACGGTTACGGGAAAGGGGTTTCGGCCGCGCATCATCGACCTGGGGAAGTGGCGGGCCCTGGCGGGTGGGTTCATCATCTTCTTTATTTTCGTCTCCATGATCCTGCCCTTCCTCGTGCTCCTCTGGGCTTCCCTCTTGCCCTTCTATCAGCCTCCGTCCATGGCCGCGGCCGCTCATATGAGCCTGAAGAACTACGAGGAGCTCTTTTCCCAGGACCTTTTCTATCAGAGTGTCAAAAACACGATGATTCTGGCCACGACGGTCAGCATCGGCGGCATGCTTCTAGCGACGCTTGTCTCCTGGATCGTCATCAGGCTCAAGCCTCATGGAGGCACCCTGCTGGACACCCTGGCCTTTCTCCCCTACGCCGTGCCCGGCATCGCCATGGGCTACAGTTTCATGATCTTTTTCCTCGCCTTCCCCAATCCCATCTACGGCACCCTCTGGCTCCTCATCCTTGCCTATCTGGTCAACTTTTTGCCCATCGCAACGCGATTCACCCACGCCGGCATCACCCAGATCCGGGCCGAGCTGGAAGAGGCCGCAACCACGTCCGGGGCGGGGCTTGTAACGGTCATCCGCCGGATCATTCTTCCCTTGATCCTGCCCTCGCTATTGGCGGGTGGACTCTACATCTTCATCCTGTCCATCAAGGTGCTCTCCATGGCCGCGATCTTGTGGCAGCCGGATTCAATTATTCTGCCGGTTTACCTGATGCAGGTTTGGGGCAACGGGACCATCCCGCAGGTGGGCGCCCTTTCCGTCGTGATGATCGTAATCATTACGGTGCTGACTATAACGGCGAGGATCCTGGGGCAACGGCGAAGCTTCGTGCAGGAACACTAGGCGGGCCGGGTAAGCTCCCGGGAGGCACAGGCCTCTTGGTGGCAGTAAATTCTCACCAGTTATCCTCCGGGTGGCTTGAGAAGAAATGACCGCCCCGTTAGAGGAGCCCATCACAGGTCCCCCAAATAGCCTTCGACCGAAAGGAGAAACCGGATGGCGGCGCTATCGGAAGGCAGTTACAATGTCGGCGGAGTCCTGCTCCCTCGTCCCTTCAAGATCCAACGCCTCGGTCACTTCGGTCTCAACCTCTCCAACATGGAGGAGGGAATCCCTTTTTACACCGACCTGTTGGGCTTTCGCATCTCCGATACCAATGACTTCTCGCGCCGGGCGACCCCGGAGCAAATCGCCGGGCTCGGGGACCCCAAGGGTTACTTTACGCGTTACGGCGGCGACCACCACGCATTCGTGGTCTTTCCCAAGCGTGTGCGCGACGCCCTGGGAAGAAGGCGGCGCTTCGGCCCCGACGTAACGATCAACCAGATCACCTGGCAGGTGGGAAGCCTCAGGCAGGTCGGAGACGCCGTTGTGTGGTTCCAACAGAATGGGGTCGAGATCCAACGCACGGGCCGGGACATGCCGGGCTCCAACTGGCACACCTACGTCTACGACCCGGACGATCACACCGACGAGCTGTACTACGGGATGGAGCAGATCGGTTGGAACGGTCGCAGCAAGCCGAAGGCCATGTACAACCGGAGGTTTCAGGAGGCTCCGCCGCTGCCGCAGCCGTCGGAATGGGATGAGGTCCAGCAAGCCATCGAGGAAGAGGTGGATCTCCTCTCCGGATTCCGCCACGTGGAGAAAAACGCCGCGACCTATGATGTAGACGGAATTCTCCTGCCGCGCCCCTTCAAGATCACCCGCATCGGTCCGGTGGGCCTGTTCGTCAAGGACGTCGCCGTTGCCGAGGCCTTCTATCGCGACGTCCTGGGATTTACCCTCACGGAGGAATCGCTCTGGCGCGGCCAGCGCTCGGTCTTCATGCGGGCTAACACCGAGCACCACTCTCTCGCGCTGTACCCGAAGGCGCTCCGTGAAACGCTGGGCCTGAGCCCCCATACCACCTTGATGTCCTTCGGACTTCAGCTTGCGAACTACCGCCAGCTACGCGACGCCGTGGCCTTCCTCGGCGAGCGCGGCGTCCGGGTGGTGGATACCGTGCCGCCTGAGCTTTACCCGGGTATCGACTATGCGGCCCACGTCATGGACCCCGACGGCCACTGCGTGCAGCTCTACTACTACATGGAGCAGGTCGGGTGGGACGGGCGCCCGCGGCCCAAGGAACTCCGCCGCAAGGTCAACCCTGGAGAGTGGCCGGAAACCCTCGAGTCCATGACGGACACCTACGAGGGCGAGCCCTACCTGGGCCCCTGGGGATAGGAAGGTAGGCTGGCGGCATATGGGACTTTTCCAGCGGCTTCTATATCGCTAATACTCCGCCGTCCACGGGTATATCTATGCCCGTGAGAAAGTCCGTCTCATCGGTGGCGAGGAACACCGCGACATTTGCCACGTCTTTGGGAGTGCACGGGCGGCCGATCAGGTTCCCGATCTTTTCGTAGACGCGGGGCCTCTCGTCCGAATCCACCGTAGTCAAGACCCTGTTGGGCGTGATGCTGTTCACCCTGATCCTATGGGGGGCAAGCTGCACCGCAAGGGAACGGGTGAGGTTCAGAACTCCGCCTTTGGCGGAGGGATAGGCCGTTGAGTCCTTCCTGCCCCGGTGTCCCGAGGTGGACGCGATATTGATAATTCTCCCGCCCCGGCCCTGCTCCACCATTTGTTTGGCCGCGTACTTGGCACAGAGGAACACGCCCTTCAGTGTGGTGTCCACGATACGGTCCCACTCCGCCTCCTCCAGCTCAAGCACGGTTTGGTGGTCCACAATGCCCACGTTGTTGACCAGGATATCCACTTGACCCCAAGTTTCTGCGACCCGGCGCACCATCCCCTCGACCTCGGCACTCGAACGGACATCGCAGGTCACGGCCAAAGCCGCTCCCGCATGCCCGCTGTTGATGGCTGCCGCGGCGCCTTTGGCCCGCTCCTCCTTGAAATCGACCACCGCGACCCTCGCACCTTCCTCGGCGAAGGCCCGCGCGATGGCCTCGCCGACGTTCCGCCCCGCCCCGGTCACAATGGCAACCCGCCCATCAAGTCGTTTAGCCATAGGCCCCCCGTTCAACGTGAATCTGGCCACACTCCTACAGCAGTATCGAGTTCGAGGTCTCGGGGTTCAGACATTACAATCACATCAATCTTAGCGACATTGCATTTAATCCGTGGGCCGTATGACTTGTTGCGACCCTCGCAAATCCCATTTTCCAGGCCGGCCGGACGTGCTCCTCTAAGGCTGAACTGTCGTGCGGTCCAGTCGGACACCCAGCGGGCCGCGTGGGACCTCGACTTCGAAGAAATCCGCGCCGCGGCGGATCTCCACCGGGACCGTTTCACCTATTTCTCCCCTTCCCGTAGCCTCGTTTAGATCCGAGCGGGAGAAGACACGGCTGCCGTCGTAGCGGACAATAATGTCGCCAGGCTGAAGGCCGGTTTGCTGCGCGGGTGAGCTCTCCATAACCGACTCCACCTGGAGGCGGTTCGTCCGCTCGCTGGCAAAGAGAAATCGATCATAGAGATTCTCGCCGAGCTCCTGCCTCAAGCCGTCGCTCAACTGCCGGACCGCCTCGCGGTACTCCGGAGTGCGGAGCCAACCTTCACGCCTGGCCTTGTAACGAAGGTTGAGGCTTTCCATCTCGATCTCGCCGGCGCGCTTTATGAGCTGTCCCCTGGTCACCGGATCAAACCCGGCTGCAAGAAACCGTGCCACGCTGGCCTTCTCCGGGTCCCCTACCGCCCCGGCTTTGCCCTTCTTGTCCTCTTGCTGCGCCGACGCAGTTTTACCTGCGCCGTTGGCAACGGCGGCTTCCAGCTTCCACACTTGACTCTGAAGCGCCGCAATGTTGCTTTCCAGGCGGCGGCGTATGGAGACCTCCTCCGCGAGAAGCGCCGTCAGATGGACGACCTTGTCAGGCTCTTCCTTTGTATCGGCTACCTTTGCCAGCAGGGCCGCCACCTTTTCTTCTTCCACAGACCGGGTGGACAATTCCCTAGGCTTCGCGGGGGCTCGGGTCTCACGGAGGGTTGCTGCGGTATTCACCGAAGCGACGGTCCCAGTATCTCGTTGGAAACGACCTCGTACATTTGTCCCCAAGGCACCTATGCCGATGCCGATGACCAGCGCCACGCCCATAAACGTATAGCGTGTATTCATTGTCCAACTCCTCTTGCCATTGCTCGTAGGCCCCAGTGTCCGAGGAAGCATGTTCAAGCGATGAAGCAGGCCCTTATACTTACAATACTAAGGTATGATTATCATAAGGGAAACGGCAGTCAAGGACGCGATGGGTTCCAAGCCTTATCTATGCGAGCGTGCAATATTTTATATGCCCACCAGCCGTTGACAAGTTACTGTCTTCGGGCATAGACTGCCGCTCGCTTGACAAGCATGCAATTGCGTCATCGAAAGCTCGACGAATTGTAAAGGCGACGCACGTGGAATGGGCACCGGGACAAGGCATCAAGCCGCCGGTGTCCTTTGTTTTTTTGCGATAGGGCTCGATCGCGTAAAAAGACACTAAAAAGTCGTTGACCCCTTCACCGTCGGTGATTAGCGGCGACCATTCGTAGTCTATAACGGAGGTACGGCATGTACACTTTTTTACCCATGATTTTGCTTGTGGTCACGATGCTCCTGGGTTTCGGCACCGAGGGATCGAGTCTGGCTGCGGCGTCCGCCTCCTGGGAGTCTACCCTGGCCAAGGCCAAAGAGGAAGGCAGCGTTATTGTTTATGGACCTGGAAACGAGGGCCTCAGACGTTCCATGACGAAGCCTTTCGAGGACCGCTACGGCATCAAGGTGCAATATGAAGGCGGCCGCGGGTCCAGCCAGAGGGCCAAAATTACGAACCAGCGGGCTGCCGGATTATACCAAGCCGATGTTTGGATTTCCGGTTTCGGAAGCATAGAAGGCATTGATCCCGCAGACCTCTTCGACCCACTGGAACCCGCCCTGTTACTTCCCGACGTAAAGGATCCCAAAAACTGGTTGAACGGTTTCCTGTGGCACGATCCCAATGATCGACGTTTTCTGGCCCATTCTTCCAGGCTTTTCGGTGGTATTGCAGTGCACCCGGACCGGGTCAAACCCGACGAAGTAACTTCCCTACAGGACCTGTTAAAACCCAAATACAAGGGGCAGATCGTTTCTGATGACCCGAGGGTTCCAGGCGTGGGCCAGGGACTGTTCACGTATCTATATATGGGAAAGGAATTTGGCTTCGGGCCGGGCTATATCAAAAGGCTTCTCGAGGAACAGTCCCCCGTTCTGACGAGAAATGGAAGGCAGGCTGCGGATTGGGTGGCCCAGGGACGCTATTTGCTATGGCCGGCGCCAGGGCAGCGTGATGTCATGGAGCTCAAGCTGAGAGGCGTTCCCCTGGAGCATCGCTGCTTGAGAGACGGCCAGTGGTTATCGGTGGGCGGAGGAGGCGTCGGTCTGATAAATCAAGCCCCACACCCGAACTCCGCAGTCATCTATCTGAACTGGCTCTTAGGGCCGGAGGGCCAGCAACTCTTTAGCAAGGACGGAGACACGGCGAGCCGCAGGATAGACGTAGCGTCTGAAATTGCTTCATGCTTCGTCCCGCAAGCAGGGACAGACTATTTCTGGGTCGACAAGCGAGAGGCTCTTGATACTCGAAAACCAAGCGGGGAATTGAGGAAGTTCTTAAAATCCATCCTGAACTAGGTAGGGTTAGGAATCGCGCGTCGACGCTTTGCTAATCACGTTTTAGGGAAAGTGGACTTGATAGTGAACGAAAAGGAGGAAGTTTCATGGGACCGATCATCGATGCTGACACCCACGTTGCAGAGTCGGAGCACATGTGGGCGCATCTGGAAAAAGAGGCATACCCGCGGCGACCGATCCTCATGGGTGTTCCAGAAGACACACTGTATGGATCGAGCAATGCCTTCTGGCTGATCGACGGCAACATATTTCCGAAACCGGCCGGCAAGGGCGGGAATAGGTTGATTACTCCTTCCGCGTCCAAACAACAGGCATCGAGGAAAGATATTTCTATTGGATCCAGAGAGCTGACGGATCCAGCCTCGCGCATCAAAGACATGGACCGGTTAAAGATCGATATTCAGATTGTCTATCCGACGCTGTTTCTCGTCTATCTCACGGACGAGTTGGGTTTGGAAATCGCTCTCTGCAAAGCCTACAACAGGTTTATGAGCGCCGCGTGCGACAGAGGGGAGGGTCGACTCCGGTGGGTTGCGATCCTACCGTTGCGCTCCGTCGATGAATCGTTGAAGGAGATGAAATGGGCAAAGGACCACGGCGCAGTGGGACTTTTCTTCCGCGGACTGGAGAAAGATCTCAATTTGGACGATCCGTATTTTTTCCCCATCTACCAGGCAGCGATGGACCGGGATCTTTCCATTTGCATCCACACGGGAGCAGGGTGCCCGGTGATATCCAGTGTTTTTAACGTCGACCGCCACTCTGTATTCGCCCACGGGAGGCTGCTGCCAATCATCGCCTTCAGGCAACTGGTGGCGAACCGGATCCCCGAGCAGTTCCCCACTCTCCGATTTGGTTTTATTGAAACCTCTGCGGGATGGATACCGTTTTTGCTGCACGCTCTGAGAAGGCAATCCCGGGACAGGTGGGCCGAGCTATCGACCCCGGAACTATTCCAGAAATATCGGTTTTACGTGGCGTGCGAGGCGGACGAGGACGTTCGCTACCTCACCCAATACGTGGGCGAGGATAACCTCATCATCGGCTCGGATTACGCCCATACCGACCCTTCGGAGGAAGGGGATCTTGTCGGTGCAATGAAGGCGCGTGAGGATGTCCCCGCGCGGGTGGTGGACAAGATCCTGTCCGATAACCCGAGCCGATTCTACAGCATATAGTCTTGGAAATAGTACAGCACTCTCTCCGTATCCCCTGCTGGCAGCGCGCACGGGTTCGGCTCGGGGTCCCAGAATTTCCTTAGGCGGGCGCGTGGCGCGGCAGCGGCCTGCCCACGCTTCGCCAGCTGAGCGCGGTAAGGACCAGACCGGCCAGGGCGAAAGCCATGGCACCGGCATACATGCCCGGGTAGCCGAAGACGACGATCAGGGTGCCGGCCAGCGGCGCGCCGAGCCCTTCTCCCACACGATAGGCCATGGAAAAGGTCGCCATGGCTTTGCCCATTCGGCCGGGCGCGGCCAGGTCCATGGCGAACGCGTTCAGCGAAGGCTGGGCCAGGGAGTGCCCTATCGCAACCAGGAAGCCCGCTATGACGAACACCTCGATCCGGTCGGCTATAATGAGGACTGCGAAGGCGCTTAACATCGCGCCGTAGCCCGCTGCTATCCAGACGCCGCGCTTCACGCGGTCCACGAACCGCCCCAGCACGATGCGCGCCAATATGCCGGTGGCGCCCGTCGTCACATAATAGAGGCTGATGTTATGAACACCCACGGCTTGGGCGTGCAGCGGCACGAAGGCGAAGGTCACGGGCTGGGTCATGGTCACGCACACGAGTAGCAGCGAGGCCAGGAGCACCGGGCGTTCGATGAAGGTCTCCAGGCTGAGCCCCTTGCCCGGGAGCGTCAGAGCACGCCGGAGGGTTGTCCCGCGGCTTCCCGTCGGAGGCATCATCACGGCGCCTGCCGTTGCCACCAGGCCCGCAGCGCCCGCCAGCAGAAAGACGACGGGAAACATGCCCGTCAGGCTGAGTAACCAGAGGGCGAGGGCCGGCGCAAAGGCGGAGGCCGAAGTGGTGGCGACGGAAGAATAGCCGGCGGCTTCCGCACGCCGCGAGACCGGAGCGGCCAGCGCAACTCCGGTGGATTGGGCCGTGCTGAAGGCGCCCCACCCCACGCCGCGCACCGCGTTGGCGACAAACGCCAACCAGAGGGAAGGAAAAACCAGGACGGCGCTCAGCGCTCCCAGGATCGTCGTCCCGGAGACAAGCACCCGGCGCACGCTCCACGTGTCGAGCAGGTGGCCGATCAGGGGCCGGAAGATAAAGCTTGTAAAGCTGAAAGAGGAGAAAACGAGGCCGGCGATCACCGGCGAGCCCCCAAGGCTCTGCACGAACAGGGGTAACACTACCGAGACGAGTTGATAGCTGCTGTAGCACAGCACCGTGACGGCTAACAACAGCGTAAAGCCCCGCGTCCACAGGGGTGGACGGTCGGCCCCCGATGCGGCCGTTGCCTCGGCGGGGTCGGCGGATGGAACCTGCGTCATCTTCGTGAGCTCCGGAATGCGCGCGTGGGGCGCAATGTCGATCAACCGGACTCTGCCTCCGGGACCCAGCCAACGTAAAGGCAATCGCTTACATATGCAACCTTCGCAGCGCGTCGAGGGCGCAGGCCTATCGCCTTACCTGCCCGTAATTTTTGCAAAGCTCGAAGAATCAACCCGCGGGAAAATTTTTTCAGTTTTTCCCTGACTCGGGAACATTTATCACGCCCCTCGCGTTTAGAACTGTAAATACAATGCCTGAAAGGAGGCAAGGTTATGAAGAGTTTCAAATCATTGGTAGCGGTCGCCTTGTTGGGAGGCGCGCTGGGTCTTGGCGCTGCTCCAGCAGCGGCCCAGGACGGGATCCTGTTGAAGATTGAAGTCGTTCCCGGATACGCTCACCTGAAATTCCCGGCCATCGAGGCCAATTCCATTGGTGGTGTGGCCGAGCCGGAGCTTCAGTCTCCGAACACCACGGATGTCGTCGATTTCTACGGGCCCTCTGACTACGATCCTACGGGTGAAGCCGAGGTCCGCAGCCAGAAAGTCGATCGCGACCTCTTTGACAAGGATTGGTCCTGATCGTCCTGCAAGGAGTTGCCTGAGCGGATAGCGAGTCGTTGGGGAGCTCATTCCTCCCCGGCGGCTCTAAGCCGCTGCCGTCAAATCGGGTTTGCCTCTTTATCCCACAGCTTGGCCCTGAGGGATTTGATTTTTGCCTCCACCTTTCTCCTGAACTCTGAAACCTTTTCTTCACCCTCATCGGCTGCTGCCTCCATGCCTTCACCGGAGCACTCCAAGGCGGCGATCCGGCTCTTCTGCTCCTGCTCCGTGTGCTGGTAGGCCTCCAGCAACACGAGCTGAGCTTTGGCCTGGTTTCTCAGAACGGAAAGAGTCTGTTCGCGCCTTTCCAGGAGTTCGGCCGCCTCTTCGAGTCGTTTCGTAAGCGCCTCAATTTCATCCTGAAATTTCTCTTCCATTTTCCGGATGGCCGTATCCTTAACCTTCAAGGCTTCGTCTTGCTCCCGCAGGCGGGCATCCATGGTGCGCATTCTGGCGTCGGCCCTGGTTTTCAGCTCCGCGACCTTGGCGTTGGATCTCACCTTTTCTCTGAGCGCCTCCAGCTCCAGGCTGCTTTTCTCGAGTTGCCGTTCTTTTTCTTCGAGCCTGGCAGCAAGCGACTGCGTTTTGTCTTGTCGCCCGGTCTCTAGCTGTCGGATACTGGACTCCCTCGCTTGCAGGGAAGCCTCCCTCTTCGATATCTTTTCCGTTTGCGTCGCGAGTTCGGATTCAAGCTCGGCGATCCTCGTCTTGAGCCGGTTCTCCGCCTCGTTGTGGCGCTCCAATAGCTGGAATTGAGTTTCGAGAATCTGCCCTTGCGACTGGAGTTTGCCCCGGAGCTCCACGACCTCGGCCTCGAGCTCGGGAAGGCTTCTTCCTCCGTTCTTCGCGGGGACCGGGGTGAGGGCATCGCGAACCGCAAGCTCAACATCCATTGTGCCCGGGACCGTGTCCGGTTGACTCTGAGGCGGGAACGGCTCCGGCAGGCTTGCCACATCTTCTTCGGGCGCTGGACGCTCTTTTTTCTTCTCGAAACGGGCTTCCACTTCGTGGAGCTCCGCCGTCAAACTTGTCTGCAGCTCGCCCGAGAAAGCCTCCCGGTCCGTTGCCGGCGCACCGGCTTTTTCGGGTACTGGATCGAGTCTAAATATCTTCATTGTCATAGCCTTCCAGAAAGTCTTAGAGCAACATGCATACCCATTTTGGCGCTGCGCTGCGACCGCTGATAACCAATAAAAGCCCATGAAAATACTACGTTTTATGGCTTTTGCCACTTATCGTCAAAACGATCCATATAGCGCCGGTGGTGCCGAGGCCGATTCAGGCGTCCCAGGAATAAGCCCTGTGCTTGCCCGCTTCTCGCCCCTGCGGCTCGGAGCCGTTGGAAGCGATTTGTGGGAAACGGGTTTGACCTATGACCAATGGCCCACGGTCGGGGAGGCCAGGCGGCCTAATGCGCCTAAGATGATTCACAGTTGGCGCAAGGGTACCAGGGTACCCGATGTGAAAGAGCTTGAGTAAGTAAGGTACTCGTTTATGGTACTGTTAATCGCTTTACGTTAATGGCCTCTAAGCATCGCATCCACTACCCCACAGGCCACAGCAAGCCATAAAAAAAGGGCAACCACCGCAACGGGGGGAAGAACGGGAAAAAGGAAGTAAGAAACCAAAAAAGAAGCGACAGTCCAAAGCATAGCGGCTTTTTAGAACCATCGGAACTACAAGTCAAACGCTGAATAAACTCCGCCGTCAGAGCAAGTAAAATTGCATCACCCCCCGGGGGAGGTCGGAAGTCCGCGTCAGAACGCGTCCGGACGGGTCATTGACATCACACCCAGGGCTGGCCTATGCTGGCGGTATGGTTAGCATGTGCATTGCACGGGGGGTAATGTTAACCAGCTAAAATACCTACCGATTCCACCTCCGATCCATGGCTGAGGGGGATACCATGGGGTCGAAACAAAAATACTTGGTCACTCTGACTGCGGGTGAAGACGGCTTTATAGTCGCCGAATGCCCTTCTCTACCCGGGTGTGTGTCTCAGGGCAAAACAAAGGACGAGGCGCTTCGTAACATCAAAGAGGCGATTGAAGGCATCTTAGAGCTACGGCGAGATCACGATCTGCCGAAACCTGGACCATCAGAGGCTGTAACGGTAGAGATTGTCGATGCCGCCTAAGCCTCAGCTCCCGGTAATTTCTGGTCGGGAGGCCGGCAAGGCATTTGAAAAAATAGGATTCACTCTCGCTCGTCAAAGGGGCAGCTCCAAACCATCAAGAACTCGACCGGGGACTCCTTCGAGCGCTTATCCGGGGAGCCCGGCTAACGGTTGAGGAATTTATCAATCTCCTGTAGAAGAACCCTGCCCGCCGTATGGCCCTCCCTTCTTCAACGAGCCCACATCCGGGACCGTTCCCGATAATATCGGCATTGAATTTCGTCGTGAGACTAACGACAATTCTAGGGCATTCTCGGTTTAGCTCCTCCAATGAAGACAAAAACGAGAACCGCTATGACCGCGCCAAGGACTAGAAGACCGCCAAGGGCAAGAAGGATCCACCCGCCTAGTCGCATTAATTCCATCGGCGTCCCCCAAGTAGCTACCGTAGGAATTTCCTTCCTGCGACGCGCTCGCATTCTCCCTCTGTCATCCACAACTGTCAACCTGAATGGCCCCGTCATTTTCCTGGCCGGTCAAGCTGGTAGCAGTCCGGTAGCGGCTTCGAGACGCGTCCATTCTTAAAAGAATTTTCGGGGACTACGGGAGAGCCAATTCTGGGGTGTGTCGCCCCCTCATGTATGCTACGTGACGATTCGTTTGGCGTCTGACAATGAAGCATTATTACCGGATATTAGCTCGGCTCCCATGCACCAGTTATCTGCAAATGACAAAATCGAGTTGGAGCAGGTCATTAAGGCCGCCGCAATATATTTAGATTTGCACAACCAAGGGCAGAGGTTTTCCGCTGAAACCCAAAGGCAGCATGATTCAATCGCCGTTTGGATTGTAGGGATTTGTGCAGGTGCGATTGTGGCTTTAGGCCCAATGCTTGATCTGTTCGTGGATAGAACCCTTGTCGCCCCATGGCAGTTGTGGATACTCCATTTTTTCTTCATCCTGGGAGTCCTTTTGGGAATCGTCCACAGATGTTTCTTAGCCCAGATGATGGAAGCTGATAAACTTTGTGCTTTCAAAAAATCCTCGCTGGCAGCTACCATAGTCCTCAAAGAAGTCCATACTGCCCAAGACATCAAACAACTCAAACTGGATTTGCAAGACGTGGTCAACGGCAACGACGTACAGCTTAAATAACTCTGCGGGAAAGCGAGAGCCTGGCAATCGCGGGTGAACCGGATACAGTTTATTCCGATGCTCATGTTGTTCCTTGGGGTGCTTACGTTTCTTCTTATCGCACTGAACCAAGCCAATGCTCTTGAAATGCCGTGGAGACATTTTGGAGACCTCGGGGGTAAGGTGGGTTGCGGGAGGTACGCTAACCAGTTGAAAGGTAAATGCCCCCGGCGCGACTCGAACGCACGACCCCGGGATTAGGAATCTCACCAGGGTCCTATTTCTCCGCACTAAGTTGGTATGGGTATCGATACCGAGATTACTTAAGCGTTGTCTCAAGCCACACTCCGAATGACATTTTTCGTGAACCCGTGACACTATTTGCAATCGTCTCAAATTGTCTTGAAATAAAACGTTTGGTGATTCGATGGGTTAAGTTTGGCACCTGCTTTGCTCAGTACTCGTCTCGAAATGAAAAAGAAAATCCTCATAGCAGAAGACGAACCTCATATACTCAGGCTCTTATGCCTTCAGGTGCGAAAGTCCTATCATCCATTTCCCGTGAGCAATGGCAACCAAGCGGTGGAGCTGGCAGTTTCGGAAATCCCCGATTTGATCATAATGGACATCAGCATGCCTGGGATGGATGGGCTAGAAGCTTGTCGTCTGATTCGTGAGAATCCTAAGACCGCCGCAATCCCGATGCTAGCTGCAACAGCAAGGGTTTCCTCCAGGGACATGCAGGAAATTCATGACAGCGGCTTTGCCGATGTGATACAGAAACCTTTTGGCTACAAGGACCTGGCACCCCATATCGAGGCCCTGCTAGGCATGAAAGAGCCAAGCCCATTACCCTCGCAACCCGTGGCGCGGGGCAAATCCCAGATACGAATTACAGAAATAGAGAGTTCCGAAACCGGCATCCCGGTGAATTGTCAGCGCTGCCAGGCAGGCGAGGTTAGTTACCATGTCTCAAGCCACCTCCTGGACGTGATGGTCTGCAGCAGGTGCGCTCACATCGCACGCGATGTAACGACGATAACTCTGCTCGCCCCCAAGAGACGGCCACCGATGTGGCCGACATGGCGACGCGCCAAACGCGCTTAAAGCCCATTAAGGCAGCATAGGTAGCAGCCCAATAGCACCCCGCATAAATGCCCCAATTTCAGTGGGCTTTTTCCGGGCTTCGGGAGATCATATCCTGAGCCCGGGGGCGTCCCCGGGACCCCTTGCGTTGGACTTGCCTTTCGACCCGGTGAGAGTATTTTGTACCTGTCACAACCCGCCTTTAGGCAGCCGACGCCGACAAATCGGTAGCCCTGCACCGGTTGGGGTGGGCTCATCCTTTGCGGGTCCCCATGCAGGAGGGGGTATAAATCACAAGGTCCGCTAAGCAATTTTAGAAGCCGCTGAGAATTTATTTTCGGCCGTCATGTCGAGACATACGCCAGGGGATTATTCCAGGCTAGAAAACAAGGAACTCGGTCAAAGCCTCCAACAGATCGGCAGGGGGACTTACCTCTCCCCTCACTAAGCGAAAGGTTCACTTCTCAGAGTTGGCCGGAACGTGACTGAGCGGGAGGGAAGGGAAAATAAGACCGGCCACTATCGGCCAGTACAGGGACCACCGGGAGAACCATCTGAGATCCTTCTTTGGTTCCGTTCTAATCGGGCGGATAGATCTGCCTCCGGATGAAGCCTAAATCAACCACGAGCTTAGACAGGCCAGTGAAGCGATGGAAATAAGGGCAAGAGCCGCAATCGAAGCCCGGCACGTAACACCCGACGACCGAACCGCGTTTCAAAGCGCCATCGGCATTGCGACCATCAACAAGACGCTTACAACACTCGGGACCGTTCTAAGGAACATCGACGTGAATTCCTCCTTGCTCGTGGAGCTCAATAACTGGAGGCTCAGGCTCGGGAAGGGTGAACCGGACGATCTGGTTTTCCGCTCCGCCCCCGGCGGCGGCCCGCTACACAGGAGCACACTCTACAAGCAGGACTTTCTGCCGGCCATTAGGAAGTCAGGTGTTCCCCGTGTTCGGTTTCATGACTTATGCCACACGTATGCGAGTCTCCCTATAGACCCGGGCGAGCACCCGAAGTATCTTCAGGCACAGATGAGGCATTCCTCCATCAACGTGACTAGGGATTTTTACGCGCATCCCATGAACAAGGTCAACATGGCCTCGGCAAACAGGTTGGCAAAGACGGTCTTCGGTGAGGATACCGGAGATTCTAGTAGCAAATCGGTAGCAAAGTGACAGCAGGATGGAGCAGAGGATTTCTAAAGGGTTGAATTTAAATGCCCCCGGCGCGACTCGAACGCACGACCCCAGGATTAGGAATCCTGTGCTCTATCCACCTGAGCTACGGGGGCACAGAGTAGAAACGCGAACTGCGGGACGGTCCTTTGAACGTCTAATAGATCCTGCTGGAGGTGTCAACCTTTCCGAATTGCAGCGCCTTCATAAGATCCCTTGATAAAAGGCCTTTTCCACTAAAGCGCTGAAACCATAAAAGTCCTAGACATTGATATTTCACGCGTATATATATGGGTTCAAAGCAGCCCCTCGGAGAAAAGGAGCCGGGACCCATGAGCCGAAAGAGACATGTACGTATCGCCCCCTCGCACTATCACGTCGGCCACATCGTGCCGGCCATGGTGGCAAGCGAGATGTCGTTTTTCGAAGACGAGGGTTTGGAAGACTACGAGATCGTCGGCGGCGGCATCATCCCCGCCATGGTCGAGAAGGTGGCCCTCCGGCGGGCCATGAAAGAGAAAAGCATCGACATCGTTCCCGACGCCAAACCACTATCGGTTTTCACCTTACGGGACAAGGGCGAGGACCTATACATCGTGGGCTGCTGGAGAAACAGCCAGGATGCCTGCTACGTCGGGAGCAAGCAAGTCAAGAAATTGGCCGACCTCAAGGGGAAGAAGATCGGCACACGGGACCTGGGAGGAATCGGCTATACCCTGCTGGCAACAAATCTGAGAAAGGCGGGACTGGATCCCGACAGGGACGTCACTTGGGTGACGGGAAGCCGGTTTCACCAGCAGGAAAATCCCCTGGAATACCTTCGCCGGGGGGAAGTCGATTGTGTTCCCCTACCCCATGACTGCGATGTGGAAGACGTGGTGAGCGAAGGATACTCCGTCGTCTTTGACTCCAAAGACTACGGTGGGGTTTCACGCCCGTCGCGCATTACCGCCTCCACCCGGGAAATGATCGAGGAGAGAGGAGAAGAGCTTCAATCCTATTTCCGCGCCATAATCCGGGCGTACTGGTTTATGGTGGACCGAGAGTCCAACGAGCGATACCTCCGCGCCCTGGTGCGACGGCTCCGCCGGGACTGCCTGGATCTCGATGAATCCCAGAGAACCAACATGGAATCGGGCGGGCGATCCGTCGTCCCCATCGACGGCGCTCCTTCCGTTGAAGGCCTGAGACACATACTCGACGAGGCCCAAGGAACGGGGCAGATCAGTCGCTCGTTGCAATTGGACCAGGCTCTGAACCTTGAGGCGGTCCATGCCGCCTTCAACGAACTGCAGCACCGCGAGGAGCTCGGCCGGGATATCTTGAGGGCCAGGGAAATCTATGCACTGCGGAATCCAGTACCGGCCCGCGCCACAGCATGACCCCGGTCGACAATCGCCCAAGGCTTAACTTCAACATACGAATTACTATTTAATATTAGTTATTTTTGGCCCGTTGTTAATGTTTCTTGTTAGTTTTGAGAGGCCTAAGCACGCCGTCCCTCTCTTCTCCCTGACAGGCTCAATCCAAAACGAAGCACTTTGGAAACTTCGGGATCGGCAAGGTCCCATTCCCAAGCCGCGACCTGTTCCTCAATGAACAGCTCAACCCGTAAATGTAAACCGGAAAATATGATTAGGATCGTTGCAACGGGGAGTACCCTGTAGCATTCCCGACATCCCTAGTCGCCATTTTCCGTTAACGGATATGGCAAGTTACACAAATCCGGATGGCCCTACGGCTCCTGTGATCACGATACCTCTTTGAATTCAACCAGTTGGGAAATGGCACCCCTTTTGCTCGAATCTCCCGTAACTATTCGGATTTTTTCCAGCGAAAAAGGAGACAGGGATGCAAGAGCTGGCTTTAAACTACAGGGAAAGACTTGCCGTTGGCTGGGTGTTCTGGTGGCGCATCTCCATTATCGGCGCGGGTGTTTACTTCATGGCTCAGAACATAGTGAGGGTCTTGAATCTCACCAACCCCGCCGTCGTTTCAACCGTGTTCACCCTTACCATGCTCACGGGTTTGTTGGCCCTTCTTCCCCATGTCGTGGGCGAGATGATCACCAAGCAATACAGCGGGTTCAGGTTGCGCATCATGGGCAAACAAACAGATCGGCTTGAACGCCTCGACTACATGGACAAGCTCGCCGTCCAGGGTTTGATTTTCTGGCGGGGGTTTATCAATGGTCTGGTAACCCTGACTCCTATCATTCTTGTCTGGTTGTTCGTTGGCTACGGTTTTGGGATATCCCTGACCGCCATTCGAATCGTCGCAGGCCTCTTCGCGTACGCTGCGGCTATCGTCGTTGTTCAACCCCTGGTAGTCAAAGAAATCATCCGCATGACTTATCGCGGCTTTCGGCTAGCCGTGGAGCGGGCCTCGGTCAAGGAACCCGTGGCCGAGACGAACCCACCGGTGCGCCTTGAATCCGTGCCCCGGAAACGCGTCCTGGAAGTCCCCAAGGTACGCCAGGCGGAACTTCTTTAAACTCGGGCCTGCCTGATTCCCGTTCCCACAGTGACGCGACGCCACAACCGTCACCCGCCACAAGTCCTCGACCTCCATAATCCCCTGCTCCCATAGTCCATCACCGGCGTCTCCAAGACTCCGGGAAGGCGGTTCTTCTCGCTTAATGCGTGGACTATGTTGGCTCGTTTGATCGCTATTCCGGCACTGCCGCACTTTACCCGGTAAGCGGTTCGCTCCTGCACATTCTCATGCCGGTCGCCGCCTTCCGCGAATAAAAAAGGCCGGTTTTCCTGAACTCGCCCCAAGATGATTCTCGCGTATCAAAATTAACCGCGCGGATCATATCTGTCGAACCCGCGCCGGTATCCGCAACACCGCCCGGGGCACCCATTTTCAACGATGTTCGACGCTTACAACCGCTGGCATGGAAGGTGCACTAACCACCGCCCCAAGGAGGTCTATTGAATGAAAACCATTTCCGAACTGGACAAGAGCCCCATGCCCTCAATCAAGAGGTTTCAAGCTTCCGCCTCCCCCTTTCCGGGCGAACGGAAACAAGAAACGAAACAGAAGCCTCTGATGAAGATCATCGATCTGGACGTTCCTCTTGACGAGCAATACCCGCTAAGCACGTCTGGTTTTCAAACCGGAGAGCCTGGCGTGGGAAGAAACAGGGATATCATTGGCGCCCGCAGCACCAACTATGTTTCCTACCAGATTCTTGGCCGTCTTTTTTAGAAGGATGGGCCCGCCGGCCTTTTCACCTGCCCGCTACATTCGAGCTTGATAAATGGTCTCCCCTCGGTGATACTCTTGGAGAGTTCACCGGGGGAGACGTTTTTTTTCTGCCGCATCCTCCCTGCAAGGCACACCATGGGGGAACATACAGATAGAGGCCCCGACCTGGCCGTGGAACAGCATTCCGTCCGTTCCGGTTCGACATCGGACGGGTGGTTCGTAACCTGGCGTTTAACCAACCTTGGAGAAGCCCCCCTCACCATTCATACCTCTCGCTTGCCGCACGGCCGCTTTCGCGGCCCTGAAAAAACATTCCAGCCCCCGTTGGAGCTCGCGCCCAACGCCTCCCTGACCACAGAGCTTCCCGTAGCTTGTGACTACGCCGGGGGCAGCGACGTTGAGAACGCCTTTCTGATCCTCAGTGTCCGGTTGGAAGAACAAGCCTGGCTGATCCTGGCCCGCCTGCGGGTGAGCTTCGGCACCCAGCACACTCCCCTGGCAGAGACCGAGCTCGTCAGCGCGCAGCCTGTGGGGTTTTCCGCCCGGCTGGACAAAAACGAGAGAGCCCGCACCTAGGAGGAAATCGCCATGCCCATGAGCGATAATGAAAGAACCATTCTCAGAAAAATGCGCGGCTGACACAACAATTGAGGCCTGGGCTTCGAAGAGACCACGGGTATGGTCTCAAACAGTATGGATATGAGCCTTGAGGATCTTCTTGCAGCGCTGCGCAAGATCAAGCGGGAGTACGGGAAGAGCGAGGAATACCGCAACTGGCTGAAGGAGCTCCCCGAGGATTGGCCCATTTGATCCTTCCAGGACAGCCTGCGTTAGGATGAAGCGGGCCCGGGAAGCCGGATCGCCGGCAGTTTCAAGTCCAGGGGCTTGACCCCGTTCCAGAATAACCGCTGGTTTGTAATGGCCTGAATGTGGCCATCCCACTCCAGGGTAAAGGCCGTCACCCCGAGTTTGACCGCCCGCCTGATTCTGTCCCGCGTCGCGGGGTCCGCCGCGTAATCCCGAAGCGCCGTGATCTGCCGCTGCCCGTGGGAAACATCCTGCTCGGCGTGGATGCGATAGGTCTCGGCGGCCTGCGGGGAAAAGCCGTAATGGCTCGTGAGTTCCTTGTACACTTTGGCCGCCACTCCGTCGGGGCCTCCGTGCTGGCTTTCCACGAAGCTCAGCATCGCGATCCCCTCCAGGGCCGAGCGCCTCTGGCAGCAGCCGATCATCATCTCGATGGCCGCGATGGTTCCCGGCGCGGGTTCCGCCCCGTCCGCCTCTTCCCGGGGAATGCCGGCTTCCGCGAGGAACTGCAAGAGAATATCGGCGTGGCTTTTGGGCCCCGAGAGCTCTTCGAGGAAATTTTCCAGCACCACGCCCATGGGCCCGTACTGTTTCTCTGCCACCGCATTGACGGCGATGTATCCGAAGAAAATGGCGTTGGTACGCACCCGCAGGTAATGTTGGATTTCGCCCAGAATGATCTCCTCCCGGGTCCAGCGATGCTGAAGGATTCCCTGGAACCACGGATGGCCTTCCATGGGAACCTCGCGAGCGTAACCCCAGAGTTCCTCGATAAAGGAATCTTGAGACATGGTCTTAGCCTCCTTTCGAGGTTAATAGATAACCGTGTCCGTGCGGATTATAGGACCTTCTCAAGTCCCGGGCATGGGCCATTGCCAGTGGAATTCTTCCCCTCGGGAATCTACTCCTTCGGCACTGCCATACCGCGCTGCACAGCCGCGCGGCTTCCCACGGTTTTGAACCAACGATTTACATTGGGAAACTCCTCTAGATTCACCTGGTGCCATTCATAACGCGCCACCCAGGGATAGGCGGCCACGTCGGCAATGGAATAGTCGCCGGCCAGATATTCCGCGGCGCCGAGGCGTTTTTCCAAAACCGCGTACAGACGCCGGGTCTCACCGGCGAACCGTTCCATGGCGTAGGGTATCTTCTCCTGGGCACGGAGAAAGTGATTGGCCTGACTGAACATGGGCCCGACGCCGCCCATTTGGAACATCAGCCACTGCACGACCTGGTAGCGAAGACCCGTCTCTTTGGGCATGAGCTTTCCCGTCTTCTCCGCCAGGT
>Ga0326597_10002977_pt1 | contig 24812 bp, 15 predicted proteins | sample RVTome_12_FD_203789 | JGI IMG/M metagenome (GOLD analysis project Ga0326597, IMG submission 203789) | Soil microbial communities from uranium-contaminated site in the Upper Colorado River Basin, Wyoming, United States - RVT100D185 | ecosystem: Environmental > Terrestrial > Soil > Contaminated >... | reverse complement strand
GTGGGCGTATCGGTCGGCGTGCCGGTGGGGGTGGGCGTAGCGGTCGGCGTGTCAGTCGGCGTAGGCGTAGCGGTCGGCGTGTCAGTCGGCGTAGGCGTATCGGTCGGCGTGTCGGTGGGGGTGGGCGTATCGGTCGGCGTGTCAGTGGGGGTGGGCGTATCGGTCGGCGTGTCAGTGGGCGTGGGCGTATCGGTCGGCGTGTCGGTCGGTGTGGGCGTATCGGTCGGCGTGTCGGTCGGTGTGGGCGTATCGGTCGGCGTGTCAGTGGGGGTGGGCGTATCGGTCGGCGTGTCAGTGGGGGTGGGCGTATCGGTCGGCGTGCCGGTGGGGGTGGGCGTAGCGGTCGGCGTTTGCGTGGGTGTTTCCGTGGGAGGCACCTCGAAGAACACGCGCACCGGGATCCAGTCGAGGCTGAAGTCCCTGGTAAGAACATCGCTTTGCGATGAAACGCGCACCAGGAATTGTCCGCCGCCGAGATCCGCAGGAGACCAGGCGCGCCCCCATGTGTCGACAGGACCGCCAAGAATAGTTGTGTGTTCAGCGATCGTTTCGACCGGATCAGCCTGGGCCGTCGTCCACGTCATCCCTCCATCGGGTGAGAGTTCAACCGACAGCGAGTTGGTTCCGCCGATATCATCTAGCCACCAGTCGAGTCGCACTTCTATGCCGACAACCTGCGAGCCTGCGGGAAGAACGATGCCATAGTCCGAGAAGCGATGGCTATCGCCGCCTCCGTCTTGGTTCAATGCGAACGCGCTGTCATCGGCGAACGCATTCGCAGCGTCGATTTCAAACCCGTTCCCCGCGTCAGCAGCGTGGGAAGTGGGATCCAGAAAACCGGTGTCGTCGGGCGCTGCCGATGTTCGCGTGTTGGTGCCGAGGACGATTGAAAAGATGGCGAGTAGGATAGAGGCGAAACCAAGCCCGAAAGCCGGGCCAAGAGTTGAACCGTGTCTTTGTGCGCCTGCAACGCTGCTAAGGAACCTCAACTGCATCAAGCCGCCTCGTCCCAGTCCAGTCCCCGCGCGGCGAATCGGTTGATTCTGTTCCCACGGTGTGCGCTCGGCGCCCCACACATTCAAACGTGTGCCACGCCCGTGGATATCGAGCCCTAGCGACTCCTTTCGCAGACAAACGGAAGGAGAGCCAGGCTCTCCCCCTGCTTTTCTCTGGATTTCGATGATTCTGGCGGGTGAATCGGAGCCCAATCTAGCATGGCTCGGAAGCGCTGGCAATCATTTCGGGGGTAGTCGAGAGCGCGACCAACTTGACGGTGGCGAAGCAGCTCAATTGATCGCTCGCGCGTGGGATGGCTGTCAGATTGGCGCGATACGCTCGGCTCGTCTTTCTTGACAGGCCGGCGTTTGGAAGGTTAGTGCGCCTCGGGAGCTGACGATAACTTTCCGTCGAACGAGCGCCGCCGGGGCACCAAGAGTGGCCGCGAAGCCCATCGGCCGAATGGCGTACGCGCGCGGACTACAAGGAGGATTACGACGAGTGTCTCTGTCCGATCGGACAGGCGCCCAATTGTGTGCGCAGGTGGATATGTATGAGATACAATCCTGTCACCCAAATAAGTTCACGCACCCGCTTGACACCTGCCGCCCTCATGCGTAATATCGGCCGTAACCCGTGAGAGCACCTCGGGTTCTCCCCGCGCGCTTCACACGCATACATTCCACCCGCTCGGTGGGGGCGGGCTATCCTCTAGCTTACCGGGGGAGGTGCTCGATTGCGACCTAGGAGGGCAGCTACAGTACTGGCGATCCCATTCGGGGCTGCCTTGCTGGCGCTTTTCGCCTTCTGGGTCGCTGCCTACCTCGAGCCCAATCCTGTCGTCAGCACCGACAAGATCGCCTATGTCCCCTACAGCACCGTGCACATCACCGGCACGGGCATGAACCCGGATACCAGCTACGACATTGTCGTCGTGCGGCCGGACGGTAGCGTGGTGACCGCGGACGCCTCCCACCTCGCGATTCCGCCTGCGCCCTACGACAGCCGCGTCTCCAGCGCCTCGGGCACGTTCGCAATCGACTACCTGCTGACCGACATGCAGGGCTTCTACACGGTGAACGTCTATCGCAGTTCGGACACGGCCCACGCGACGCTGGTCGCGTCGACGACGTTCGAGGACGCGATTACCGTGAACCTGGATCAATGCTCGAACGGCTCGCCGAAATTCGTCGATCTCCACTGTGACTGGCAGAACGGCAACCTGAACAACAGCAATTCGCAGTACGCCGAGGGCGAGTCTATCCCCTTCCGGTACGACTTCGACGGTATGAATGGCAACTCGGCCACAGTCCACACCTTTCACATCAACTACGACTTCTCGAAGGCCGGCATCAAAGCCTTCGACTTCTTGACGACGTACAACGCCACGCAGACGGGCGCCGATCCCTGCGCCGGCAGCGCGGCGCCATCGACCGCGTGCCCCGGGCTCCCGCTTACGCCCCCCGAACTCGTTACGTTCCCGAGCGATCCGTTCACCGCGCCGTCGCTTTCGGTTGCCGGCGCGGAGACCGCGGCGGGCCTCCCGCGGCAGCTTGGCGCCTACAACGTCATCGCTGGCAGCTTGACGATCACGCCCGCGGGCGGACCGACTCACTCACCGGCCACCTGGTCGGGGTCAGGCGACAGCACGGTCGATTTCCTCGTGAGCTTCCGCAGCTCGGCGCCTACCGCGGTCTTCGTCTGGAGTGGCCACATCGCGCACAGCGGTTACTGGGGGGTGGGCCAAGGCGCGTCGAGCATTTCTGGCTCACCGTTCCATATGCGCACGAACAAGCCCGACGGTAACGGCCATAAGAACCAGGACCGCAGCACCCAGCTGAGCGCGATTTCCACGCCGACGAACACGCCGACCAACACGCCGACCAATACACCGACGCCGACCAACACGTCGACCAACACGCCGACCAACACCGCCGCGAACACGCCGACGAACACCCCGACCAACACCGCCACGAACACCCCAACCGACACCCCGACGGCAACGCCGACCAACACCGCCACGAACACGCCGACCAACACACCCACCAACACGCCGGTGCCACCTACGGCAACGCCGACCAACACCGCCACGAACACGCCGACCAGCACACCGACCGACACACCGACGCCGACGAACACCCCGACCGACACCCCGACGAATACACCCACTAACACGCCGGTGCCGCCTTCGGCAACGCCGACCAACACCGCCACGCACACGCCGACCAACACGCCGACCAACACGGCGACGAACACGGCGACCAGCACCGCCACGTTCACGGCGACGCACACGCCGACCAGCACGCCGACCGACACACCGACGAATACACCCACCAACACGCCGGTGCCGCCTTCGGCAACGCCGACCAACACCGCCACGAACACGCCGACCAACACGCCGACCAACACGGCGACCAGCACCGCCACGTTCACGGCGACGCACACGGCGACCAACACCGCCACGTTCACGGCGACGAACACGCCGACCAACACGCCTACGCCCACCGCGACGGCGACGAACACGCCGGCCAATACGGCCACAAACACGCCCACGCCGTCGCCCACTGATACAAGTACTCAGACGGCCCAAGGCAGTGTGACCCCTCTACCGACGTTCGATCCTGGTGCGCAGGAACTCGAGGGTATCGCGAAGGACACAGACGGCAGCGAGCCCGGTGTTCAGCGTTTGAGTAACCTCTGGATTTGTAAGGGGGCCGGCTTCCCGGCACCTTATGCTGGTGTTCCTGCTGGAGTGCTGCCCGACAGCCAGTCTCTCTGCAATACGCTAGACATCTCGGAAGTCGTCGTCTTCGGCGATGACATCGACACCTGCAATGATGATGATGATGATGATGGCCTGCCATGCGCTGGTGACCCCGACGAACCTCCGGAGAGCTTCCAGGATCCACAAGATGGCGATTGCGCCGTTGTGGCTGAGAACTACATTCCCGGCCAAACCACAATTGACTGTGATGGCGGTGAGGTCGCTGAAGGGCTTGGCGCTTGGGAGGTCCAGGTTAAGTACGACCATAAGATCTTCCAGCAGATTGAGATGTTGCCCTCCGGATACTTGACAAGCACCGGCCGAATCGTCCCATCCGGGTTCGGCGGATGTCTGGTGTCGGTCGTCACCGAGAACTGGTCACTGTTTGGTTGTGTGAGCAAGAGTCCGTCGACGCCGCCTGCGGATGGAACCCCGGAGGCAGGAGAGCAGTGCAGGAACGCCTCCGATGACGATGGCGATACTATTGCCAACGATGGATGCGCGGTGATTCTTGGTCCGAACCCGCCGCAGGGCATCTTGGCTACGTTGCAGGTCACGATCCAACCTGATCTATTCCAGCGCCTCCGCCCCACCAAGGACAACGGAGTTGTCACGGATCTCCTCGACGAGAATTGCGAATTGGCTGACATTTTTGGTATGCCGCTCCCCGGCAGCATCCAGGGTGGCCTGACACCGGACTGCGGTGATGCCGCGCTAACCATTCGTATGTTGGAAGGGGACGTCAACCTCGACTGCGTGGTCGATCTGACTGACGACCAGATGATGGCGTTCAGGTACGGGTCGTTCTTCGGGAACCTGCTCTATCACAAGTTCTTCGACTTGGAGCCAAACCTCACGCCAGACTTCGATATCGACATCAAGGATCTGCAGACCGTGTTTGGGCGTAACGGCTCTACTTGTGCCGCGCCAGTACCATCGCAATCGCCACATTCGATACTGCCCGACCCGTGAGTTGATGTTGCCGAGTGGTTGGGAACCCGAGCGGGACTGGCTATGCCCTTTCGCCTTGAGCGGACTGTTGTTTGATGCGCGGCCATCTTTCGCGGTTTGCCCGCACCTTCTAGGTGTGCGACTCTTCCGAGACTTGTTCTGAGAATCCCCAAATGTGAGGACTACATGAGGGTCCCTGGTTATCTGCCTCTTGCCGTTGTTACAGGTCTAACTATTGGTCTTGTCGGCTGCGGATCGAACGGTTCTGACGACTATCCGACTCCAACGATCGCGGTAAGCACCGCTGCAGCTAGGCCGACGGTGGCGCCCACCCCGGTCGTAACGGGCGATCGCGTCAACTCGACTGCGGTGGGCTATGAGGCGACCATTCCGAGCGGCTGGCGGCTGCGCCCCAACATCCTCGCTTCGACAAGCTTTCGCGGCGACGCTTATTTCAAGCCGAGTCCCTCGCCCACGCCGCCCCCCGATACGCCACAGACCAATATCGCAATCGGATGCGAGCCGATTACGGAACCTGCGGAAGATCTCCAAAGCGAGGTTGACACCCGCGTTCAGGTGCTCAACCGTCTGGGAAGGACCAATCTCGTGACGGCCGATCACGCCGCTGTCGACGGCCTTGAGTCGAAGCAGATCGACTACACCTACGTCGTCAAGTCTGACGCGACTGAATTCGCAATCGACAGCCGAGAGGTGTTCTTTCTCTCGGAGGGCTGCCAGTGGACCGTTACGTTGTCCGCTCCGGCAGGCGAGCTTGATCAGGACATCCCGGTACTCGAACAATTCCTGGCCTCGGTTTCGGTGAACGCCGTGAACGCACTTGACGTCTCTTGACGCATGTCAAGCGCATGCTCTCGATCTTGGGGCCATCTTTGATTAAGTTCTCAACGAAACTAATCCCTGCATGGGCGGGAACATCCGAAAGGATGCCAGATGATCCGGCTCTGTATTCTCATGGCGCTCGCTCTTGGCGTCTCGGCGCTGTCCGCGAATCAGCTTTCAGCGGAAGGTGTGGAAGAGACAGTCACGGCAACAGTCACCGGACAGTCGGTTTCGATGACAGTCAGCCCCACGTCGATCGACTACGGCACGGTGCCATTCGAATCATCGCAGAGCTCGCTCGCGGCTGCTGGCGGGCCCATCACGTTCACCGCGACGAACACAGGTAACGTGAACGAAGATTTCCTTGTGCGTGGCACGGACGCCACGGGTAGTGGATTCACATGGACGCTCCAAAACGGCGCGTTCGCTTGCGGGAGCCCCACGAATAACAACAAGTTCCGCCACAGCGTCGCTCCAGTAAGTCAGCCGGCAATCTTCCTCACAACAGCCGATGACTTTCTCGCCACTGCCGTCGCTCCTGCTGGCTCGCAGCCGTTCAATTCCGAGATATACATGCCGTGCTTTGGAAGCGACGGCGCCGGCCTCGTGGCAACGACGCAGATTGTCGTGACTGCGGTCGCGGTTCCATAGCACAAGAATGGGCAAGTTCGTGTTGGCCGTGGTTCTCATTGTCTGTGGTCTGCTTGCGGCGGAAACCGGCGATCCGGCGCAAGCAGACCAGGGCGTGTCGATTGATCTCGGCAGCATCTCGATCGATGAGAAGCTGTCTCCGGGCGGACGGTATCGACTTCCAACGCTCACTGTGCGGAACATCGGCGACCAAGAGGGTGACTACGAGGTAGTCGTCGCGTACCTGAACGGTGCAGGGGGATCTAACGCTCCAGAGGGATGGTTCGACTTCGAGCCGAAACAGTTCCACTTGATTCCGCAAGAGGCGCGGCTCGTCCAAGTTCACATAGAACTCCCCTCTGGAGTCGATCCGGGGCGTTACAATGCTCTCATTGAGGCGCGAGTCGAACCGGAAGGCGAAGGCGTGCGCCTGAGCGCCGCGGCTGCCAGCCGCGTCTCTTTCGAGGTCAAGCCATCGAGCCTGCTAGAGGCCTGGGTACTGCAGTTGAGTCGATCGCTCGAAGATCGATCTCCGTGGTCGTATCTGGTGATTGGCGTATTGACTCTGCTGTCGGTCGTATATCTGTCGCGTCGATTCCTCCGGCTCCGCCTCGGTATCGAGCGACGTCGCTAGGCTTGACAGCATTCAGGCTCCTCGCGAGCCTTGTCGTTGCATTCGCTGTCGCGGGCACGGAATCGGTGCTGGATCCAGTTCGCGTCCGCGCGCAAGAGGACTCCGGCGTCGATGCCACGGTGCGCGCGAACCCGCTGCTCGTGCGCATTCACGTACTGAGCGAGACGGTTAAGAGCTGCGGGGCCATACCGGTCATCGTGGAGATCCAGAACCTCGCCGACAGACCAGTATCTGTGTTCGACGAGTCGCTGTTAGTGCAACCTCTTATCATGCGTACCCTGGCTGCCCTCCGGATCCACGCAAGAGTACTCCGTCCGAAGCAAAGCGGGTTGTCAATCTGGATCCTTCAGCCGACCCAGGCCGGCGACGTCGCGCTCGTGGCTTCCGTAAGCGGACGCGTCGACGGACACGTCTTCTCGAGCGACAGCGCAATGAAGACCCTGAAGGTGCGTTCGCGGTGTACGCGTAAAGGCGGTTGATCTCGATCTCGACGCCTGTTTCGGCCTGCGTGTTTGGTGGCCGTGAAAATGAGGGCGCCGTTCCGCTGGGTCGTTCGCCATGAATCCGACCTCGTCGTCACCGTCGAACGTCGAGTCGGCTCTCAGGGCCCGTCCAGGCATCAGGGTTCATGTGGGACACTCCCGCGCGACGAGACGTCGCGGCTCCAATGTAGATCTGCGTTCAATTGACGGCGGCTTCCCGCCATCATGGAACGAGCCGGTGCGAGCGCCTATGATGTCGTCACTCAATTCGTTTGCGGAGGAGATCTAAATCGATGAGGAGCCAGGCGGTTCTGGTCGCAGCTACCTTGAGCGTCGCTGTCCTAATATCTGCTTGCGGAGGCGGCGGCTCCGGCGAATCCACCGTCGCGGCCGTGCCGGCCACAACCTCAGGCACGCCTATCGCCGGCTTGCAGGGGGGCATCGTCGCGGTCCTTACCGCCGGGGTTCCGACAAATCCGGAGGACGCCATCGTTGTAGGCACCGTGTTGTCCTTCGGCGGCATCGAGATCAACGAGATCGTCAATGTTGGTCTGACAGAGGAACAGCGCCGTGACGGATTGGAGTCACAAGCACGTGCGCGAAGCGGCCAGACTGAGTTTACGGTCACCGTCTACACGACAAGCGAGGAGGCAGCGAGTGCTCTTCCGGACGTAGCCGAGTCCGCAATAGTTAGGTGTGGCCGGGTTCTCGTCGTGATGGACGACAGCGCCGCGGGCGACTCGTTGGCGGATCGCGTCCTGGATGTCATGGAAGATCGGTACGGACCGTGCGAACGCTGATGGCGTGCGCTCTTACGATGACTGATTGCAGGCCCCGCGGCTTCTGTCTTTCAGCCGTGGCAACGTGACGGTGCTCATCAGCGTTGGCTCATTTGGTCAGTCTGACCCAGCGCCGAGAACGATGCATTGGTGGCTTGGGGCCGCCTCACAGCATTTCTAACCTGCGTCCACCATCCGAAACAATGGCCGGGCGGAGTCATGCGATTCCGTCCGGCCTCGGCCCTATTTCTCTCGGCGATTCGTCCCACCCTTAGGGCTGCGCTACGCAGCTGTCTCCGACTTGGGCTAGAGCGACCGAAACGTCAGCGAGTCCGACGGCGCCATTCGCTTGCTGGCTCTGCCACTTCTTGGCTGGGTTCGCGCTCGGCTGCCGGTCGTATTCGCGACCGTCAGGCACCTGATCCAAGTTGACATCGTCGCTGTAGACGACTCCGTGTGGGTTCGGCCCGAATCCAGTCTGGGTTCCCACGTAGAAGAGCACTGCGCTCACGTCAGCGAGTGAGACGATGTGATCCTTGACGCCGCCCGGTGCGCTTGCCTGCAAAGCCGGCACCGGCACGTCAAAGAAGTCCCATGGCGAAAGCGGATTACGGTCGCCCCCCAGCGTGCGAACCAGCCCCAACTCCTCCGGATCGCTGCAGCTGTCGCCATCGGTGATTTGGCTGTCTGGATTCGTAAGTGAGACCACGATCTCGACGCCATCGCTCAGCGTGTCGTCGTCGGTATCCCCGGCGAGCGGATCCGTGCGTGGCCCGCTGATTTCGAGCCCGTCGGAGAGTCCATCGCCATCGCTATCGGGTTGGGTCGGATTCGTGCCGTGATTGAACACCTCGGACCCTTCGGACAATCCATCCTGGTCCGTGTCCGCGGCGTCCGGGATCAGCGGGTTGATCAAAATTCCGCCGACATGGCACTCCGGATTTAGCGCGAAGGCGGGAACCAGCCCGGGGCAGGTGCCGAGGATGCCTTCCTCGGCGTTTGATAACCCGTCGCTGTCCGGATCGTCCAGCGGACTGCTCGGAACGGGCGCACATGCGTCCCCGACGCTTGCGAGCGCGACAGATACATCGCTGAGCGTCACGCCGCCGTTCGGCGCTTCGGATTGCCACTTCTTCGCGGGGTTGAGTGAGGGCTTCCGGTCATACTCGATCCCGTCAAAGACGCCGTTTCCGTTGAGATCGCTGTTATAGTCGACCCCCTGGACGTTGGGTGGCCCGCCATCGCTCGTTCCGACGTACGCCAGCACCGCACTAACGTCGGAAAGGTTAATGATGCGGTTGCGGGTGCCCGTCGTGTTGCTGGTCGTCAGCGCGGGCGCCGGCACGTCGAAGAAGTCCCACGGCGATAGCGGATCCCTATCGCCGCCCGACGCATGGCTGAGGCCGACCTCTTGGGTATCCGTGCATCCGTCTCCGTCGGTGCTTGGCTTAAGCGGGCTCGTGGTTGTCGTGTTCACTTCAGCTGCGTCTGTGAGGCCGTCGCCGTCCGTGTCGGCATTCAATGGCGACGTGCCTGACGACTGAATCTCGACGCCGTCGCCAAGAGTATCGAGGTCCGTGTCGGTCGATAGCGGATTCGTATGGTAGGTCAGGTATTCCAGCGCGTCGCTGATGCTGTCTCCGTCCGTGTCACGCGGATCCGGGATCAGCGGATTCGCCAGGATCCCTCCAACGTGGCACTGCAACACGGACGCGAACTTGGGCTGCAGTCCGGGGCACGTACCGATACTAAGTTCCTCGACATCTGATAAGCCATCAGCATCGAGGTCGTGTGTCGGGATTCCGGTCTGGATGGGCGGAATCGGTGTCGCCGTGTTCGTCGGCGTTGCCGTATTCGTTGGCGTTGCCGTGTTCGTTGGCGTTGCCGTGTTCGTGGCCGTGGGTGTGTCCGTTGGCGTGTCGGTCGGCACTACCGCGATCCCGCATTGAACCGTGGCGTCCGTCAGATCTGTTGTGACGAATGTTCCACCTGGGCCGAGATACGTCGTGCCGAACGTTGGGTCCTCGCCGGAAACGCCGTCACCCCCTGTCACCAGGTGCAGCTCGCTCACGCTGCCTGAAGGTGTCCCGGGGTCACACTCGAGCGTGATGGTCGTGAGACGCACGGCCCCCGCCGCGAACGTTCCTGAAGAACGCAGGCAACCCGCTCCTGCCCCCCACCACTCTTTGCCGGCAGGTGCCGGCCCGCCCACAGTGTTGTCTCCGACCGGTGCGCAGAGTGTCGCACCATGGACGCCGCTGTTCTCGGTAGCGCTGATGAAGTTCAGAACCGACCCCTCGAACTGCAGCTCCCACTGATAACCCTGCACTGTGGCTGCAGGTATCGCTGAAGCTTCAATCGCAATGTCGAACTGTGTACCCGGCCCCGCCAGAACCACGTTGCCCTGGATGCTCGGTGCGGCCGCGTCCGCGTCGATTGTCATGCAGGCGTTCGACCCGCAAGCGGCATCCGCGGTGCCGGTTTGCCTGCTTACGACGACGAGCGACAGCGCGATCGCCGCAGCGCACAACAATCCGCCGCTTATCCATCGGCGAGTACGTGAGACCTTCGGCGTGGTCTTGCTGCCAGTCGTCTGGGGGTTCATCAGGCGTTCCTTTCCTGACCGTCATCACATACGTTTCGGGCGGGGCGGCCGTAGCAGCGATTATACGCCAGTCTTCGTCGCGCTGGATAGAGATCTCGCCGGAACAATTTCGGCCGCATCGGCGTTGATCCACCGAGGAGGAATCCTCTGGATGGTGAGAGAGTCCTCAGATGCCATATGTATTGCGATCAACGGGGGCTTGACTTTGCGAAGGGCTTCGTCTCACACTTCCGGACACACCCTCGCTGGAGGAACCCACGTATGAGCGTTGATCTTGACCAGCGCGCCCTCGCGCGCCCTCGGCGCGTGTCCGCAGTCGCCCTGATAGCCCTGGTGGCGATCGTGGTCGTCGGCTGTAGCGACGATGATAAGAGCAACCCCTCACCGACGCCCACGGGCACCACGTCCGCGCAGGCGCGAACGGTGAACCCTCCGGGGACCGTTACGATCCGCGAGATCCGGAACCAAGAAGGCACGGTCATCGCGACGGAGGTGGTGCCCGCGGGCGCTGTCGACACACCCGGGGCCGAGGGTACTGCCGTCTTTCCCGGCGGTACGTCTGCCCCCGGGGCCACGCTTCCGCCCGGCGCGACGCCGCCTCCGGATGCCACCCAGGCCGCGGACGCCCAGCCCACGAACCCACCCGGTTCGACGCCTGCGATTCCTGCCGGACGCATCGCCGCCGTGTCCCTGGACAGCAACCCTGCGACACCGGCTGTGGACCACGGCTCGATTGCGGTCGCCACTGGTTCGAACTTTGACGTGCAGGTGGTCATCACCCCGCCAGAGCCATACATGGGCTACCAGTACCGCATCTTCTGGCCCGAGGACGTGATGTCTTACGTCGGCGAGGTAACGCTCACGCCGGGCGAGCTGTCGCTGTGTGCGGCTGTCACCGTGAAGCCCGACAACGAGAACGACGGTATCTATGGCGGGTGCCTGCGCTCGGGTGGCGACACGGACTTCGCAGGCCCGGTGACGATGCTCACGCTCCGCTGCGACGCTGCGGGCACCCATCGCTTGCGCATGTTGACGCTTGCCGAAGGCCCGTTTGGCACCAGTCTGCTGAAGATCGGCGGCATCGAGTTCGCGGGCGAGATTGACGAAGGCTTTGATGTCATCTGCACCTAGAAGGTTCCACCGACTGCTGGGTATTGGCGTAGCGGCGGCGGCCCTGGCGGTTGCCGCCTGTGGGGGAGGTGGAGGCGACGAGAATCGCACACCCTTCGCTCCCAACGTGCCCGTCGTCCCCACCGCCGTGGACGTCGACGCCGCGTCCTTTACGCCGGTGACATCGTCGACCGGCACCTACAGTATCTCAATCCCCGAGGGTTGGGCGCCCGTAGGCGGTGTGGGCGCGGCGACCCAGGAGGAGACCTGGCAGCTCTGGACCGGTGAGAGGTTGACCGCCGAGATGGCCGTAACCTGCGAGCCCATCCCCAACAATCCCGTCACCGGCGAACCCTTCAACAACCGGGACTTCGCGGATCGCGATCGCGCCCTCCGCGGCGCGCTGGGCGGCGCCGTCATCCCGGACGAGGGTACGGAGTTCGGGCTGACCGTGGCTGACGAGCCTGCGCTCGGCACCACGTACACGGTTACAGCCTCCGGCATCGCCATCCGCCAGCAGGCCATCTACGTCATCAAGGGCGACTGCGCCTGGATACTCCACCTGCGCGTGTTTGGCGACGGCGATGCCGGAGGATACGCGAGGCTCTTCGGCCGCGTCGTCGGGTCCTTTCGGCCGATCGACAATTGACGCCAGCCAGGGCGAGTGAACTTCATTCAGTTCCCGGTGTCCAATTCAGGCGCGATTTCAACCCTCCAACAATTTCTTAATAACTTCACAGACCGTATTGACACCCTCGGCCGGCAGTGATATTACAAGTTCGAGACTGAAGCGTCCGTTCAAGGGTCCCCCGCCCAAAGACTATTGGTTAGCGTCCACGGATTGGATGATTTCGCCGATTCAGACGGCGGTCTACACGTTCCGGGCCGCGCCATGTATGTCAAGCCCCTGGAGGCCGAAGCCCCTGGCTTGTGGCAAAGGAGGTGCCCTACACCCGAGGAGAGATCTTCCGTCAGCCTTACATAGTTCCATCCTTTCAGGAGGGGTCTAAGCATGATCAAGCGACTCGTGCTTCTCTCGGCAGCCCTGGTGGTTGCCATAATGGGAGCAGCGACCAACCACAGGCCCGGCCCTGTGTCGGCGGATACGTCGACGCTTGGCTGGGATGTACAGTTTTGCGACGCTGGATTTGGCGCCGACATTGCCACAACCTGTACGTCAGTACTTCCCGGCGGAGTGGCGAACGGTGTTAATCCAACCTACGTCGCTCACCTGGCACTCCAGCTCGCGGGCGGCGCCCCCTCGGAGCCGTTCTTCGACCTGGCGACGACGGCTTGGACGCCGAACCTGGTGACCGCGCCGGCCGTCGGGCTGGGCACGCCGGCCACCGGCGCCATCGTCGGCCAGATCAAGTTCTCGCTTTCATCCAACACCGACCTGGCGCTCACCGGCAACGTCGTGCCCACCACGGGTGCGCCGCCAGCATGCGGCGGTGCCGGCACCCTGGTTGTTGCTCCGCCGACCGCGGATCAGTATGCCAGCGCGGCGACGCCCGTCGCCAACCCGATCATGACCGGTGCTGGCTTCAACTTCGCCTCGTACGTGCAGTCGTTCGACGACGACGATAACGACCTCGTTGAGTACACGAGCGGCATCGACGCCGACGACGGCGGCGATGTCTACCCGCAGACGCAGGCGGACACCAATGGGAACGGCATCCTCGACGGCGCCGATCGCATGCCGGACTTCATCCCGCGTCTTCTTAACGCCGCCGGCATCGGCTCCGTGTTCAAGTCCCGGAGCTACGGGGTCGCCATCGTGGCGGTTCCGCAGCATGTCGACGTCAACTTTCTGAACCTCGACCTTACGGGCCTGGGCGCGGGCTACGTCAGCATCACCACGATCGGCGTCGTGGACCCGGCCTCCATCTACAACCCGGCGACCGCGGCCCAGACGACGCTGACCTGCCCGCCGTTCGTCAGCAGCACGTCCACCCTCGGCGTCACGCGTGACAACCCGGCGACGCTCGCGGATGAGAGCGGCGTGGCGATCCGTGTGCTTGATAACACCAAGCTCGGCGGCGCCACCATCGACTTCGCGATCGGTGTGTCGACCGTGGAGGACTACGACGGCTCGGTTGCCAGTGGCCTCGACTACTGCAATGGGGACGCTTCGTCCAATGCGGACGGCGACGCCGACCGCCTGGCCGACCCGTGCGAGCCCGCAGGGAAGACCGGCACACCGGACAACTGTGGCGCTGGTGAGTGCGCGACGTTGCTCACCAACTGCATCACCAGCGGTGGTGTCGGCGTGGCCGGATCGGGCGTGGCCGGCTTCGAGGGCGGCGCGGCCGCCACCGGTTACCCCTGGACGCTCGACCAGGACATCGACTGTGACGGGGCGGCGAACTTCGCCGACAACTGTCCCTCCGTCCCGAACGGCGGCTCGGCGGCTCTGCCGCACCCTCTGACGGGTGTGCAGCGTGACGCCGATGGTGACACGCAGGGCGACGCCTGCGATCCCAAGCCCGCGCTGGGCAATGCTCGCTCTGGTGTGCCGAAGCCGGCGAACTCCATCCCCGACGGGTGGACCACCACCAACAGCGACCACGACAGGAACTGCAACGACCCGGTCACCATCGATGGCCCTGGTGAAGGTTTCGGCGCTGGCTACGCCGACTCCACATGCGTCACCGGCTCCGACGCCAGCGATGACGGCATCATGGACTTCAACGCCGCGGCTCCGGATGGCGCCGGTGGCCTCGGCCAGCAGGATGTCAACTCCGACTCCGACTTCGACGGCGTCTCCGACGGCGAAGAGGCGGACGGCGATGGCAACTGCGACGGCAACGTCATCAACGCCGACACCGACGGCGACAGCACGCTTGACGGCGCGGAGTTGGGCCCGGCTCCGGATTTCTTCCTGTGCTGGGTTTACGACGTCCTCGAGAACGCCACGACCAGCCTGAACCCGAACGGCAACGGCAGCCCGGACTCCGACAACGACGGGTGCTCGAACTACGAGGAGAACCTCGTGGGTCGCAACGCACTGAACCCGTACGACTACTCCGACGTCCCGGGTCCGGCGACCAACGTGGGCACGGACGGCAAGCTGTACTTCCGCTCGGATGCCGCCCGCAGTAAGTCCATCACGCTCGGCGATGCTTCGGTGGTCCTCGCGTACGTGGGCCGCACGAGCACCAACGCCGGCGCGGCGTACTACAACGGCGACTGGAACAACGACAGCATTCCGGACGGCTTCCAGATGGACCGCACCGCCGGCGGCGGTGCGCCGAACAACGCAGTCACGCTCGCGGATGTTTCCATCATCCTCGGCCAGATTGCGGGCAGCAGCTGCGTGAGTCCTCCCTAAGGACTAAGGAGCTCCACGCAAGGCGAAATGTGAGCGGGGGGGTCCGGGAACCCCAGGCCCCCCCGCTCACAGACAATGGAGGTACTGCCGCATCGGCAGGTGAGCGATGAGTCCGCGGCTGGAGTGCTCTTCCAGCGCAGGTTCCATCGGCTGCCGATGTGGTTGTTCCCGCAACGCAGAAACAACCCCGCTGTGCAGACATCCCCTCTCAGGAGGACTCGCGTATGAGCTGAGCCCGGCGGAGCATGCCCTCCGAAGTTCTGTGATAAGAAGCCCCAATCAGGAGGTTAACCCTTACATGTTGAAGCACCGAGGACTCTTGGCCGGTATGGCCGTGATGCTCGTTGCGGTAGTTGTGGGCTTCGGGCTGTTTAGCTCGACCCAGACCGCCAATGCGAATCACGGGGCTTTCCCGGACGAGATGACCATTTTCCACACCGCAGGCGGCGGTCCTTGCGCTCCCAGCGCGGCGGGCGGCGTGTGCCCACCGCTGGACCCGGGACCCGCTGGCGGTGGGACGTTCCTTAATGTCCCGGTAGGCGGCTCCTTCGAAGTGGTCGCCTCCGTGACCACGCAGGCCGCGGCCTACGACGGCTACCAGGTGGAGATCGCCTGGCTCGACGCCATCGTGGACTTCGTCAGCGAGACGCCGCTCGACACCTCGCTCGAACTCTGCGCTCCCGCGGGCGTTGTGGTTCTCGCCCCGCTCGAGATCGCGGGCCTCGGCTCCGGGTGTCTCTCGTCGAACGGTGCCGAGATGTTCGTGAACCCGGTCCACGAGTTCACCCTCACGTGCGCCTCGGCCGGAACGACGAGCGTGGCGATGGTGGACAAGACCGAGGACCCGACCTTCGGCACCGAGATGATCGCTCCCGGTGGTGTGAGCGTTCCGACCGACCTCGAGAATCAGTTCGGGCCGACCGGGTTCCCAGCGCCGCAGGACTTCGTAGCGGCGATCCTGGTGAACTGCCTCGACCCGGTTGACCTCGACATCCAGAAGGCCGGTCCGGCAACCGCCGCTGTCGGCGACGCCGGTCAGTACACGATCACGGTCAGCCACGACGGCGCCGCGGCGCTCGACGTCGACATCGATGACGCCGCGCCTGCGGGCGTGACGTTCACCGCGGTCGACAATGGCCCGGCCTGCTCGATCGTTGCGAACTCGGTCGACTGCAACGCGCTTTCGGTGCCGACTGGCGCGCCGGTCGTGATCACCGTCGACGCCACGTTCGATACCTGTGGCATCAAGGACAACACGGCTTCCGGTCAATTCTCGGCCGGTCAGCCTGTCATTGACGCCAACCAGGCGAACAACAGCTCGACGGCGCAGACGGACGTCGATTGCGCGGTCCTCACCGTGACCAAGACTGGTCCGGCGGTTGCCACCGACGGCGACGTCATCAACTACAACGTCCAGATCTGCAACGACGGTGGCGGCACGGCTGCCAGCAACGTTGTGGTCAGCGACGTCCCGGGCCCGGCTCCGGTCCCGGCGGCCTACGCAAGCATCGCCAGCGGTGCCTGTGAGAACAGCACCGTCACTGTGGCGGTGAGCACAGGCGTTGTGTGCAACACGGCCTCGGCGACGCAGGACGCGGCCACGGGTGGCCCGTCGAACGACAGCGAGGCCTGCACGACGGTTAACCCTAGTGCAAACGGCATGCTCAAGGACCTCTCGGCCGACCCGGGATTCCAGAGCACGTCCAACCTGTGGATCTGCAAGGGTGCTGGCTTCAACGCCGACGACATCACCGGCGTCCCCGCTGGCGATCTGCCGGCGGACCAGCCCGAGTGCAACACGCTCACCTTCAACGAGCTGTTGTTCCTCTCTGCTGACGGCGACACGTGCAACGACGACGACGACGGCGACGGCGCCCCCTGCGCCGGCGAGAACACCGGCGGCGACCCGAACACGTGTGACCTGCTCGACACGACCGAGAACTACATCCCCGGCCAGACCGACATTGACTGCGATGGCGGCGAGGTTGGCGAGGGTCTCGGTGCGATCGAGTTCCAGCTCAAGTACGACCACAAGATGTTCCAAGAGCCTGTGATCGACTGCGACACGGCGCTCCTCAACGCGCCCGGCCGCCACGTCGAGCAGGTTGTCAGCGTGGTCACCGAGAACTGGAGCCTCGTCGGTTGCGTCACCAAGGACGACACACCGGGCGCTCCTGTGCCTCCAGGCGTCCTCGCTCCGGCCGGTACGGTTGCGACGGTCACGCTGACCATCCAGCCGGACCTCTTCCAGCGCCTCCGCCCGACCAAGGACAACGGCGTCATCGTTGACCTTCTGGACGAGAACTGCGAAGCGGCCGACATCTTCGGTATGCCGTGGAACGACAATGACACCACCCAGGGTGGTCTCTTGAAGGACTGTGGCGACGCGACGATCACCATCCGCATGCTCGAAGGTGACGTGGACCTGGACTGCCAGGTCACGTTGGCCGACGACCAGGCGGTGGCGTACCGCTACGGCTCGTTCTTCGGGAACTTGCTCTACAACAAGTTCTTCGACCTCGAGCCCAACATCGCGCCGGACTTCGACATTGACATCAAGGACCTCCAGACGGTCTTTGGTCGCAATGGCTCGACCTGCGCGAACCCGATTCCGGACCAGGTCCCTGGTTCGCAGGTTCCGGACCCATAGGGATTGGAATCTGGCGGACTGAGGTCCGCGAGAACGGGGAAAAGGAGGGGAGCAGCCACGCGAGCGCGTGGCTGCTCCCTCGCTATCTGGGGCTAGGCCCGGATCCGCAGTAACGGGAGCTGGACAGTTCGGGTTGTTAGATCGACAAGCAGTCTGTTAACGGGATTTGGGCCACCCCTTAACGAACGGTCGATAACAATAGCCAGAGTCAGAGGTAGCGAATTCTTGGGAGGACGTACTTGAGGGGGCGGCTCGTGTTTTCAGGGGGAGTCTTGGCGGCGCTTGCCGTGTCCGCGCTTCTGGCGGCTGGCGGCCGTTCCGGGGACCGCGCCAATGCGGCGATCGGCGTCATGAGCGTCAATCCACCCAGCCAAACGGTCGTGAGCACCGCCACGTCGGTCGATGTCAGCGTAAGGCTGACTGGTGGCGCAGGCATCGGCGCCTGGGAGTTCGGGCTGGAATACGACCCGGCCGTGCTCGAACTGACGGCGCTCACGGCGGGATCATTTCTTTCCGATCAGGGCATCAACCAGCAATGCTTCCGCAAGGACTACCCCACGCACGACGGGCTTGTCGCCGTTCAGTACGGCTGCGGAGGGTTCGGGCAGTACGACGGGGCCTCCGGTGATGGCACGCTCGCTACTCTCACGATGAAGCCCAAGACCACGGGTACCGTTGACCTGATCTTCACCAAGCGGGAACTTGCGACACGCATCGGTGACGGGATCCCCGTCGAAAGTGCCGATGGCATCGTGAAGGTCATCGCGCCCGGATCCCTAGATACCGAGCTGGAGCCGACGCCGACGGCGAATCCCGTGCGCCTTACGCCCACCGCCCTGCCGCCCACCGAAGAAGACCCCTACATCCTGTCCGGAAACACGCGGGCCACGCCCACGAGCCCCTCGGGTTCGGTGTCGGGCTCGTCGGGCCAGGATGGCTCGACGGCAGGTGGAGCCGGAGCGGGCGGCGGGAGCGGAGCCGTCGCCGGGTCGGGATCGGCGGCAACCAATGGAGGGGGCGGCGTTGCATCCGCGGGCGGCGGCGATGGTTTCCCCGTGGCCGGGAGCGGGCCACCGCCTCAGAATCCGAACCCCGTGGCACTGGTGGTTGGCGGCATGGTGTTCGCGCTCGGCGCGCTGCTGGTGACAGTCGGCGGGCGATGGCGCAAGCGTTCGCGAGGATAGTGACGTGCGGTTCGCCGCGCTGCGGTTCTTGGGCGGGGGAGAATTGAACGTCATGGAGGGTGCCAAGATGCGCCTCGTTCGATCAAAGGGGACAATGCTCTTCGCCCTCGCCTTGCTGGGCGGGATGCTTCTGCTGAGCGGCGGTGATGGCGCGCGAATCGCCAGCGCCACGCCCGGCGGGACGGTGAAGCTTCCCACGAAGGGCGTTGCCTGGAATGCGCAGGAAGTCGCATTCAACCTGGACGTGCAGGACCTGGGTACCGAAGACAACTGCTTTGCCGATCCCAGTCTCGCCGCCACCGGCTCTGGCGCCTCCGTGACGTTCGGCGGGTCAACCGCGGCCGACACGAGCAAAAGCTTCGCGTCGAATGCGCTCGCGGGAAAGCCCATCTATGTGGAATCGACCGACCACTTCAGCGGCTCGTCGCCCTCCTATAGCCTCACGACGCTGACGGACACCTCCAAGAACTACGGGGTCAATACGCTCGCGGGCCTCACCGTTACGGCAGCGAACATCTTCGGTTCGGGCGCAGCGGTGACGTACGCCTCCAATTCGCTGACGGACACCTCCAAGAACTTCACGACGGATCAGCTCGCCGGGCGCACGGTTTCTGCCGGCGCCGGGACGGCGCTGATCGCTTCCAATACGGCGACAACCCTCACGCTATCCAACATTACCGGGTCCGGTCCGGGCGTCACGTATACGTCGAATACCATCTCGGACTCATCGAAGGCATGGCCTGCGAACGGGCTCGTCGGGCGGACGGTGACCTCTGGTGCGCATGTCGGCACCGTGGCATCCAACACGGCCAGCAGCATCGTCCTCTCGGCGTCCTGGACGGGTGGAACGCCCGTTTCGGGCGATGCGTACTCCATAAACACCGCCTGGACGGGCGGGACTCCGTTCAACGGGTCGCTGTACTCGATCGCCACCTCCACCGGCGCGGGCGTCGTCGTGTCCAACACCGCCACCACGATGACAATCGCTGGCGTGTGGAGCCCGACAACGCCGCCCGACGGGACCAGCTACACGCTTACGATTCCCGCTGGCAAGGTCAGCGGCAGTGGTGGTTCGGTCACGTACACCCGCTCCGATACGGGCGCCGCCGGGACGGCGTACACGGCCACCACGCTCACGGACCCTTCGAAGACGTGGACGCCGAACGAGTTTGCGGAAGTGAGAGTCACAGTCGGCGGCAGCACTGGTGTGGTCGCCAGTAACACCGCCACCGTGCTCACCCTGAGCGCGGCATGGTCGGGTGGTACGCCGGCCGGCGGTTCGCCTTACGTGATTCAGGCCAGCGTCCGCGATACGGGCTTGAGCCTGCCTGTCGACGCGCTCGCCGGCCTGCCCGTCACGGCGATCGTGCCCGCGATCACCGGTTCAGGCGGGACCGTCACGTACTCGTCTGTGACGGGAACAGGAGGCACGGTCACCTACGCTGCGGCGAGCCTCACCGATACCTCGGCCAGCTTCCCAACACCGAATGGCCTGGCGGGGAAGACCGTGTACGTCGACGGCGCGACCGGTGTGGTGCAGTCCAACACCGCCACGGCTGTGACCCTGGCGGCGCCCTGGACACCCGGTACACCCACGAACGGCGCAACGTACGTCATCGCCCACATGACGGACACATCGAAGAGCTTACCGGTCAACAGCCTGGCAGGCCGCACGATCGTCTCCGGCAGCAATACGGCGATCGTGCACTCGAATACCACGACGACGCTTACCCTGCAGACCGCGTGGTCCCCCTCGACTCCAGCGTCGGGCGCTGCCTACACCATCACGCCGCAGGCTGACGGCGGCACGGTCCAATCGAACACGACTAATCGGCTGTCGCTGACGGGTGGCTGGTCGCCCTTCACGCCGCCCACCGGCACCGTCTACTACGTGGGAGTCTCGGACCTCGCCGGGATCATCGCGTCGAATACGGCCACGGTCATGACGCTGACTGCGCCGTGGTCTCCGATCGTTCCGCTCGCTGGTGCCGCATATCAGGTGGTCAATAGCCAGCCGATCAGTTCGTGCGGTCTCGGTTCATATCAGACGGCGATAACGTTCGATCCAACCAAATTGCAGTATGTGAGCGCGACCAATGGCGCCTTCCTGACGTCCAGCGGCCGTTCGCTTTTCATCAATCCGTGCGAGCCCACTGTCACCTCGACCACAGTGAGCTTCAACTGCAATACCATCGGCACGACGCCGCTGGGGCCCGTCGGCAGCGGCGCCCTCGCCACGGTGCGTTTCATGCCGCTGGTTGGTGGTCCCACCGGCAATACGTCCATCACACACACCACCACGCTCACGGACATTCAAGGCGTCACCATCTCTCATACGGATGTGAACGGTGTGATTACGTTCAAGCGGTGTGCCGATGTCAGTGAGAACGGCGCGGTTACGCTCGCGGACGTGTCGTTGGTCCTGAGTTTCGTCGGGCTGACCTCGTCGAACGATCCTATGTGGGCGCAACACGCGAAGTACGATCTGAACCAGAACAACGCAATTACGTTGCAAGATGTCTCGCTTGCTCTCGAGCAAGTCGGGCAGATGTGTACGTTCATACCCTGACTCGTCAGCAAGCTGGACGAGTCGTCCCCGGAATCCCGGCGCGCGAGTGCTCTCTGCGTGGTGGTCAGATTCCCCGGGGTGTCGACCGGGAGACGTGCCGCGGGGCAGTTGGCAGCCGGCCCGAAAGGGACGTGCCCTTGCACTTAGGAGACAGCCCGTAGTATATTCGGCCCGATTTGACGCTCAATGCGGCTCGGTCACGGCTACTCGACGCACCGTTCTAGGCAGGGATGCTGCGAGTGTCGCCAGACACGGCACGGAGGATTCATGAGGAACCGAAGAACGTTTAGGCGATGGCCCGTGCTCGCTGGGGCCTGCGTTGCGGCGCTGGCGCTTTCTGCCGGATTGGTGTTCCGGCACTACGAGACTGCTGACGCCGCATGCGGGGCCAACCCCTGCATGACCGTCGATGCCGATGCTGCCACTGGTGGTATAGAGACGAACATCATCGTTGCGACCGGCGCCAACTTCGATATTTCAATCGAGGCCTCCGCCATCCCCGCCAGCACGGTGGAGGGGTACCAGTGGGAAATCGGATTCGACGCCGCGGACGTGAACTTCGTTAGTGCAACGGAGAATTCCGGCGTACATGGTGCGGTGCTCTGTTCGCCAGTAGCGGATAACACATCTGGTGGCGCACCAGCCGGCACCGAGTGGTGGGGTGGTGGAGCAGGTTGCCTTTCTTTGGGAACGTTGGCGGCCGGGGCTGTACGCCTGACGACGATTACCTTGCAGTGCGATCCCGGTGCACCGGCCGGAAGCCTGAGCCCGCTGCACCTCGTGACCGGAGGTGACGGCGCCTCGGGCGAAGACCCGACCTTCGGCACGACCTTCCTTGGACCCGGTGGAACGTTCGTCACCACTGCTCTGACAGACGCCACCGTGCAGTGTGGTGTGGGCGGCGCCTTACCCACGGATACACCCACAAATACGCCGACCGCGACCGCGACCGTCCCGCTTGTGGCCACCAACACGCCCGGCCCAAGCTCTACGCCGCTGCCGCCGGACTACACGCGTACCCCAACTCCGACCGCCACGAGCGCGCCGGGCTCGCCGACCGTTCCCGCAGCGGGTGAGACGACCCCGCCTGGAACGGGCCCGACGGCGCCCGGTGGGACGACTGGAGGCGGCGGCACAGGGGGTAGGATCACGCTGCCGGACACCGGGACCGGCCAACCCTCCGGTGGTGGCGTGCCAACGCAGCTCATGGCCATCGCGTTTGCTGTCGCCCTTGTCACGGGGGCGGGCGCGCTGAAGCTCAGCCGGGACGCTCGGCGGGCTTCCCGATAGTCAGGGACGACGGGGGGGACAGACTGGGCAAGCCGGTCGTTCACCTGAACAGTCGAAGGAGTGGGACCGGATGAAACGACTTGGCTCAGCAGTCCTGGGAGTCTTCGTTCTGGTATCGAGTCTGCTCATCGGGCAGGGCCTGGGCACCTCGACGCCAGCGGCTCAAGCCGAGACGACGCAGGCTATCATGATCACGCCAACCACCTGTATGGCCGTGCTCATCGGCGCCATCGACATCACATATGCGGCTTCGCACTGCGGCATCGTTGGTGGCGCTGTGGGTTTCGAACTCGGCTTGCAGGACATCGAGACTCTCGTGGGGGACGGCGATGGCAGGTTGGAAGCCGAGGACTTCGCGAGCATGAGCGCGCTCGAGGCTAACCAGATCCAGCAGAACGATGGCTTCGCCTGGATTCTTGCGTTCGTGGACGATAAGGCGCCCGTCTCGTTCGACGTTGAACAAGGCGGCGGTAAACTCACAGACACCACCGTCAACGGCTTTGCGTCCGTGCCCACGCCGGACTTCATCTGCGCCGGGCCTGGGTCGGATATGGATTGCGGCGGCACTTCGCCAGGGACGGATGATGGCGTCGTCATAATCGGGTTGTGTGGCGGCGCGTACCCTTCGGATCCAGCCAACTCCCTGACGATGGCAGGGTGCACCGGCGCGTCCTCCGCGACCCGCGGCGAATACGTGCTCACGGTGGTGCAGGAGCGGGTACCCGCGGACATTTCCTACACCGTCGTCGGTGTGCCGCGGTCCATCACCTTCCAGGTTTTCGAGGACACTGTGTCCACAGGGGTCGAGTTGCCTGACGGCTGCCCGCTCGCAGCCAGCGTCGCGGGATTCACCGCGGCCCTTGGCAGGCCAGAGAAGACAGTCGTCATCGCACGCGTGGCGGACAGTGACGAGAACAACATCACAGGCGCGTGGGTGGACTGGAAGACGGGTAACGTGCTGACGGGTGGCTTCGCGACGAATCTCACGCCGACGTTGAACCTCGGCGGCTTTGGGTTCGGCGCGCCTAACGTCTTCTGCGGCACGCGGGATCCGGGTGTTACGCCGATGACGATTACGGTGCTCCCTGGTCCAAACGAAGCAGCGGTGTGGAACCCGAGTGCCCTGCTGGATACGGCGACTGTGGACGAGACCGTGATCGGGCCCCCGGCGGCAATAGCACTGACGTCGGCACCCGCCGAACTCGCCTGCGATGGGAATTCGACTGCTTCCGTGAGCGCCTCAATCACCACGGCTAACGGTGAGAAGGTCGTGGACGGTACGGCGGTCAACTTCTCCGTGCAGGTACTTGGGAGCGCCAATCCCATCAACACCACCACGGTGGGTGGCATTGCTACGACCGTCGTGAGTCCACTGGCATCCAGCGCGCGAGGAGTACCGGTACTCGTCAGCACGGGTGTGGGCGAGCCCGTCGATTACGACGTGGAGAGTTCCATTCTCGTTGCCTGCTCCGGTGCGGCGGGCGCGCCGCCGCCCCCGCCCGCCACCGCTGGGGGGGGTGGCGGTGCGGGCAGGATTAGCCCACCTGACACCGGCTCGGCTGGCGAAGGTGCGGATGCTGGGATCCCATGGTTGTGGTCAGGACTGGGGCTTGCCCTGGGTGCCGTCCTTCTTGGGAGCGCACGGTTGATCCACCGCCGCGGCTGATCGCAAGTCTGAAGTTGGTTTTCAACACGGTGGTCGCGGCACGACGGGTCGCGACCACCGTGTTGTTCACCGGTGTGCGCGTCTGGCTGACCGGGGATTAGCTCCTGTCGAGTCCGAAGCTGAGCACGAGACTTGTCAAGTTCCTAACGTCAACTCACGCACAAAAACATAGCTGCGAGTGTTGTGACATTGACGTCGGTGCGTTTGGATATCTGTTGAACCCGCTCTGGCATTGACTGGGTAGCACTGCCGGAAGTACGATTGGCCGGTACCCCGCCGGTTTGCATTGCTGGTTTGCCGTGTGTCCGCCTTTGTTCGGCTTCACATGGGG
>Ga0326597_10002976_pt1 | contig 24812 bp, 25 predicted proteins | sample RVTome_12_FD_203789 | JGI IMG/M metagenome (GOLD analysis project Ga0326597, IMG submission 203789) | Soil microbial communities from uranium-contaminated site in the Upper Colorado River Basin, Wyoming, United States - RVT100D185 | ecosystem: Environmental > Terrestrial > Soil > Contaminated >... | reverse complement strand
AACCGATCATCCCGACGACGCTCTCGCGGATCAGGGCGACGCCCTTGAGCAAGCGCAGTATCCGCGATTCACGGCGCTGTAAGGGAATTGCCTGCTCGACCATGGCGCGTTTCCCTCCTTCAGGCGAACCGGATGCGCGGGTTCAGATAGGTATAGCCAACATCCGCGATCGTCTGGGTTGCGACAGCAACGAACACGGCCACCATGGCACAAGCTTCGATCATAAAAAGGTCCTGGTTCAGAGATGCCTCTAAAAGCAAGGCACCGAAACCTTTATATGCAAAATAGAATTCTACCACGATCACACCGGAGAGCAGCCAGTTGATCTGCAGCATGATGACCGTGAACGGCGCGATCAGCGCATTGCGCAAGGCATGACGCATAATCACCGTTCGATACGGCAGGCCCTTGAGTACCGCGGTACGGATATAGTGGGTCGTCATTACCTCGGCCATCGAGGCCCGCGTCATGCGCGTGACATAGCCGAAATCGTATATGACCAAGACCATAGCCGGCAGGATCAGCTGCACCAGGCTGAAGCCGTCGCTCATCGCGCTGGTCCCGGGCAGCAGATCCAAATAGTAGACGAAGATCGCCGAGAGCAGCACGGCACTGGCGAACTCCGGCACCGACGTGGTCACGATGGAACTCACCGAGATGGTCCGGTCCAACTTCGACCCTTCGCGCATGCCCGCCAGAACACCAAGGGCCAGGGATAGCGGAATAACCACCAACATGGTCGCCAAGCCGAGGATTCCTGTGTTGGCCAGGCGCGGCCACAGCATCTGGCCAACCGGGACCTTGAAGCGGGTGGAATCACCGAAGTCGCCGATGAGAAAGTGGCCCAGCCAATCGAAATAGCGAACATAGATGGGCCGGAAATAACCGTGCGCTTCCAGCCATAGGTTTCGCTGTTCCTCGGACGTATAAGGTCCGAGCACCTTGATCGCCACGCTGGACGAATTGATTTCAAGCAGCAGGAACAAAAGAATCGACACGACTACCATGGTCATGATCATGGTGCCGAGCCGCCTAACGACGAAGATTAGCATAGGCGGTGTTCTCTCCTCCCCCCGGGCGAACGGTCTTGAATGCCGTTATCGCCTGCCGATGGCCGTGGGAACCACTCTCGGTTCCCACGGCCGTTTGGCAAAAGCTAGGCGAGCCATACCTGATTGAACTGATGGTACTGTGTCGGGTGCATATTGAAACCCTTGACCCGCTTGTCGGCGGCCGTGAACACGGCGCGCCAGAACGGCTGTGCGATAACGGCATCATTTTGCAGGATCGTCTGCACCTTGACCATCGCCTTGCGCCGCTCTTCCACGTCGAGAATGGAGCTGGCAACGTCCAAAGCCTTGTCAAACTCCGGGTTCGAGTAGTTGGCCTCGTTCCATGGCACACCCGAACGATAGGCCAGATTGAGGACCATCACGCCGAGCGGACGGTGGGTCCAGGCGGTGAAGCTGAACGGCGCCTTGGTCCAAACTTCCCAATATTGTGCCTGGGGCATGACGTTTAGCTCCAGGTTGATGCCACTGGGCGCAAGCTGCTGCTTGAGAGCCTGCATGGCATCGCCTTCCCAGGCGCCGCTGGCATTGCCGACGTTCACGGTGAGGGTCACGCCGTTCGGATGGCCGGCATCGGCCAACAACTTCTTGGCCAGATCATAGTCCTGCTTCAGTGGAGTCAGCTTGGCGTATTCCGGGTGGATTTGCGCCACATGGTGATTTTCCGCCGGCGCACCCTTGCCGCGGTGGACCAGGTCCAGCAGCTTTTGGTGGTCCATGCACGCCATGACCGCCTTGCGCAGGTTGATATTGTCAAACGGCGCTTGGGTGGGCTGCATGCGGGCCACGCCGGTTTGCGCCGTCACGACTTGATGCAACGCCGCGTTCGGCAATCTCTCGACCACGTCGATTTGATTGACGTCGATTTCATACAACGCGTCGACCTGCTTCGAAGCCAAGGCAGCGACCCACGCCGCCCGGTCTTCGCCATGATCGATATAGCGGATCTCGTCGAGGTACGGCTCGTCGCCCCAATACTTATCCTTGCGGCGCTGCAGGGTCGCCTTCTCGCCCACCTGGAACTCGGTCAACGTATAGGCACCAGTGCCCACCGGGTTCTTCGAAAGATTGCCGCCTTCTTCGTCGAAGCGCCGATGCACGATGGCCGTCGGATAATTGTACAAGTTTTCCGGAATGGCCAAGACGGGCGAATTGAGGTGTAAGCGCACCGTATGGTCATCGACCTTCTCGACGGCGCCCGCGGTCATGCGCTTGCCCATGACCGGATTGCCCTTGTCGTCCTTCGTGCCTGTATCGATTTCATCGACCATCGAGGCAAACAAGCCGACGTTCGACGAGCCCACCTTCGGATCGAGCCACCGGGTAAAGTTGTGCACCACGTCGTCGGCGTTGAAATCGTCGCCGTTCGACCACTTGACGCCTTGGCGCAACTTCAGCGTCCAATTCTTCAAATCGTCGGAGGCTTCCCAGCTTTCGGCCAAGTATGGCCGCGTGATGTTGTCGGTCCCGGTGATGGTAAGATATTCAGTCATATGGCGGCCGACGTTCGACTTCTGTGTCCAATCGTACGTGGCGGGATCGGTCATTTCCTGGACCTGCATGGAAACCCTCAGGCTGCCGCCCTTCTTGGGTGTTTCCTGCGCCTGCGCCGGCCGCGAGATCATTTCGGTGCCGAGGATCTTGCCGGCCATGGTATAGGCCGCGCCCGCGGACACACCCAGCAGGGTGGCCGTGCGCAGGAATTCGCGGCGATCGAGCTTGCCATTGCGAAGCTGCTCGCATAGCTCCGGAACATAGGGGTGAATGCGCTTGCCGGTGGCGTCCTTGAGTACTTTCTTCATTGGGTATCTCCCTGTTGCGTTACCGTGCCCGTTGCTGTCCAAAACCGGCCACGGATCCCATGAGCGAGGCCCTGTGCGGCGCGGATAATGGCTCGGAGCGTCGTCTCCGCCCATGGACAGGCAAGAGCTGCGGCGTCCGAGATGTTGTCGTTTCAAATCGTACAGTCTCAAAGCCTCGCAAATCGTCGCGGGGTGTAAGATACGCCCCCGGTCGTCGCTATCGAGGCCAATAATTCCTGATTCGTCTCCCTGGTTTGCCTCGCGGTCCGATCGTTTGGAACGCGTCTGTTCCTTATTGGTTCTTGCAACTGCTCTGCGGCAGCCTAGCAAACTTTAGCCAGCGACGTCACCCGCTAGTTGCGCGTTGGCGACAACTGGGGGATTAGAAGCGACTATTTCGGGTATCGAGGCTCTATTCCGCGCGTTCTTAGAGCAGATTCGTGAGGATGCTGATCTCGCTTTTCAAGGTCCGATGCACCGGGCATTTATCCGCGATTTCAAGGAGTTTGGCCCGCTGCTCCCGGTCGAGGGAGCCGGTGATGGCGATCTGCCGGGTGATCCGGTCTATACGGCCCTCCCGGGTCTCGCATTCGGCGCAGTCCTTGGCGTGAATCTTGTCATGGCGCAGGGTCACCGAGATGCGCCCCACGGGCCATCCCTTGCGTCCCGCGTACATGCGCAGGGTCATAGAGGTGCAGGCCCCCAGACCGGCCAGCACCAGGTCATAGGGCCCCGGCCCACTGTCGCCGCCACCCACGTCCTCGGGTTCGTCGGCGCGCAAGACATGGCGGCCCGCCGCGATGGTCTGAGCGAACGGCCCCTCGCCCGTCTCCCGGACCACGACGGTCCCGGGGGCCAAGGGTGCCTCGCCCTCCGCCCCGGGAATGGGGCCGTTCTCGTTGCGTGTCGCCATTGCCTTCGTCCTTTCCAGGCTTGGTAGCCGTGGCGCCTGGTGGATGAAACGGCGCCGTGACTCCTCTACTCTACACCGTTGCCCCTTGTCTATTGGAGCCGGCCCCATGACCGATAGCCCGCCTGCGGATCCTCGCGTTGACGTGGTGGCACGCACCGTGTCTTACCAGGGCCACTTCCGCGTCGAGACCTATCGCCTTCGCCACCGCCGCTTCAATGAGACATGGACCGAGGTCATGGCGCGGGAGGTCTTCGTACGCCCACCGGCGGCGGCGGTGATCCCTTATGACCCGGCCCGCGATGCGGTGGTCCTGATCGAGCAGTTCCGCACCGGCGCCTATGTCGCGGGTGTCGAGCCCTGGCTGATCGAGGTCGTCGCGGGGATCATCGAGCCGGGCGAACAACCGGAGGAGGTGGCCCGCCGCGAGGCGGTGGAAGAGGCCGGCTGCGACATCCTGGCGTTGGAGCCTATCGGCCGCATCCTGCCCAGCCCCGGTGCCGATTCCGAGTTGCTGCATCTCTATTGCGGCCGCATCGACAGTGCCGGGGTCGGCGGCCTGCACGGCCTGGATCACGAGCACGAGGATATCCGCGCCACCGTCCTGCCCTTCAAGGATGCCTTCGTCCAGGTCACGCAAACCGCCGTCACCAACGCCAACGCCCTGATCGCCCTGCAATGGCTGGCGCTCAACCGCGACCGTTTGCGCCGGCAGTGGCGGTAGATTGCAGGACTTGGCTCACGACCTTCGATACAGCCACTCCTGATCCAAAGCGGACTCTCCGGTAAAATGAAATCAATGACTCCATACGCTTGACGCGGCGTTGCGGCGTGTTCGAGATAGTATGAACGGGCTGTTAATACATTATTAACCATTTTCACATGGTTATTGCATAGTGTGCATATTTTACAACCGGACGCTGTATAAAAACCAATGACTCATCTTATTGATAGTTTAAAGCGTAGTCTGACTGGTCCGGAGATTCCAAGCCACTGGAAGGAGATCAATATTCCCAACTTGGCGGTGCAAAGGACCCTTGCCGAGCAGATGGGGCTAACCATCTACGAAATCGAAAACCGCAAGCGTCTTCTCGGTCTGGACGAAGAAAAAATCCGGGCGCTGACTGATTGCCGCGATGGAATTCATCAAAAAATCGACAGCATCGTAGAGGAATTCTACTCGATCCAGATCAAAACGCCGGAGGTCGCCCTCATCATCGGTGATATCGACACGCTTGCGCGGCTCACGCGAGCGATGCGCGGTTACATCATGGAGATGTTCGGTGGCCTCTATGATGAGGCTTACGTCAATACACGTCTCCGGGTCGGCAAGCTCCACAAGCGCAGCGGCGTCTCACCCAAGCTTTACACCACGGCGTTAAGGATACTGCACAGCCTGCTCCGTGACGAGGTCAAAATAATTTTCGGCGGCGATATAGAGCGAACCGACCTGACACAGGAGGCGCTGAATACAATCTTCATGTTCGACATGCAGCTCGTTTTCGACACCTATATCGGAAGCCTTGTCGCCGAGGTCGAGGCCGGTCGGTCTGAGATCGAGCGATACGCCCTGAGCCTCGAAGATCAGATTCGCGATCGTACCCGCCAGATCGAAGAGATGTCGCGCCAGGACATGCTTACCGGACTGATCAATCAGCGCGGATTTCACGAGCATCTGAGACGGGAATGCAGCGCCGTTGAACGCGGCAGCGATCCGCTCTCGCTGATCGTTATCGACCTCAACGATTTCAAGCAGATCAACGATTCCAAGGGTCACCCGGAAGGCGACCGTGTCCTCACAGAAGTGGCGAAAATTGTACGTCAATCAGCACGCGACACGGATATTTCCTGCCGTTACGGCGGCGATGAATTCGCCATCCTCATGCCCCACACAGCACAGGATGATGCGGCCGTGCTGGCACGGCGTATAATCACAAATCTGGGCGAGCCAAATATCGACGGCTTGTCATTTAGCATAGGGATCGCGGTATCGGCGGCGCAGGCACCGTTGACCCCGTCCGACCTGATCAAGGCTGCAGACGACGCCATGTACAAGGCGAAACTCAGCTATCGGGAAGACTTGCGCAGCCACTTTATATCCGTTACCAAAGCGAAGGATGTCCAGTTGGCCACGGTGGTCGAGAGCGAGCCGAAAGAGGCCGTTATTCCCACTTCAAAAAATGCTAGATCATCAGGGCGTCGTTGAATCCTTGGTTACACGAGGAGAGCCCGCGCCGGAAGCGAGGTTCCGGAACCGTATCCCCTGCTTTATGACCGAAACTGGCTAATCTCGGTCTCAATGACCGATCCAGAACGATGACCGATTGCGGATGATTTGCCGGCATATGGCTCCACTTCGTGCTTTCAACACGTCAAAATTCAAGGTGAGACACACCCGGTAAGTCCCCGGCCTTGAACCGGGCGGGGTATCGCGGCTAGTTTGGTGTCCGCCCGCTTTCGGGCCGCCCAACCGCCGGATATGCGCCATATGGATGTTCGAGACGGCTTTGTCGGAGCCATCGGAAATACACCCCTGATCCGCCTGCGCCAGTTGTCGGAGCGGACCGGGTGCGAGATTCTGGGCAAGGCCGAATTCCTCAATCCGGGCAGCTCGGTGAAGGACCGGGCCGCCCTGGCCATCATCCTGGACGCCGAGAAAAAGGGGCAGTTGCGCCCCGGCGGCCTGATCGTCGAGGGGACCGCCGGCAATACCGGCATCGGCCTGGCCCTGGTCGGCCGCGCCCGGGGCTATCGCACCCTGATCGTCATCCCCGATACCCAGTCCCAGGAAAAGAAGGACATGCTGCGCCTGTGCGGCGCCGAGCTGCGCGAGGTGCCGGCGGTGCCGTACAAGAACCCGGAGAACTACGTGCATGTCTCCCGCCGCCTGGCCGAGGAGTTGGCCAAGAGCGAGCCGAACGGCGCCATCTGGGCCAACCAGTTCGACAACGTGGCCAACCGGCAGGGGCACTATGAAACCACCGGCCCTGAGATCTGGCAGCAGACCGACGGCAAGGTGGCCGGTTTCATCTGCGCCGTGGGCACCGGAGGCACGTTGGCCGGCATCGGCCTCTATTTGAAGGAGCGCAACAAGGATATCGTGATCGGCCTGGCCGATCCCATGGGCGCGGCGTTGTACAATTTCTACAAGTTTGGCGAGTTAAAGGCGGAAGGCAGTTCAATCACGGAAGGCATTGGCCAGGGCCGCATTACCGCCAACTTGGAAGGGGCGCCGGTGGATGCGCCGTTTCAGATTCCCGATCGTGAGGCCATCCCCTACGTGTTCGATATATTCGAGCAGGAAGGCCTCTGCCTGGGGCCATCGAGCGGCGTCAATATGGCCGGTGCCGTGCGCCTGGCCGAGCAATTGGGGCCCGGACACATCATCGTCACCATCCTCGCCGACTATGGCACGCGCTACGCGAGCCGCTTGTACAACCCGGCCTTCCTGCGGGAAAAGGACCTGCAAGTGCCCGCGTGGCTGGACCACGCCACCCAGCAATCCGGAGCGTAAACCTTGGACCTGGTCTTTCGCGACGATGCCTATTGCAAAAGCTGTGACGCCACGGTTCTGAGCGCCGATGACCAGGGCATCCGCCTGGACCGCACCGTGTTCTATCCCATGGGCGGCGGTCAGCCGGGCGATACGGGCGTGCTGCGCCTGCCCGGCGGCGAGGAACTCCGGATTGTCGATACGCACAAAGGCGCCGACCACGAGGATGTGGTGCACATACCGGCGCCCGGTGCCGCCCTGCCCGCTCCCGGCACACCCGTGATCGCCGAGATCGATTGGGACCGGCGCTATCGGCACATGCGCATTCATTCCTGCCTGCACCTGTTGTGCGCCGTCGTCACCGGCGATGTGACTGGCGGCCAGATAAGCGACGGCAAAGGACGGCTGGATTTCAATCTGCCGGATACCCGCCTGGACAAGGAAGAGATCACGGCCGCGCTGAACCGCCTGGTCGCCGAGGATCATCCGGTGGCGCCGCGCTGGATCGGCGAGGACGAGCTGTCGGCCAATCCGCAATTGGTCCGCACCATGTCGGTCAAGCCGCCGGCGGGCGCCGGGCGGGTCCGCTTGCTGGAGATCGCGGGCATCGACCTGCAGCCCTGCGGCGGCACGCATGTGGCGCGCACCGGCGAGATCGGGCCGGTCGTGGTCACCAAGATCGAAAACAAGGGGCGGCAGAATCGCCGCGTCAACATCGCCTTCGCGGAGGGGCATCATGGCTGAGCCGAGCAACAGCGCCCTGGTCAGCACCCAGTGGCTTGCCGAGCATCTCAACGCCCCGGACGTGCGCATCGTCGATGGCAGCTATTACCTGCCGCACGAAGGCTTGGACCCGCGCGCCGAGTACGAGGTCCAGCACATCCCCGGCGCCGTCTTCTTCGACATCGACGAGATCGCCGATACCGCCAGCCCCCTGCCGCATATGCTGCCGCCGCCGGAGAAGTTTTCCTCGCGGGTGCGCAAGCTTGGGCTGGGCGATGGCGTACGCATCGTCGTCTACGATCAGCGCGGCATCATGAGCGCGCCGCGCGTCTGGTGGACGTTCCGCTTCTTCGGCCACACCGATGTCGCGGTGCTCGACGGCGGGCTGCCGAAATGGCTGCGCGAAGGCCGCCCGGTTACGGATGAGCCGGAACGTCCGGGCGAGCGGCATTTCACGCCACGGGTCAACAGCCTGATGGTCCGCGACCGGCAGCAGGTTCTCGCCAATCTGCAAAGCCGCCGCGAGCAGGTGCTCGATGCCAGGTCCGCTGGCCGGTTCGCCGGTCGCGACCCGGAGCCGCGGCCCGGCCTGCGCGGCGGTCATATCCCCGGCAGTCTGAACCTGCCGTATACCGAGCTTCTCGACCGCGAAAGCCAAACCTTCCTGCCGCCCGATCAGCTGCGGGCACGGATCAAGGGGGCCGGGGTCGACATGAGCCGCCCAGTGGTGACCACCTGCGGCTCGGGCATCACCGCGGCCGTGCTGTCCCTGGGTCTGCACATGACCGGCCATGCCGACGTGGCGCTCTATGACGGCTCGTGGACCGACTGGGGTCAACCGGGGGAGTGTCCGGTGGAAACCGGTCCTGAAGCAGCCAAGGCCAAGAGCTAGTCCATGGTCGACCCGGAGACCCTCGGCCCCGACCTGCGCATCCGCGCCTATAAGAACAGCGACCGCGATGACCTGGTCGGTTTGTGGGATCGCTGCGAGTTGTTGGTATCCTACAACGATCCGGACCGGGACATCGCCTTATGGCGTGCCTCGCGCAACGCGGAGATCTTCGTCGGCGAGCAGGCCAGCCGGATCGTCGCCTCCGTCTGTGTCGGCCATGACGGTCATCGCGGCTATCCGTATTACGTCGCCGTCGATCCGCAGGCGCGCACACGCGGCCTGGGCCGGCGCATGATGCGCCACGCCGAAGCCTGGCTGGCGAACTTGGGCATCCCGAAGATGAACGTCATGGTGCGCGAAGGTAACGAACAGGTGCGCGGCTTTTACCTGGCCCTCGGTTACGAGGAAACGCCGCGTTATGTTTTCGGTCACTGGCTCAACGGTGACGGGCGGCCGGAGTCCGATCAAGCCGGTCCGCCGGGCACCATGTCCTGCACTGTCACCTTTCTGGAGATGATGGCCCGCCCGGCTCTGCCCGCCACGCCGATATCGTCGCGCCGGGCGGTGGCGTTGCTGCGGGCGAAGCGGCCGAGCGTCGCGTTCTACCGGTTTCTCTACAACACGGTTGGCAAGCCCTGGCTATGGTATGAACGGCGCGCCCTGGACGACGAGGCGCTGGCGGCCATCGTCCAGGACGACAAGGTGGAGGTCTACGTTCTCTACGTGGACGGCGTGCCGGCCGGTTATGCCGAACTGGATCGGCGCGAGACGCCGGAAATCGAACTTGCCTATTTCGGTCTGCTGCCCGAATTCATCGGCTCCGGCCTGGGGTCTTACCTGCTCGCCTCGGTCATCGACACGGCCTGGAGCTATGAACCGAAGCGCCTGTGGGTGGAGACCAATACATCCGACCATCCCCGGGCGCTGGCACTGTATCAGCGTTTCGGCTTCAAGCCTTTCAAGCAGGAAGCGAAAACCTTCACCGACCCGCGCCTGAGCGGATTGATACCGGCCGATTCGTAGCCGCCGTGTCCCTCAATGATGCAGAATCTGGCTGAGGAATAGCTTGGTGCGGTCCGACTTCGGATTGTTGAAGAATTCCTCAGGATCGTTCTGCTCGATGATCTCGCCGCCATCCATGAAGATCACCCGGTTGGCCACCTTGCGGGCAAAGCCCATCTCGTGGGTGACGCAAATCATGGTCATGCCGGATTCCGCCAGCCCGACCATCACGTCCAAGACTTCGGCGATCATTTCCGGATCGAGGGCGGATGTGGGCTCGTCGAAGAGCATGACTTTCGGGTTCATGCACAGGCTGCGGGCGATCGCCACGCGCTGTTGCTGACCGCCCGAAAGCTGGCCAGGATATTTTTTTGCCTGCTCGGGAATTTTCACCCGTTCCAGATATTTCATGGCCGACGCTTCGGCTTCGGCCTTGGGCATCTTACGCACCCAGATGGGCGCCAAGGTCAAGTTCTGCAGCACCGTCAAATGCGGGAACAGATTGAAATGCTGGAACACCATGCCGACTTCCCGGCGGATCAGCTCGATATGTTTGAGATCGCCCGTCAGTTCGATGTTGTCGACGATGATCTGGCCCTTCTGATGCTCCTCGAGGCGGTTGATGCAGCGGATCAGCGTCGACTTGCCCGAGCCGGATGGACCGCAGATGACAATGCGTTCGCCCTTGTGCACCGTCAGGTTGATGTCCTTGAGCACATGGAACTGGCCGTACCACTTGTGCACTGAGTTCATCTGGATGGCCACTTCGTCGGAGATCGCCATGTGCGATCGTGACGCATGCGACTCCTGAGTGTGCGGGTTCATGGACATGTGCGACCTCCCAGTCGATAACTCTTGCCACGGCTCAATGGCCGGTGTGCAGCTTCTTCTCAAGGTGTTGGCTGTATCGCGACATGCCGAAGCAGAAAATCCAGAACCCGAACGCCGCGAAAACATACCCTTCTATGGCAAAGCCCAGCCAATCGGGGTTGGTGCCAGCCAACTGAATCATGCCGAGGAAATCGAACAGCCCGATGATCAGCACCAGGGTCGTATCCTTGAACAGGCCAATGAACGTATTGACGATTCCCGGAATGACCAGTTTGAGAGCCTGCGGCAGGATCACCAGTCCCATCATCTTCCAATAGTTCAAGCCCAAGGCTTGGGCCGCCTCGTACTGTCCCTTGGGAAGAGCTTGCAGCCCGCCGCGGACGACTTCCGCCATGTAGGCCGACGAGAAGAACATCACACCAAGCAGGGCGCGGATGAGCTTGTCGAAATTCATCCCTTCCGGCAGGAACAAGGGGAACATCACCGAAGCCATGAACAGCACGGTGATCAGCGGAACGCCGCGCCAGATCTCGATAAACGTAATGCACAGCGCCTTCACGACCGGCATGTTGGAGCGCCGGCCGAGCGCCAACACGACACCCATTGGCAGCGACGCAGCAATACCGACCGCGGAGATCACCAGAGTCAGGAACAAGCCACCCCACAGCGGCGTCTCGATCACCGGCAAACCAAAATTACCACCAACGAACAGAATGAAGGCGATGATCGGAAAGCCGACAAGAAGGAACAAACCGATCCACGGCTTGCCGCGCAGACCGGGCACGAATAGCAGCAATCCGGCCGCGGCCGCAATGACATAGGCCAGGTTGATGCGCCACAGCTCCTCGACCGGATAGCGGCCATACATGAGCTGGCGGAACCAAACCTTGATGAACACCCAACACGCGCCTTCCCGGGTACAGTCATCGCGCGTCTGCCCGGCCCAATCGGCGCTGAAAAACGCCCAATCAAGCACCGGCGGGATGAACCACAGCAGGAACAGCGCGGCAAGGATGGTCAGTATGGCGTTGGGTACGGTGGCGAACAGGTTCACGCGCATCCATCCGATGACGCCGGTGGTCGACACCGGGGCCGGAAGATCCGGATGCTGACCCGTCGTGTAGCTTTGGCCTTGCTCGCTCATGGCTTACCGCTCCACCAATGCCATCTTCTGGTTGTACCAGTTCATGAACCCCGAGATCAGCAAGCTGAGGATGAGGTAGCATAACATGGTGATGACGATGATCTCGACCGCTTGACCGGTCTGCATCAGGACCGTACCGGCAAACACCAATACAATGTCCGGATAGGCGATAGCTGCCGCCAATGAGGAATTCTTAGTCAGGTTCAAAAACTGGCTGGTCAGTGGCGGGATGATGACGCGCAAGGCTTGCGGAATGATCACCAGGCGCAATGTCTGGGAACGCCGCAGACCCAGGGCGAATGACGCCTCGGTCTGGCCATGGCTGACCGCCAAGATTCCCGACCGGACGTTTTCGGCGATGAAGGCCGCGGTATAGGTCGACAGGGCCACGACAAGGGCCACGAATTCCGGGATCAGGACCATGCCGCCGACAAAGTTGAACCCGACCAGCTCCGGCGTATCCCAGGACAACGGGAAGCCGGTGAAGATCCCCGCCAGCAGCGGCAGCCCAATGATGATGCCCAGGCCGACCCAGAAGCTATGGAATTGCTCGCCGGTCGCCTCCTGCCGCTTGCGCGCCCAACGCGCCACTACGATGGCGGCGATGATCCCAATGGCCAGAGCGATCGGAATCGCCGAGAAGCCGGGCTCGAACAAGGGCGACGGCGACGACAGGCCGCGATTGTTGAGAAAGAAGCTGTCAAATATTTGAACGCTGTCGCGCGGCGACGGAAGGGTCCGAAGCACGGCGAAATACCAAAAGAAAAGCTGCAAAAGCAGCGGGATATTACGTAGAATTTCGATGTAGGCAGCCGCTATCTTGGCGATCAACCAGTTACGCGACAAGCGGGCAATCCCGATCAGGAAACCCAAAATAGTCGCGAAAAACACGCCGATGCCCGAGACCAGGAGCGTATTGATCAAGCCGACCAGGAAAACCCTGCCGTAGCTCGATTCCTCGGAGTACGGAATCAGACTCATCGAAATACTGAACCCGGCCGTCGTATCGAGGAAGCCGAAGCCGGAGGCGATGCCCTGGCGGGCCAAGTTCGCCAGCGTGTTATTGACCAGGTAGTATCCGCCCAAAGCAACGAGCGTAAGGGCGAGAAGCTGGTAAAAGATGGCACGAACGCGCGGGTCGTAAAATAACGGCGGCCTTGCTGCCGGCGCCAATTGCTCTACCGCCACGGGCTGCCTCCCCTTTAAGATGTGAAACGGATTGGAAACGCGAGAGGTGCGCCCGGATGAAATCCGGACACACCTCTCTCCGAGTCACACGCGTCCGTTTAACGGACCGGCATTGCGTATTGCAGCCCGCCGTCCGTCCAAAGCGCGTTCAAGCCGCGCTCCAAGCCCAGCGCAGTCTTTGGGCCGACATAGCGATCGAAGCTTTCGCCGTAGTTGCCGACCTGCTTGACGATGTTGAAGGCCCAGTCGTCGCTGACGCCCAGGCTCTTGCCGCCATCGCCCTCGGTACCGAGCAGACGACGAATATTCGGGTTCTCCGACTCCTTCATCTTTTCGACGTTTTCCGAGGTGACGCCGAGTTCCTCGGCCTCGAGCATGGCATAGAGGGTCCACTTCACGACATCGAGCCACTGATCGTCGCCATGGCGCACCACCGGACCCAGGGGCTCCTTGGAAATAATTTCCGGCAGGATCATGTGCGCATCCGGCTCCTTCAGCTTTTCGCGCTGCGCCGCCAAACCGGATTGGTCGGTCGTATATACATCGCACCGGCCCGCATCGTACGCGGCCACAACCTCGTCGGCCTTCTCGAAGACCACCGGATTGAACTTCATGCCGTTGGCACGGAAATAGTCGCTGAGATTCAACTCCGTGGTGGTGCCGATATTGACGCACACGCTAGCGCCGTTCAGCTCCTTGGCACTCTTCATGCCCAGGTCTTTGCGCACCATGAAGCCTTGGCCATCGTAATAGTTGACGCCGGCAAAATTGAGGCCAAGCGCCGTATCACGAACCAATGTCCACGTCGTGTTACGCGATAGGATGTCGACTTCACCCGACTGCAGCGCCGTGAAGCGCTCTTTCGCCGACAGCGGCGTGAACTTCACCTTGCTGGCATCGCCAAGCACCGTGGCCGCCACGGCCCGGCACAAATCGACGTCGATACCGGTCCAGTTACCCGACTGGTCCGGGTTGGAGAATCCCGGCAGCCCTTGGCTGACGCCGCATTGAACAAAACCCTTGCTCTTGACGTCATCCATCGTGCCGGCGGAGGCGGCGGTGGTCATCGCCACGGCGGCACCGGCCATAAGCAAACTCGTAAATAGCTTCATTGGAAAAACCTTCCCTGCTGTTTGTCTTGTCGTTGTCGATATGCAAACCGCAGCCAGCCGTAACAGCCTTCGCATGACACTGCAACCGGCGGGCAGTATTCGCTTACGAACGCAAACCATGTAACATCCCTCGTGGAAAGGCAACAGGGCAAAGACGCCAGAGTTCTTTTATTTGCCGGGTACCGGGCCAATTTATTCTATTTTTTCAATTGTAACTCCAATGTGTTATGGATTGTTGTTCACGCCCCCGGGCGGCCGAGGACTTGACTGCGGAAAGTCCTCCCCGGTTTGGCGGAAAGGACGCACTTTCGCTGCTGGCCGGATGGCAGGCCCAAGACGGAGACAGGTTCATGAGCAAGGCCGGATCGAAACCAGGCGGAGTGCTGGCGGCGATACGTTTTGACGATGCCGGCTTGGTCCCGGCCATCGCCCAGCGGCACGATACCGGCGAAGTCCTCACGCTGGCCTGGATGAACCGGGACGCGGTGGCGGAAACCTTGGCCACGCGCCGGGTCTGCTATTGGTCCAGATCCCGCCAGCAGCTTTGGCGCAAGGGCGAGAAATCGGGCCAGATCCAGCGCCTGGTGGAGATGCGCCTCGACTGCGACAACGACGCCCTGCTGCTTCGGGTCGAGCAGACCGGCGTGGCCTGCCACACGGGGCGGCAGTCCTGCTTCTATCAACAGATCCAGGAAGATGGCGAGCTTCGGGAGGTGCTGCCGGTCGAAATCGATCCGGGCGTTCTTTATGGTGACTGAACGCCGCCGTTTTCTGGCGCTGCTGGCCGCTGCTGCCCTTGCCCCCGTGGCCGGAATGGCGCGCGCGGCAACGCCGGTGACGGTGTTCGCGGCGGCCAGCACCGTCGAGGCGATGACCGCCGTCGCCGCGACGTACGCGGCCGGCGGCCACGGCACGCTCCGGCCGGTCTTCGCCGCCTCCTCCACCTTGGCGCAGCAGATCATCCAGGGCGCACCGGCGGATCTCTATCTGTCGGCGAACAACGATTGGATGGATGTGCTGGCGGCACGCGGCGCCATCGAGCCGGATACCCGCGTCGATCTGCTGGGCAACCACCTGGTGCTGATCGCTCCCACGCAAAGCGCCTTGAGCCTGCACATTGCTCCAGGCTTCGACCTGGCGGCGGCGTTGGGCGCCGGCCGGCTGGCCATGGGCGAGCCGACGCATGTGCCTGCGGGGCGCTATGCCAGGGCGGCGCTGCAGTCCCTGGGAGTCTGGGATGAGGTTGGACCGATGGTCGCCTATATGTCCGACGTGCGGGCGGCCCTGGCCCTGGTGGAACGCGGCGAGGCCATGGCCGGTATCGTCTATGCCACCGATGCGGCGGTCAGCCGTAAGGTACGCATCGTCGATACCTTTCCCGCGGAAAGCCATCCGCCCATCACCTACCCTCTGGCGATGGTCGCCGGCCGTCGGTCACCGGCCACCCAGGCGGCCTACGACTTCCTGCGCGGCCCCGAGGCAGCGGCCGTCTTCGCCGCTCACGGCTTCGTGCCGCTGGCCAGCGGAGCCTAAGCCGCCGTGCCGACCCTCACACCGCTGGAGAGCGAGGCCCTGCGCCTAAGTCTGCGGGTGGCGTTCTGGAGTGTCACCACCAGCCTGCCGGTCGGCCTGCTGGTGGCTTGGCTGCTTGCCCGCCGCGATTTTTACGGTAAAAGCGTATTGAACACCCTAGTGCACCTGCCCCTGGTCCTGCCGCCGGTGGTGGTTGGCTATTTGCTGCTGGTTCTCTTCGGCCGCGAAGGGCCGCTGGGGCGCCTGCTGCTGTCGGCCTTCGGCATCACCCTGCCGTTCACCTGGCAAGGCGCGGCGCTGGCGGCGGCGGTGATGGCCTTCCCCCTGATGGTGCGGGCCATGCGCCTGTCGCTCGAAACAGTGGACCGGCGGCTGGAGGCGGCGGCGCGCACGCTGGGGGCCGGACCGGCCGCCGTCTTCATCACCATCACCTTGCCGCTGATGGCACCGGGTATCGTCGTCGGCGCGCTCCTGGCCTTTGCCCGCAGTCTGGGTGAATTCGGCGCCACCATCACCTTCGCCGCCAACATCCCGGGCGAGACGCGGACTCTGCCCATTGCCCTTTACACGCTGATCCAAACGCCCGGCGGGGAAACCCTGGCCTTGCGCCTCGCCATCTTGTCCGTGGTTCTGTCGTTGGCTGCGCTGGCCACGTCCGAAATTCTGGCGCGGCGGCTACACGCCCGCATCGACGGTTAGCGCCATGCTGGAAATGACGATCGAAAAGCGCTTGGATAAGTTTACGATAGACGTGAACTTTGTGTGCGAAACAACTGGTATCGTGGCATTTTTCGGCCGATCCGGCGCCGGCAAGACATCTCTCGTGAACATGCTGGCCGGGTTGCTGCGGCCGGACCGCGGCCGCATCGTGGTCAACGGCGTTACCCTGTTCGATTCCGCCCAGGGCATCGATCTGCCGCCGGAACGGCGGCGTCTGGGCTATGTGTTTCAGGAGGCGCGGCTGTTCCCGCACATGACCGTGCGCGGCAACCTGCACTACGGACTGCGCCGGGTCCCGTCCGGAGAGCGGGCCATTGTGCCGGAGCACGTCATCGCCCTGCTCGGCCTTGAAGAAGTTCTGGCCCGCCGGCCGCACCATCTGTCCGGCGGCGAACGGCAGCGCGTGGCGCTGGGCCGCGCCTTGCTGGCCAACCCGCGCCTGCTGCTGATGGACGAGCCCTTGGCTTCCCTCGATCAGCCGCGCAAGGACGAGGTGCTGCCGTTCATCGAACGTCTGCGCGACGAGACAGCCATTCCCATCGTCTATGTGAGCCACGCCATGCCCGAGATCGTGCGTCTGGCGGATACCATGGTGCTGGTTTCCGACGGCCGGGTCGAAGCGGTGGGCACCATCGACGATTTGACCAGCCGTCTGGACCTGCGCCCTTTGACCGGCCGCTACGAGGCCGGTGCCGTCATCCAGGCGCGGGTGGCCGGCCATGACCGGGATTTCGGCATCACCGAATTGTCTTTTGCCGGCGGCCGCTTGCGCGTACCCCACGTGGGCCTGCCGGTCGACACGCGGTTGCGGCTGCGAATACGGGCCCGCGATGTGTCCCTGGCCCTGGAGCCGCCACGGCGGACCAGCATCCTCAACGCCATTCCCGCCGTGGTGAGCGAGATCGGGCCCGAGGAAGGCCCGCAGGTCGATCTGCGGGTAACTGCCGGGTCGGCATCCCTGTGGGCCCGCATCACCCGCCGGTCGCTCGCCGATCTTGGGTTGCAGCTGGGCACGCCGGTGACCGTGCTGATCAAGGCCGTGGCCGTGGACCGCTACAGCCTCGGCCGCGGGGCCGGGCCGGGCCGCTTCCTGGAGGACGGCGACCGCGCCGAACCGCCTAGTTCGGACTGATCACCACGCAGGCCTGGTCTTGGGCACGCAGCCGGTCGCAGAAGGCCATTGCCTCGGCTGTGTCGGCGAAGGGTCCTGTGCGCACCCGGTAGTAGATGCCGCGTGTTCCCAGGTCGACCTCATGCAGGATCAGGGGCCGATCGCCCAGCACCTCGGGATGGGCGGCGCGCAGGCGTTGCCAGCCGCCTTCCGCGTTGGCCCGGGTGCGGAATGCGGCAATCTGGGCGACCACTTGGCCCGCTGTCGCGGCATTGGCAACGGCTGCGGACGGGGCGGCCGGCGGGGCCACCGGTGCGGCCGCCGGTGCGGCCACTGGCGCCTGGGGCGCGGCCGGTGCCGGGGGCGTCTCTGTGGGCGTCTCTGGGGGCGGTGCTGCCGGTACTTTGGGCGTGGCCGGAGCCGGCGCCGGGGCTGCGGGCTGGCGTTCTACGGTAACGCGGGGGGCCGCATCGGGCGCATCGGGCGCGACCGGGATCGCTTGTGCCGCAGGGGTTGGGGCCGAGGCCGGGGCCCGCGTCGCCACCGATCCGGTCAACCGCTCGCCGCTGTATTCGGCGTTTTGCCGATCGCCCACCAACTCTTTCGGCAAGGTGGCCCGCCGTGCTTCCAGCGACGCCGCATCCCCCGGCGTCGAGCCCAGCGCCAGGGCCAAGTTCTCCGACACTTCGTCCTGCGGCTTGTCTTCGCCAGGCGGCGCCGGCGGCGGCAATTCGTAGACCGGCTTCGCGCTCCGGCCGCCGCATCCAGCCGCCAACAACAATACTGCCGCGAGGGCACAGAGGGTTGGCGCCGGGCGTCTCATGTTCATCGGTCTCGAACAACGCTCTTGAAGCGGCCAGGATAGAGCCTTGGGCGCGATTCGGAAACTACGGCCAAATAACCAGCTCTGGAGCCACTCATAGTAAACCCTCCAACACTGGCCAAGGGGTTGCATCACCCCACCCCCATCTGTCAGGAAGTGTGGCGCACTGCCGAGTCAATGCCGCCCGGATAGTCTGGGTTGACCGGCCGCCCCAAGCAGCAAGAAACACTCGGATGTTCGTTTCATGACCAAAGCCATCGCGCCGGTATCCGCCTTGCTGTTGAGCGTGGCCATTCTGCTCATGGGCAATGGCCTGCAAGGCACCTTGCTGCCGGTGCGGGCGCAAATCGAATCCTTTTCGGCATTCGATATCGGCATTCTCGGTTCCGCCTACTTCCTCGGCTTTGCCGCCGGGTGCCTGTTGGGCCCTTTCATGGTGCGCCGGGTCGGCCATATCCGCGCTTTCACCGCCATGGTCTCGATCGCCTCGACCACCGTTCTGGCGCATGTGGTTCTCCTCGATCCCTACGCCTGGTGGCCGTTGCGCGCCGTCACCGGCTTCTGCTTCGCCGTCCTGTATATGATCATCGAAAGCTGGTTGAACGAGCGGGCGACCAACGAGAACCGGGGCTTGGTCTTTTCCGTCTATACGATCATCAACCTGACGGTGTTGACCATTGGGCAGATGATGATGGTATTGGGCAAGCCCTCCGACTTCCTGCTCTTCGCCCTGTCCTCGATCCTGGTGTCGCTGGCGGCGGTTCCGGTGGCAATGAGCAAGTCCCAGGAACCGGCGCCGCTGATCACCGTGCGGGTGCGGATCAAATACCTGTACCGCATCTCGCCGGTCGGCGCCGCGGGCAGTTTCGTGGTCGGCCTGACCAACGGCTCATTCTGGTCCCTGGCGCCCTTCTATGCCCAGCTCAGCGGCACCACCACCACCGGCATCGCCCTGTTCATGAGCACCGCGGTCATCGCCGGTGCCGCCGGGCAGTGGCCGCTTGGTCATCTATCGGACAAGTGGGACCGGCGTAAGGTCATCGTCATTACCTCGGTCGGCGCCGCCGCAGCCGGCCTGGGCCTCGGCCTTGTGGTCCGCAGCTGGAGCATGGAGACATTCGCCCTCTCCATGCTGTTCGGCGCCTTCGCTCTGCCGCTCTATGCCCTCTGCGCCGCGCACATGAACGATTTCGTCGAACCCGGCGGCTTTGTCGAGGCCTCCAGTGGTTTGCTCCTGCTCTATGCCGGCGGCGCCGTGGTTGGCCCGATCATTGCCTCGGTAGCCATGCGGGGAATGGGCCCTGGCGGCTTGTTCGTGTTTACCGCCGTGGCCCACGCCGCCATGGCCATGTTCGCGATCTACCGCATGACCTCGCGTGCGGCCCCGCCGGAAAGCGCCCGCGGCAAGTTCGCCGATGCCCTGCGCATGGCCTCGGCGGTCTCCGTGGTCGACACCATGGCCGGATCGCCCGGGCATGAGCATCCCGCCGGGGCTTCAGCGCCAGCGTCCCAGAACGGTCAGCCAGCGGGCGAGGCGGTCACGGCCCCAGGCCCGGAAACGCGAGGCGGCACGGCGCACGGAGAGAACATCAATGAAGATGATCGCCAAACCGACGGGGATCATCCAAAACCCGAGGATCGGTAGAAATCCCAAAATCCCCCCGGCCACCAGGACCAAGCCGGCGGCGATGCGCAGAAGCAACGGGCCGCGCCGCAGCTTGCGGTAATAGGTATTTGGCTTGTCCATGCCGGGGAATGCTCGTGCAGCCTTAGGCGCCTTACTGGGCCGGAACGGCCCGGTCGAAGGTTTCCCCGTCGATCCAGCCGTGCGCCAGGATGCAGTCCGCCGGATCGAGCAGCAGATACATATACCGCCCGCGGGCGCCGGTCACCGGACCATGTCCGGAGTATAGAAATACCACCTCATCCGCATCCCGGCCGGCGGCGAGTTTCTGCTCCACCTGATCGCCCGTCTCCCCCTCGAAGCGGACCGCGGGACCGCCGGTCGGATACAGGCTCAAGAAGTTCTCGATCATGCCGTCGGCGGTCTGGCAAGTTGCTCCGGCCGGCTGTACCGCCGGAACGGTCAACGCCAAACCGGCCATGACCGCAACGGCAAAGGTCAAAAAAGCAATACGCATCATGTGGCAAAGTTCAGCAGGTTGCGGCCGCAAATGCAACAAGGACACCAGATATCGCCATCGTCCTCACTGTCCCCAGCCGTTCGCTGGGTACTTGCGATCTGAGCATCCTTTCGTGGAATACAATATGAATGTACGATTATTCCGGATTCGAAAACTGTTTTGAGCTGGCGCATCAAATTGCCTGTGCGCAAGCCTATGGCCTGAGTAATCTGCGATGAACGAGGCGTCTTTCGCCTTTGATATTATGAGGATTTAAAATCCGATGCGGCTGTTTCGTTTCACGGTACTGATTTTTTCGGTCGCATTTCTAACTCCCCAGCCCGCTTTAGCCTACATCGATCCCGGAACTGTCTCGATGGTGATCCAGGGTCTGTTTGCCATTATCTTCGGCGCCGCCACGGCCTGGGTCATGCGCCCCTGGCACATTGTGAAATCGTTATTTCGGAGGCGCAAGCCAGAGCCCTTGCCCCGACAACCGGACGCGGCCAAACAGCGCAGCGACGGCGACCAGGCCGCAAAGCCGTAGAGTGCGTAGAGCCGAAGGCCGGGAGTGGCAGAATTGGGGAATATGGCATTGGCTGAACACAGCCAGCAAATACGAACCATCGCGCGCCGCGAGGTCACGGTTGACCCCTCATCCTTCGTAGACCCGCAGGGTTTCGTCTTTTCTTGGAACGAGCGCCTGTATCGGTGCATCCGGAGCCAAGCCGCTCCCCTCTTTCGCCGGCTTCTCGACGACGGCACATTGGCGGCATTGGAACAAGACCATGGCCTTGTAAATACGGCTGTCGCGCCGCTCGTCGTGGACGATGAACCGGACGGCCTGGTGGTTGAACATCCGCGCGTGCACCCGCTCAGCTATTGCGTCGAATGGTGCCCCTCCATGTTGCGCGACGCCGGCCGGACCACCCTCGAACTCACCATCGAATTGGCTGGCCGGGACATGATGCTGCAGGACGCATATCCTTGGAACGTGCTTTTCTCCGGCAACGCACCCGTGTTTGTCGATCTGACGTCCATCGTACCCGCCGACCGCGCCACAATCTGGCCGGCTCACGAACAGTTCGAGGCGTTTTTCCTGCGGCCGCTGGCCCTGGCCGCGGAAGGCAAGGGCAAAGTGGCGCGCGCCCTGCTGCACGACAACATCGACGGCATCGGCCTGGAGGATTTTTCGACGCTGATGTCGGCGTCCTACCACCTGCGCCATCCGGGGCTGACGATCGCCTGCTGGGTGGACCGGCAATTGCAGCGGCGCGGCGCACTCAAGATGAAGGTGCGGCAACTGGCCGAACGAGCCTCCACCAACATTGATCCAGCAGTCAGGCGCCGGTTCCTGCAGGGCCTGCGCCGCCGCCTGGATGGGTTCACGTTCGCGGACAAGGCGAACCCTTGGACCCACTACTATTCCGAGATCTCCTCCGAGTTCGACAAGCAGGCCAAACTGAATGCGATTACGGGCCTCCTGGAAAGTATTCAACCACGCACTGTGCTCGATCTCGGCTGCAACACCGGCGTCTTCTCGCTGCTGGCGGCACGCCAGGGGGCGCGGGTGATCGCCATCGACAGCAGCGAATCCTGCATCGAAGCGCTGTATGCCGCCGCCCGGCAAGACTCATTGCCGGTCACGCCCCTCATCGCCGACGTGGTCAATCCAACCCCGGCCTTTGGGTTCATGGGCCGGCAATATCCCGGTCTTTGGCAGCGGACCCGTGCCGATACCGTGCTGTGCTTGGCCTTGATGCACCATCTTCACATCACCGGCCGGCAATCCTTCGAGCGCATCGCGGAATTGCTGGACGAGGTCACGGGCCAGCATTTGATCTTTGAATTCGTGGCCCACGACGACGCGAATGTGCCACTGCTGCCGAAACGACGCCGGATCGATTACACCTTGAACAGTGTTGTCGCGGCGCTGGAACGCGCGTTCAAGGACATCGACGTGCGGCCGTCCGACCGGGAAACACGAAAGCTTCTGGTGTGCCGCAAATAAGGAACTCGATAGGTGTTCTCGGAAGCCTGACGCTGGCCGCCGGCCTGTTCGGCGCGGGCGTGCATATTCTCCTGGGCGACTATCTGCTGTTCTTTTCGGATCCACTCAGCCTTGGTGTGTATCTGAGCGCCATCGCGCTCCTCCTACTCCCCGTATTGCTTGTTTTCAGCCTGCCGGTACAGCTCGCACCGCGGCGCTGGCGGCAGTGGTTGCGTCGCACTTTGGCGTTGGGTTTGGCCGCCCTTGTCGCCGCGATCTTTCTGATGCTGGCGCTCTCGTTCGTCGCCTCTTGGCTCGACATCACGTTGCTCAAACGCCTGACGAGGCAACCGTTCATCCTGTTCGCGATTTGCGCGGTGCCCGCCGTGGGAGCGATCGTTGCCAGCCGCAACCGCAAGGAAATCGCCGGCCGCATCGAGCAATTCGGTTTGGCGCTGTTGGCAGTCGCGGCTGCCGGGCTGGTAGCGACACAGGTTTTCCAGTCCGAGCGTGCGACCGGACCGGGCAAGCATCTCGTTCTGATGATCCTGGATGGGATGCCTTCGCAGCATATGCACAGCTATCAGCCGGCCGCGCCGAATGGCCCGCTGGACCGGCTAGCCGCCGAAGGATTGCTCTTCACCCAAGCGCGCTCGTCGGCGGTGTGGACCAATGCCTATTTCGGCACCCTCTACAGCGGCTCGACGCGGACCGTGGAGGCACCGCGGGACGAGAAACCGGCCATGGTCAGCCTGATCGCCCGTTTGCAACGCGGTGGCGTGTCGGCTCGCTGGCACTCCTACCACCGCAACGGCATGCCGGAAGGCGGTGCCGCCCACACCAATGACTATCGCGGTCTGCGCTCGTATCTCCTCACCGCCAACACCGCCTGGATTCCGCGGCTGCTGCATCTCGACTATCATCTGGCCGTCCCCAATGCGGGAATTTCCCAAAACCTCAGGGGCGAACTCGGACGGGCCTTGTTCGATTGGATCAACAATGAAAACCGAAAATACGACAACCGCCTGACCGAACAACTAGTGCCCTTGCTGCGCGAGCAACGGGGCTATGCCCGCGATACCTTCACGCTGTTTCACACGGGCTGGAACAGTACCGGCGGCGTTGCCGAAGAGGCGCGCGCGCAGCTCCCACGGGCACAAGCCATCGAGGGGCTTGAAGACATCGCCCGAAACGCGTCCGAAACGATCCGCGCCAACGACTATCTCTATGAGCCGGACTTAGAGCCTTATGCCGAGCAAAATCGCCGCAATGCCGGCCTTGGCATGATCGATCTGGGAGTCCACCTCACGGACTTCCTGACCGCGCTGGCCGCCGATGCATTGCTGCGCGATACCGTCGTCATCGTCACGTCTGACCACGGCAGCATGTATGAAAAGGGCCGCTTTTGGTACGGCTTCCATCCGAACGAGGAGGTGGTGCGGGTGCCGTTGCTCCTGTTCAACATAGACCGCAAGGGCCGGGACAATCGCCTTGTCGGCACGCCCGACATCAGTGCGAGCGTGCTCGGCTTCTTCGGGCTTCCGAACGGCGATAGCCCCGGCCGGTCGATCTTCGAGGTCGGCCCGGGTCCCGACAGTACAACGACACTCACCTTACGCAGCGACATCAATAACGAATGGTTCCTGGTCATCAGCGAACCGGGGCGCAAATATCGGATCAATCTGCACCCGGAAGGCCGCGGCGAAACCGTGACCCTGCGCGTCGATGGTTTCGATGAAACCCCGGTCGCCGAGACCATCGGCCCGCCCGAAGGCAAAGCGGACCAGGTGGCCGCGGCGCTGCGCGATTACAGCATCGGCATCGAGAACATTCACACGGCGTTGCGCCCATAGGCAGAACGCCGTGTATCAAAGTCGCGGAAAACTGTAATTCGCCGGATTCCAAGAAAATATATTAATAAACATAGTAAACGATCTATTAAAAGTTGCCCTCGGCTTAATAATTCATTAATATATCTCAAACGCGACGGAAACGGGCTGGTGCTGCCGGCCGATCGCGTGGGAAGGGGCGGTTTGGATGCGGGTGCTACAGGCATTGCTGTTTGCGTATGGCGGGGCTGTCCTGGCGGGCCTGCTGGTGGCGGGGGTCGGATTCGGTTTCGAAATGCCCCTCAAGGCCATTGTCTCCACCGCTACCCTGACCGGCTCGGTCTTCGGAATTGCCGGTTTCACCCTGCCCTGGTGGCAGCCCATGATCTCCGCGCGGCGCCGCAACCGCAGCAATTAGACCCTGACAATACCGGTCTTGGCGCCGGATTGAGCGGCAGGCTAATCTCGCCTGCCCGACAGCCGTTTCCGGTGTTTCTTCATGTCCCAACTCGATCT
>Ga0326597_10002975_pt1 | contig 24813 bp, 25 predicted proteins | sample RVTome_12_FD_203789 | JGI IMG/M metagenome (GOLD analysis project Ga0326597, IMG submission 203789) | Soil microbial communities from uranium-contaminated site in the Upper Colorado River Basin, Wyoming, United States - RVT100D185 | ecosystem: Environmental > Terrestrial > Soil > Contaminated >... | reverse complement strand
TCTGTTTTGGTTTTACTCTCATCCGGCAGTTTATATTATGATGTTACCGGGAATGGGGTTGGTCTCCATGGTCTTACCGGCTTTTGCCCATAAAAAAATCTTCGGATATAAAGGCTTAGTCTTAGCCACCTGCGCCATTGGATTTATAGGGTTTATGGTTTGGGGGCATCATATGTTTGCCAGCGGTATTGACCCGGTCTTACGCTCCATTTTTGCCTTTATGACTATGGTTATTGCGGTTCCCACCGGAATCAAAATTTTTTCCTGGATTGCCACGATTTGGGGAGGGACTTTACTTTTTACCACAGCTATGCGGTTTGGTCTGGCTTTCATTTCTCTATTTGTAATTGGAGGAATGAGTGGGGTTCTTTTAGCTGTAATCCCTTTTGATGTGCAGGTGCATGACACTTATTTTGTAGTGGCGCATTTACATTATGTTTTATTCGGCGGCTCAGTGATGACCCTTTTGGCCGGTTTATTTTTCTATTTTCCCAAGATGTCCGGCCGGGTTTTAGACGAGAAATTGGGGAAAATCTCCTTCTGGCATATTTTCATCGGGATGAATGTGACTTTTCTGCCCATGCACTGGTTAGGAATTATAGGAATGCCCCGCAGAGTTTCCTCTTATTCACAAAGACCGGAATTTACTTTAATCAATCAGATTGAGATGTTAGGGTATATCTTGATGTTAGGCGGCGGGATTTTAATTCTGTATAACATTTTCAAAACTCTGCGAAAACCGAAGAATGCCGGAGCCGACCCCTGGGATATCAACCAGATTCAAAATACCCTGGATTGGACCATTTCCAGCCCTCCTCCGCCGGAAAACTTTGAAACTGTACCAATGGTGAAATGATGCGGCTGTTTAAACATACCTCCCCGGAAATTGAAGAAAAGGTTGACTCAACTCCGGCAGCTCTCATTCAGGGTCACAGACGAGTGGCCTCCTGGCTTTTTTTCTTGACTCTCCTGGTGGCTATTTTAATTCTGTGGGGAGGAATTGTGCGGCTCTCCGGCTCGGGCTTATCCATTCCGGACTGGCCTTTGATTAACGGGTCGCTTCTTCCGCCTCTGTCCGATTCCGACTGGCAGAAAGTCTATCAAAGTTATAAGTCACAGGTCTCTAACCTGACAGACCCCCAAAGCAGCATCGAAATTCCCTTAAGCCGATTCAAATTTATGTTTGCCATCGAATACATCCATCGTTTTTTAGCCAGCATCGTGGGTATCATCTTTTTGGCGGTTTTTATCTTAAGCCTTAAAATTAAACCGGTCTGGGTGCAAATCAGAAGATTATTAATCACGGCCGCAATTTTACTTTTGGGTCAGGCGATATTGGGTGGAGTGGTGGTGAAAAAAGAATTGCAGGCCGAGTTGGTGGCTGTTCACCTGGGATTGGCGTTTTTATTTTTTGGACTGCTTTTATGGATGCCTCTGAAAATTTCCGTAACAGGAGCAAATCTTTCTGTCCAAAAGAAATCTCAAGGAACTGCTCTGGCCTGGATAACCCTGTGTGTGGTTTTCATTCAGATTATATCCGGAGGTCTGATGGCCGGGACTAAAGCCGGGTTGTTTATGAATACCTTTCCCAAAATGGGAGATTATCTGATTCCGCCGCTGTCGGCTCTGTGGAGTACCATTTATGAGACTCCATTTCACAATCTGATTCAAAATCAGATTACCATCCAATTCATACACCGCTGGTGGGCGATTTTGGCCCTAATCATGATAATGGTTTTGGTCTTTGCATCCGTGGGAAAAAAGCTATCAGCCCGCGGAAGAATTGCCTTAAGATTAGTAGGTTCTCTGGCTATTTTCCAACTCTTATTGGGAATCGGGAATCTGATGATGAAAGCCCCTTTCGGCATGAGTTTAGCCCATCTGGCAGTGGGTTTAATGCTGTTTGGTTTCTTAATTTTAATAACTCATGAAATTAAATATGATTATGGAGCATAATTTAATGGGTAGCTCAGTGGCTTCTGCCACTGGAAAGGGTCGGGAAAGGATCCCGACCTACGGAAAATTATTGGACTAGACCAATCATGAAAACTAAAGTTTTTGATTTTATAAAACTGACAAAACCTAAAATTCTACTCCTGGTTATTTTAACAGGAATTACCGCTTTGGTAGTGGAGAAGAGTCTGCTTTCCCAACCATGGAAGTTTCTCTTGGTGGTTTTGGCGCTGGCCTTGACCGGCGGCTGTGCCAATGCTCTGAATCAGTATTTTGAAAGAGATATAGATTCCCAGTTTGAGCGAACCAAAAATAAAAGACCTTTGCCCTTAAAAACAGTTTCACCTGAACAAGCCTTAATTTTTGCCCTGACTTTAGGAGTCTTAGCAGTTTCTATATTAGCAGTTTTCTTTAATCTGTTCTCCGCCATATTATCTCTCTTCACTATTCTATATTACAGTTTGTTTTACACTTTATGGCTCAAACCCAGAACCCATCAGAATATCGTAATCGGAGGAGCAGCCGGAGCCATGGGACCGGTGATTGCCTGGGCAGCTGCCACTGGAACGCTGGAATTAACTCCCACGATTTTATTTTTGATTATCTTTTTCTGGACTCCACCCCATTTTTGGGCTCTGGCTTTATGTCTTAAAGAAGATTACCAAAAGGTCAAAATACCGATGCTGCCGGTGGTAAAAGGGGATAAAGAAACTTTGCGTCAGATTTTGATTTATACTCTGGTGCTGTTCGGCATCAGTCTGGCTCTGCTTTTGGTAAAAGCCGGTCTTTTATATTTAGTGGCAGCCCTGATTTTAGGTTTTCTGTATTTGTGGAAAGCCATGGTCGCCTGGAGAAAACCCAGCGTTAAATATGCCAGAGGATTGTTTGGCTATTCCATTTTATATTTATTTATTTTATTCGTAATAATCATAATTGACGTCTTCTGGCATAAATCTTTGTGAGGTGAGTAAAATGCAACAAGAAACTGAAGTAAAACAACCTAAGAAGAAAAAAAATTTAAGACTCTTTTTGATTTTAGCGGGGCTGGGGATATTTATGTTTGCTTTTGCTTTTATCAATATCCCCTTATTCAGAATGTATTGCCAGAAAGTGGGAATCGCCATTTCTCCCAATACCAAAGCTGATTTAGAGGCGAAATCCAACGGCAGAAAAGTTACCGTACTTTTTACCAGCGTGGTAGCCAACAACGCCCCGATTTTATTCAAACCCAAGGAGTCCTATCAGACCGTCCTGCTGGGGGAAACCGCCAAAAACGAATATCAGTTCGTGAATATGTCTGATGATACTATATACTTCCGACCCATTCACAGTGTTCTGCCAGAAGACGCCGCCAAAAAATTGACTTTGAGCAAATGTTTCTGCTTCGACGACCAGGTAATTTTACCCCATCAGGAATATATTTTGCCGGTCTTATACTCCTTTAAATCCGATTTAGATTCGGAAGTAGAGAATATCACCATGCATTATACTTTGTTCCCCAAGGAAAAGAAAAATAACAAATGAACCAATTTATTTCTAGAACCAGCCCAGAAGAATCAAATTTGGTTTTACGGAAACAAAAAAAGAGAAATCGAATATTGGGAATTATTCTTATACTTTTTGCTCTGGGCGTGATAATTCTTACATTTTTTGTTTATGGTCAAAAATAGTCAAGAATGATATGATTTTTGACCATTCTTGACTATGGAAATTACAATTAAAAAATAAAGGAGCCCGAAAAAATGTCTAACGCTACCTTGCATCACTCATCAGAAGAACACCAGACCCATAACAGTCACTGGCCTATTATCTTGGCGGTAGGTTTGGGTTGTCTGCCCAGTGGATTTGTGCTGCACATCTGGGGGAATAAATTCGGCTTAGGAATTTTAATTTTCGGAGCAGTGGTCACCTTGGGAGGATTGGCTGGCTGGGCTCAGGCCTTGTTAAAGGAAAAACTGAACGAGCTTGATTTAGTCGAGAAAGATAAATGGCTGCGCAACGGAATGAAACTTTTTTTGGTATCCGAGGCGGCTATCTTCGGGGCTCTTTTCGCCCACCACTATTATGCTAAAACCCATTTTCTAATCTGGCCTCCGGAAGGAGCTCCAGAGTTGGATACACGCTTGCCGGCCATTGCCACTTTTCTTTTGTTAAGCTCCAGTTTTACAGTTCAGTGGGCGCATTCTCTATTCCTGAAAGGAAAACGGGTCTGGTGCCAAGGTTTTGTGCTTTTGACCATTCTTTTGGGAGGAATCTTTTTGTGGATGCAGGGGAATGAATGGGGCTATTTAAGGGCCTATGACCAGTTCACCATAAAAAGCGGCACTTTCGGGACCAGCTTTTTTATGATGACCGGTTTCCACGGCCTGCACGTGTCGGTTGGCTTGGTTCTTTTGATGATTACCTATGTCCGTTTAAGACTGGGTCATTTTCAACAGCATAGACATTTTGCCTTTGTGGCGGCTTCCTGGTACTGGCATTTTGTGGATATTGTCTGGATTTTCCTGTTCGGGACAATTTATTTGGTTTAACTTGGATAAATCTATTTAGGGGTAACCCAGTGGCATCTGCCACTGGGATTAATCTCTTTCTGCACAGAATTTTCAAATAAAAGATAATTTCTATAATTCAGGACTGGTTGGAATTCCCTTGACTTTATATACATTTTTGCTACTTTTTATTTCTTGTGGCTATGGCATCCTGTAAGGGAAAATTGCCGGAGTGGCGGAACGGTAGACGCAAGGGACTTAAAATCCCTCCCCGATTTTCGGGGTGCCGGTTCGAGTCCGGCCTCCGGCAGTTTCAAAAAAAGGAACTATGAAATTATTTGTCCTGGGGTTGATGATATTACTCTCTATCGAGGGTGTAAAGTCCCAAACGGAGAGTGTAAAAGAATCCTCAAGTAAGGCATCGGCCAGAATGGCTGCCGAACAGGTTTTAAAGTTTATAGAGACCGGGGACACTCTGTGTCTGCAGGAAATACTGGTTGATTCGATTTTAAAATCAACTCCCTTCCATGAGTTTGTAGATGCTCGTCTACAAATAATTGAACGGATTGGACCTGTGACAGAGATTGAGAGTCCAAAATTTGTGTCAGATAATGAGGCTTTTGCTCGGCTGTCATTTGGAGATGAGGAAGCCGAGTTATTTTTGGGTTTTGATGAAGATGGGAAAATAAAGGAACTAAGGTTTACTCCCCTTGCTCCGGATGATTTGAGACCAAAAGTAAGCTGGAAAGAATTGGGAAAAGACACATTAAGAATTTCTTTTATAAATGAAATCTCACAATTTAAAAGAATCTTTCAGAAAGATAAGGGAAAAGTCCGTTTGGTCTCACTTCTAGCTCCCACCTGACCGGGCTGTCGCAGGCAGGGGTTCTCTGTCCTTCAACAGCTTCTAAAGAATGTTAATGATGAAAAGTTGAAAATTTACATCGTCTGGCTACCAATGTTACGAAGCGACAGCAAAGTGGCTGCGGTGCAAGGCTCCTTGGAATTTACAGATGCTCGCTTATCTTATTTTTGGGATGAAGCTAAACTGACTGGTCAAGCCTGGGGTAAAATTTTGAATTTAAAAAAAACGGCTTGGGATGTATATTTTCTCTACGGACCCAAAGCCAGTTGGAAAAAATCGCCACCTAAACCCCATTTCTGGATGCATCAACTCACCGGTTGCGAAGATAAGGCACCGTTTCTGGATTTGGAAGGGCTGGAGATTCAGGTAAAAAGACTGCTTTCTTCCGTAAAAAATTAAATTATTTGACTTTCATTATTGAAGACTCATGTCAAACTTTTGGCTTTTGAAAACCGAACCCTTGACCTACTCTTATTCTGACCTGGAAAAAGATGGCAAAACTACGTGGGATGGCGTCAAAAATAATTATGCCCTGAAAAATATGTCCCGGATGAAAAAAGGTGACCTGGTTTTTATTTATCACACTGGAGACGAGAAACAAATTGTCGGCATAGCGGAAGTAATTTCCAACCCCTATGCTGACCTTAAACAAAAAAATCCTCGTCTCTTAGTTATAGATTTAAAACCCCACAAAAAGCTTTCCAAACTGGTCACTTTAGCAGAACTTAAAGCCCAGAAAGATTTAAAAAATTTTGAGCTGGTCAGACTTCCCCGTCTTTCGGTAATGCCGGTTCCTCCTGAAATCTGGAAAAAGATTCTGAAGTTGGCTGGAGAAAAGTAAATTTTCCCTATAACTCAATATAATGAAAAACAAAAAGATTACCCCTAAGACCTCAAGTAATACTTTAAGAGTAAAACCAGTGGGAGAAGTGATAGCTTCACTTCCATCTGAAATACAAGAGTTGGTTTTTGAAATTAAAAGCAGAATGAGAGATTTAGATGGAGTAGAGGAGAAGGTTATGTATGACGGTTTGGCTAAGGAAGAGGTTCCGGCTTTTAATTTGGAAAAAAGACAGCTGTTCCATCTGCATATTGAATCAGAAAAACATGGAAAAGGAATGGCCGGAACCGTTTCTATCAATGTGAAGGATTTTGAACCTTATCTGATGGACTCTCATGCGGTCTCGCAAAGCTTGAAAAAAATGATTGCTTCCCAAAAAGTTTATCGCGGCACCAAGTGGGTTTTTATACCTCTGAACAGTATGGAAGAGGTAGAGGAGTTTTTGGATTTGATAAAGTTGAAATACGAGTTCTATAAATTTGGCGGTGAGTAAAGTATATTATGAATCTAAGGAGGATGTAATGGCAGAAATTGAGTTAAAAGAAGGAGATATCGCGCCAGATTTCAGTCTGCCTTCCAGTCTGGGCAAGAATGTTTCATTGAAGGATTATAGGGGCAAGAAAATAATTTTATACTTTTATCCCAAAGATGACACCCCTGGCTGTACCAAGGAGGCCTGCTCTTTCAGGGATGATTTGAAAAAATTTGAAAAATCTAAATCTGTTATCTTAGGGGTTAGTGCAGATGATTTGGACTCACATCAAAAATTTATAACTAAATACAGTTTGTCTTTCCCGCTCCTGTCGGATACAAATACCAAGGTCTCCAAAGCTTACGGGGTTTATAAACTTAAGAATATGTACGGCAAACAGTACTGGGGAATCGAGAGGACCACTTTTTTGATAGATGAAAAAGGAAAGATAGAAAAAATCTTTCCCAGAGTGAAAGTGGATGGACATTCAGAAGAGCTGCTGGCACTTTTGCAAAAGTAGCCAGTAATTCCCTTCTTTTAAGGTGGGGTGAGGTAGAGCCCAAAAAATGAAAGCCGAGGGGGCAATCCTCGGCTTTCTAACAAGGAGGTGATGGAGGCGAATTGCTTTAGTATCTTTCGCTTCCGTTTGAGGTACTTCCGTCTACTACCTTGTACTTGGAGAAATGGTAAATATAAAATACTACCTTGCCATTTTTGACCTTAGCCGCCTGTTTTAACTTCCAGGTTCCACTAAGGGGGTCATACCAGTAAAATTTTACCTCTTTACCTTCCGGTGAGGGGCTACGATAGTGTAATTCCAAAGGTTTCAGAAAGATCAAACCGTCCGGTAAAAAGTCCAGGTAGGTTACACGCCCTTCGGTCCGGCTTAAACCTTGCTCCACCGAACCAATTATAGTTACCAGATTGGGTACAGAATTGACCGGCAAAACTAATTTGCTGGAGTCACAGGTCACAATAACATTAACCAGTTTTAGTAAGTCCAGAAGGGTGTTATATTCAACCGTAAATTCAGTTTGACAGAGGACTTTGAATTCATCCTTACTCGAAAGAGAGTTTGGATTCTCCTGTGGAACCAGTGAATAAGCAGGACCCGGGTTATTAGATGAATAGGGAGAGGTGGGTGATTTTTGGCTGCAGGCGGAGAATATTACCACACCTAATAGCAAAACTGCGATTATTGTACTTGCTAATAATAGAGTTTTCTTCTGCATCGCTCTTCCTTTCATTCTGCGATTTTATATGAGCAATTGATGAACCACTACAGAGTGTAAAAGTCAAACACACGGGTAAAGTCACTTATAATCATTAAGTTAGAGCGATGTTTAAATTTTGAATAATGGGAAGAATCTATACATTTTGTCCAAAAATTATGGGATTTCTCCCATTCAGTGTGGGATGGATGCTACTAAAAACCAAACCCTTCAATCTCAACTAATACCAAGTTTCAAACTCTATTTAATATGAAATGAGGCAAACCCAGATTCTCTTAATTTTGCTTGACAATGGAAAGTCTTATTATTTAAGTTCACTCTAATGAACCTTTAACCAGGAGGGGAAATGAATAACAAAAAGTTCTGGATTTCGGTAGTGGTATTATTTTTTGTTTACGGGATTCTGCAATTTGTTATCCATGGGGTGTTTTTACAGAATTTGTATAAAACAACAGAAGGCTTATTGAAAGACGAAGCTGTCATGAATAGTCGAATGTACGGGCATTTTTTAGCTAACTTTTTCTTCGCTTTATTATTTTGCTTCATTTATGTTAAAGGTTATGAACCTAACAAAGCCGGGGCGGCCCAGGGAATCCGCTATGGGCTTTATATGGGTTTATTTGTTCAGCTCCCGATGTTCTTTGACCATTTTGTAGTCTTAAACGCCCCTGGTTCTCTTTTGGTTTGGTGGCTTATCTTTGGTCTGCTTGTTGCCATGATCTGTGGAGGAGTTCTTGGTGCTATATATAAACCCCAGGCGGCTGCCAGCTAATACTTGAGTATTTAAGGAATAGAGACAAAGCATTAAGGGGTTTCGTGGTTATCTAATTTATTATCTGGAGGGGGATATTTCCTGATTTCCTTATCTGGAAAAGGGAGAAGTATTATTTTAAACTAAATTGGTATCTAAATAAGTGTCCGTGCCGGCCTAAAATATCACTTTATTTAAGCCGGCATTTTTAGTAATTATAACTTGCTAAAATAACCTTAGAAGTTTATAAACCCCTCAATTTAAATCTACAGTTGCCGATAAAGAAATTTAGGTGTGCCGAGGTGACGGAGTTTTAAGCTTAAATAATTACAATAAAATTGAGGAGGATGATTCATGTTTAACGGAAATAGCGGTATGGTAAAAGTGGTTCTATCCGTGCTCCTTTTTCCCTTGTTTTTTCAGGAGGCCTTTATAAGTTTTGCCTGGGGGGCGGGGGACCAGTTGTGGATGATGCTGGGGAAACGTCTGTTTCTGTTGTTGCCGGTCTTCGTCATCCTTTTAGGCTGCTGGGTCAGCATCGCCAGCCTGACCACGGTGCTTATCAGGCAAAAACGGGTGGAGTTTCTCATCCTGTTATTGGTTACCTGGTGGGATCTGGGAAAATCCATCGTCTCCTTCTGGGGAGGGATACTCAAGTTTGTGCTTAATTTTTCAGCCGCTCTGGTGGGGCTGCTCAAGATAACCTGTTTGAGCATACTGTCGGTTATCCAGGAGCTTCTTTTTATGCCTTTTCGACTGGTCCGAAACTTGAGCCAGAATCTTTTGAGTTCACCGGTGCCCTGGATTGCGGTTTATCTGACTTTATTCTGGTGCATAATTGAAGCCCTGATTTTCACCTACGTCACCACCCCTCTGGTGATAGACGTATTTTCCAACATTACCGGCGAGCAATTACATCCTTATTTTATCCGGATTCCTCTGTTTATTTTTCTATTGTTCATCATCATGGGCAGCTACGCGGTGCTGTCGACTTTCGTGGCTGCAATCAAGAGCAAGAATATCTCCTCAATCATAGGAATCGGTGTAATCGAGACCGTAGCCCTTTTTGTGGAGGTGGTGTTCCTGTACCGGGAGTTTGTGGATTCATTGGTGCCCTGGTTTGCCCAGTATTCGGAAAATTTTGAGCTGGGAATTTTCGGAACCCTGGCGATTTCCTGCTTTGCCTGGTTCGGCATCCGGAGCTTGTCCTGGTTCCTATTTGCCGCTCACGGCACCCCTCTTTTGATGCAGGTCATACAGGGTAAAGGGGTTCAGCTTTTCCGTGGTGCGGAAGCTCCCAAGGTTCGTCTGATTTCGATTTCACCGGAGTTTGTGAACAAAATCAAAGAAGAGACTTCCTGGATTATGACCAAAGGGGACGAACTTCTGGCTTCTTTGATGTTGCCGCCCCTTCAGGTGGTGGCCTCCGGCATCAACTTTTGCACCTTGCTTTTATCCGGCAGTCACCTGTTTGAGCTTCCCTTTAACAATATGGAAGCCATTAACGATACCAGAACCTTAATGGACAACCTTTTCAGAAGGGGTACCAGAAAGAAAGTTGCGGAAAAAGTTTCCGAAAAGTCGCCGGAAAGAACTCCTGACAGAATTGAAGAAAGTGAATTAATCCCTTGATGAAGTACAAAAAATTTGAGGAGAAGATAGAATGTCAAAACTCAAACTGATTTGTGTAATCTTAATAGGGGTCCTGGCCCTGTCTTTGGGGTGTGGCTCGAATGACAATGCTATGAAGCCCCGTCTGTGTATGTTTGTGGGGGTGGATATCAGCGGCTCATTCATGGACGCACGTGAGGACTACTTTGAGGACGGCATGGACTTTCTGGCACATTATTTATACAGCCACATAAACGGCCTGGGGGGTCTGGAAGTTCCCAGCGTTTTATTTGTCAGTTCCATAGGAGGAGCCAAGCCGGGTGAGGCCAAGACCTTTTTTCCCAAACAGGCCTTTGAGGGGAAATCTGTGGAAGAGATTGCCAATAAACTGCGGGAAATGTTTCCCAAAGAGAGCCCCAACCCTTTCACCGACTACAACGCTTTTTTCGAGCAGGTAGCCCTGACCGTCAAGAATAAGAACTTAGTTCTGCGGCCTATCTCGATTGTAATGGTCAGCGACGGAGTTCCGGACGTGAAAACACAGGGGAAAACCGATTTCAGGAGCATCAAGGTCAAGCCCCTGGAGCGCTTAGCCCGCAGCGTCACCATCCGCCTGCTTTATACCGATGCGGTGGTGGGGAAGAACTGGCAGACCAAAGTGAAACGGAGCCGGGTCAAAATCTGGACCCAGGATGCAGAGGTTATGGGACTCTGGAAGGACCCCAAAATTTTAGCGCCCGAAAAACCGTTGGAGGAACAGCCCAAATTTTTTGCCTGGGTAAAGGATAACGTGGATTTTGGAGTACGCGGCCGTCGAATCGACTGATATTTAACTTTTAATCCCGAACTAACGCTAGTTTATTCTGGTAGTAGCAGTGGATACCCCAAACGGAGTTGCGCCGGAATTTTTGTACGAGACAGGGACAGGTTAGAAGGGTCTAGGAGGCCTCAAACTTAATTCCTCTTTTTTTGACCCAGGCGCTGATTGTCTCTTCGCGCTCATACAGCTCTCCTAACATGATTTTGATATCAGCGATTATATCTTTGGCTTCCCGGATGACCTGGGTGTTGATGATTTCGTTCTGGGGAATGGGATGGAGGGACAGCTCGTCGGTTTCCAGTTGTATCTTTTCAAAAATTTTGATCTTTTCCTCCACCAGCGCTTTGATTAATCTCTCCGAGCCGGAATTTTCCAGTTCGAACATAATCTTGCCGGCCAGATCCAGGATGGTTTTATAGCGGGATTTGAGTCTTTTATACCGATTCAGTAAGCTTTCTAAATTGGCAGAAGTGGGGTAGGTGTCTTCAGGCATGGTTGCTCTTTATGGTCAATTCAGGACTTTAGTGTTCTTGCTGCGATATTCCCTTAGTTCCTCTTCCATTTTTCTGATTTTTTCCTGTAGGTCGGAAATCTCCTGACGCAACTGATGCTCTTTCAGGGCCCGCTCAATGGTCTTTTTCAGGTCTTCCAATTTGAAGGGCTTGGTTACGTAATCATAAGCCCCGGCTTTTATCGCCTGCACGGATGACTCCTGGGTAGGATAACCGGTGACAATTATAGTCAAGATATTGGGGTCAATTTGATTTATCTTGTGCATGGTGGCAATTCCATCCATCCCGTTAAGCTTCAGGTCTATCAGGGCCAACTGGACCTGGCTACCTTTGACTACCTGGGCGGCCTTTTCCCCGGATTCAGCCAAAACCACCTGATACCCCTGCTTGAACAGAAAATCGGACAAGACGTTTAAAATATAGGGCTGGTCATCTACTACTAAGATTTTGGGCATATTGGTTAATTTAGGTTCAAGTTATTGTTACATTTAGCTAATTCTCACTGTATCTCACTATTAAAAATATCGACAGATTGGGGCTGGTCTTAAGTTTTGAGAAACCTCCCCCTCAAGAAATTGTTAAATTTTCTCTTTATCCCAATTCAACTGCTCATCTGACCGTTAAATTGTTCATTTTTTTCTTGACAATTAGAAATTGATTTTATATATTTTTATCGAAACTTTCTGAGTTTTTGCTCGTAGCCACAAGTAAGGAAGGTTTCTTGGGTAAAGAAGCAAAGATGAACCAATAATTTAATCTTTTGGTTACGCTTACAGCATCCCGAGAGAAACGAGGGACACCATGGCTGTGCCATAACTTTTATTCAAGGGGGTGATATAAAGTCACTCAAGTTAAAAGTCTTAAAAAGAAGAGGACAAACATCTAACCTTTTGCGTTTAGGGAGGAACTATGTTTAAAAAATTTCTTTGGCTCGTTGTAGCCGTAGTTTTTCTGTGTAGCCCCTTGTGGGCTCAAGATATTCCTGTGAAAAATCACTTTAAAACCTGGCGGGTTACAAGCGAAGAACCGATTCGGACTGCCCAGGTGCAGGACCAGTTTATGACTGATTTCCTGCAACTGCAGCAAATAGAATTCCTTTCTAACCCGACTATAAAAGTGCATGGTGCTATCTTTTATGACATCGTCGATCCACTTCACCATTTGAACTGGTATAGGGCTTTTGGAAGGGATACTTTGATCAGTTTAGAATATGTTAACCAAATTGAGTCTACCAGAGTCGAAATAGACTCAGTGAAATATCTGTTAATTCCAGCTCAAAAGCTCCCGCATAATCCACCGGCTGGTCTGGACCATTACAAAGCTTACAGAATTCGGAACCCGTTGTCTCTGGATATACCGGTCCAGTTGCAAGACCAGTTTGATGTTCCTAACTTTGAACAGATAAATTCTATAACCCAGGCATACTTTCTTACCCCAGCCAGTAAGAACGGCGAAGTGATGATTGATACATTCACTCACTACGTGGCTTATCTGCTCGACCCCCCCGGGACTACTACTATTGGTGGTGTGCAAACTATAGACCAATTTACAGTACCGCCTCAACCGCCGCACGCTCTTTCCATTCTGCGTAGCGAGATGTTATTGGTCCCTACTAAAAAAATACTACAGCCGCCCCCTCCGCCTGACACTGGTAAGAATCATTACAAGGCCTGGAGAGTTACCCCGATGACTGTGGGTCAGGTACGTCAGGTCAAGGACCAGTTCATGACCGATACGCTGGATTTAGTGCAGTTAGAATACCTCTCCAACCCGGTCAGAAAAGTGGTCTTCAACGACACTGGAAATGATACTTTCGACATAGCCGACCAAGATGACCATTTGACCTGGTACAGGGCTTTCGGCAGAGATACGCTATTATCGGTTGAATATGTGAATCAGTTTGAATCAACCACGGTTGAAATTGACTCTGTGAATTATTTGTTGCTGCCGGCTCAAAAGGATGGTCATCTTCCTCCTGACAGTCTGGACCACTATAAGGCTTACCGAATCCGAAATCCGCAGCTTTTCAATTTCCCAGTTCAGCTGGAGGACCAGTTTGACCGGTTAATGGGTACAGTAGAAAATATAACTTCCTTTCTCCCAGTCTACTTCTTGACCCCCTGCCAAAAAGAGAATGAGCAGACCTATGATATGGCAACCCATTACGTTGCTTATGTTATTCCACCCATGAGCTATAATGGACCACCCCGTCAAATTACCGACCAATTCTTATTCCAGAGAACAGTGGATGTGTTCAATAGTCAATTCGTATTGGTGCCTACCAGAAAGATCAGCGTAGGGCAGCCGACTGAAAACTGTTGTTTCCCCGCTGGTCCCTGCGGGCCTGTTCCGCTCGGTACTTGTGCTGGGCTGGGAGGATTTGTGGTTCCGGCTTGTCTGGGTGACGGCAACGGCAACGGCATCGACGATGCTTGCGAGCAACCGACTATTGACACTCTGCGGAATCACTTCAAGACCTGGAGAGTGATCGGGGCGCCCAAGGATACCTTTGCGTTGGTAAGAGACCAGTTTGTCATTCATGATTTCCTCTTCACGGACAGCATTGACTTCTTGTCTAACCCGGTGCGGAAAGTCGTGTTCGGCGCTACCCAAAACGACACCTCGGATATTACCCGAGCGGATGACCACCTGACCTGGTATAGGGTGAAGTCCAGCAATAACAGGAGAATTAATATTCAGGTGACCTATGTCAACCAGTTCGAATCGACCAAGGTCTTTATCGACACGGTCAAATACTTCCTCTTGCCGACCCAGAAACTCTTCCCCTCCCACAATCCACCGGATACACTTTTGGGCCACTACACGGCTTATCGCATACACAAACCCAAGACCATCAAACCCTCGGTCGAGCTATTAGACCAGTTTGATGTCTTGCTGGGGACACCTGAACGCTTAGATTCGCTCAAACCGGCGTATTTCTTAACCCCGGCCGACAAGAATAATGAGCTGAGACCCAATGCCGATACCCACTATGTCGCTTATCAGATCTTCCCCAAGACACTCCTGCCCGGATTGACCACCCAGACCATCGACCAATGGGGATTGCATCCTCTGCAGGTTCGGAACAGCGAGTATTTACTGGTGCCTTCCCGCAAGGATACCTTTGTGGTCTGCACTCACAAACCCAACGACTGCAACGGAAATGGAACCGTTGATTTAGCGGATATTGTTTGTGATGTTAATGTGGTGTTCAAACCGGCGACGAATCCCAAGCCTGTTCCTAATTGTAGATGTGACAGTAACGGCAATGGGACCTGTGACTTAACTGACATCGTTCACAAAGTGAATTATGTCTTCAAGGGCGGACCTGAACCAGTGGTTAAGGATCAGTGCTGCATTCCGGTTAAATAAGGGATCACGGAGTCGCATCTAAGGTTAAGAGGTAAACGCAGAGAACCCCCGGAAATGGGGGTTTTCTGCTTTATAAGTGAGATTTTTACCGTGGCTATAGCTATTGATTCTGGCTCCTAAAAGAATTAAGGGAGAAATATGTAGATAAACAAACAAATTAAATCATTTCCGGCTGATTTTTTTGGAAAATAAGAAAGATTTTTATTGACAGGAATAGGGTTCAGACATATATTGAATGTGTCAAACATTCCCTTAGCGTCAAGCAAGTTTGGCGGATTTTCGGAGGTTTCAAGGAGGAGTTTTGAGAAGGCAAATCTGGATTAAATTAATTAGTGGTTTATTAATTCTGCTCTTATCATCTGTGCTTTGGGCTGACCAGGATCCGGAAGACCCGGGTTTAGCAGATACCCTAGGGTTTTCCACCCCGGCCTTATATTACCCCATCGGGTATGCGGGAATCGCTCCGGTAGGGGTCAGGTTCTTTAATGACAATATTGTCAAAGCCATCACTTGCCCTTTTCTTATATCCGGTTCGGTCAGTTATGATTCCACCTCATTTTTAGGCAGCCGGGTCGAATATTTGGAAAATAAAAGCGCAAATTACAGCTTTTCGGAAAGTAAACTTTTAATAGGAGTTGTTCCGGTCTCGGAAGACCCTATCCCTCCCGGCACGGGAAGGTTATGTAAGATTTGGTTTACTTTAAATGACACGGTGGGGAGTCTTACCTTAGATACGACATTTTTCGAACCCTCCAATCATTTAGCTTTTGTAGCCGGGAACCCGCCGGAGGATTATATTCCTCAATTTACAGCCGGCACTTTTCCAATTGTGGTCTATCTGCCTGGCGATGTCAACAACAGCCGCTGGGTTGATATCGTGGATATCATATATCTGGCTAAATATATTTCCTATGGGGGAGCCTTTCCTCCCATTCTGGTAGCGGCGGATATGAACGGAGATTGTATGGTTGATATAGCAGACCTTGTTTATTTGGTGAACTACGTCTTTAAAAACGGACCCTGGCCTGTACCCGGCTGCCTGCCGTAACCCCGACCTTTTCCTTTTTAAAAGCCGAGGAGATGCTCGGCTTTTTTTATTTGCATAAAATATTGCCTAACCTTTGATTTTGATTATATTAGGTAGGATTAAAATTACTATGAAAAAAGCAACTCCAGACAAACCCTTGGACCAACCCTCCAGCCCGACCGTTGTTTCTAAAATGGCGGACCAGCTGCATCAGGCCTACCGGGAATTAGAAACCAAGTTTGAATCCTTAAATCAGAAATTAGAAGAGACCAACCAGCAGTTGAAGCAATCCCTGGCTGAAAACGAAAGAGCTTCCAGCTTTCTGAAAAATATCTTAGAGAGCTTAACTTCCGGAGTTCTGGTTGTAGATTTGGCCGGAAAAATTACCATGTTCAACAAGGCGGCTGAAGAGATTACCGGATATAATGCCGGTGAAGTGGTGGGAAGACCGTATTCCGAATCAATCGGAAAAAACATGGATAAAGAATTGAATGCCCTAAAAACTTTAAAAACTAAAGTTCGCCACATAAATGAAGAAAGGGAATTGCTAAAAAAGAATGGGGCCAAAGTACCGCTGGGTTTTTCCACGGCCCCCCTGCTTGACAGCGAAGGAGCACTTCTGGGAGTGGTGGAAATATTTTTTGATTTGACTAAAATCAAGAAATTGGAGGATGAAATCAGCCGGGTAAAAACTTTAGCCGCCTTAGGAGAAATGGCAGCAACAGTGGCGCATGAAGTCCGAAATCCTTTGGGTGGGATAACCGGCTTTGCGGATTTATTGAATAAGGAAATACCGGAAAATGATACCCGAAAACAGTACGTCAAAAAGATAATTGAAGGGGTGGAAAATCTGAACCGAACGGTCAAGAATCTGCTCACCTATGCCAGAATGATTAAATTGGCCCCCCAAGAGGTAAATTTAACCCGATTTTTAGACGAGGTGGTAAAATTTTATGAAATGGATTTGCAAAGGGAAAAGAAAAATATCGTGATTCTAAGGGAGTATGCCGAAGCTGGACTGAAAGCCAAAATCGACCCGGAGCACTTCCGTCAGGTGATTTTAAATTTATTGCAAAACGCAACCCAGTCCATGCCCAAGGGGGGAAAAGTCAAAATTTCAGCGGAGTATGCCAGAGACCAAAACATAAAACCAGACAAACTATTTCTGAAGATTGCCGATTCAGGTTCGGGAATGCCCAGAGAGGTTTTAGATAAGATGTTCACCCCTTTTTTTACCACCAAGGAGGGAGGAACCGGTCTGGGAATGGCCACCATTAAGAAGATAGTGGAAGCCCACCAGGGAGAAATCAAAGTCAACTCGGAAGTGGGAAAAGGAACAGAGGTGGAAATATGTTTGCCTTTGTCTTTTTGAGAAAATTTTTGGCATGAAATGGTCGATTCTAAATATGACTAATCCAAAGGATTCAATTATAGCAAAATCACCAGATTTAGCAAAGGGGAGAGCCCAGCGTGCTGGATAAAAAAATTCTGATTGTTGAAGATGACAGTCTGGTGCAGGATTTTTTGAAAGAAACTCTGCAGCGGCTGAACATTGGTGTCGAAACCGCTTCCTCCGGGGAAGAGGCTTTCGAAAAAATGTCTAATACCACTTTTGATGTGGTGCTCTCTGATATTCGAATGCCCACCATCTCCGGCATGGAAGTTTTAAAAAGAGTCAAAGAAACTACGCCCGACACTAAAGTAGTCATGATGACGGCCTTCGGAACCGTGGAAAACGCCGTGGAAGCTATGAAGCTGGGAGCTTTCGATTATGTGATGAAACCATTTTCAGCCGATGAGATTGAAATTATAGTAAAAAAAGCCCTGGACTATCAGAGATTAATTGAAGAAAACAAACGCTTACGGTCCCAGTTGGCCGGCAGATATAAATATGAGAACATCGTGGGAAAATCCCCGGGCATGCAAAAAGTCTTCGAGCAGATTCAGGTGGTATCCGACAGCAAAGCCACGGTTTTGATAACCGGTGATACCGGCACCGGCAAAGAGCTGGTAGCCACAGCCATCCATTTTAATTCCAATCGCAGGGATTATCCCTTTATCAGAATCAACTGTGCCGCTATTCCGGAAGGATTGATCGAAGCCGAGCTTTTCGGCTTCGAGAAAGGGGCTTTTACCGGTGCCATTCGGAAAACCGCCGGGAGGTTTGAAATAGCCCATGGGGGAACTTTGCTTTTGGACGAAATTTCAGAAATTTCCTCCAACTTGCAGGGAAAATTGCTGCGGGTTTTGCAGGAAAGAGAATTCGAGCGCTTGGGGTCCGGAGAAACCATTCAGGTCGACGTCCGAATAGTAGCCACTACCAATAAAAATTTAGCCGCTGAAACCAAAAAAGGAAATTTCAGGGAAGATTTATTTTACCGGCTGAATGTTTTCCCCATTCACCTGCCGGTTTTAAAAGACAGAAAAGAGGACATTCCGGCCCTGGTGGAGCATTTCATCAAAAAATACTCGGCCGAAAGCAATAAACATATATCCGGAGTTTCGGAAGAAGTCCTGGCACTTCTTCTGGATTATCCCTGGCCCGGCAATGTGCGGGAGCTGGAGAATTATATTGAAAGAGCGGTGGTGGTAGCCAAAAATAAGATTTTATCTCCGGCTGAATTCCCCAGGGAGTTAACTCTGCCGGTAGAGTCCGCTCAGGAGGATTTACAGGTAGGTCAGAGTTTGGAAAATCTGGAAAGAAATTTAATCTTGAAGACTTTGGCTTCCTACGACAATAACCAGACCAAAGCCGCGGATGTTTTGGGAATCTCCACCCGAACTTTGAGAAATAAGTTAAAAGAATACGGCCTGAAATAAGGGTGGTTAGTGTCCTGTAGTCAGAGCAGTACAGTCACTATGATAATACCAAAATCAGAGAGAGTGTATCAGACCTAGATGAAAAAAGCTTTCAGCTTGTTTTGTATAGCAAGCCTATTCCTCGCTTTTAACTGCAAGAAAGCCCCGGATGATATTGTTGTAATAAAAAACCAGATAACCAGACTTCAGATGGCCTTAATCAGCAAGAACTCGGCCCAGCTGGACTCTTTGTTTGTGGAGAAAAAAGAATTGCTTCAAAAAGACCCCTCTGAATTGGTGAATAAGATCTTTTCCCAGGATTTAAAAAATCTGGTCATAGCGGACAAGAGGTTTGAGATTCACGATTCCCAGGCCAAGGCAATTTTTACCTTAACAGCAGATACATTTCAGCAGAAAATGACTCTATATCTGATAAAATACAAGAAAAAATGGTGGATAGTTAACTATGAATGGCAGTGAGCCAAAACTTTCAAAACAGATGGAGTTAATGATGGCTGATTTCAGCCAGCAGGAAAAAAAATCTTTTGTGCGGAAGATGTTCTCGGACATCGCCCCGGATTACGACCGCCTGAACCGGATTATCAGTTTTAATCTGGATTTTTCCTGGAGGAAAAAAAGCACTGAAGAACTGCAGAATTGTAATCTGGTTTTGGATCTATGTGCCGGGACTGGGGATATGGCTTCGGCCTTGTTTTCACATAAGAATTTCAAAGGGAAAATAATTTTGTGTGATTTTAGCTACGAAATGCTGGTCTTGGCTAAAAAAAAATTGCAGAATTTCGGGAGTAAAGCTCAAATCTATGTGGTTTGTGGGGACGTGGAAAAACTTCCTTTTAAATCCGAAGCGTTTGATGGTCTGATGTTGGGATTTTCTCTGAGAAATTTGGATTCTCAAGCTGATTTCTACAGCGAGACCAAGCGGGTTCTGAAAAAAGGAGGCAGCGCCTCCTTTTTGGAAATCGCCCATCCGGAGAATTTTTTGTTTTCCAAAATGTTTTATGTATATTTCTACAAATGGGTACCGTTTATGAGTCAATTTTTCACCAAAAGGAGATATGCTTATAAGTATCTGCCGGATTCCTTAAAAATATTTCCCAAACAGAAAGAAGTGGTGAAATTTATAAAAACTTTTGATTTTGCAGAGGTAACTTACCACAATGTTATGGGAGGGATGGCGGCAGTTTATAAATTAGTAAAATGAAATCATGCACCTGGCACAATTTACAAATCCTAGAAGGGGGTTAAAAATAGAATGAACTTGCTAAAGGAAAATATAGACCAGCAGTTAATAGCGGCCGCTCAATTCATCAAAGATGCTTTGCAGGATGAGCCGGATTATGTTGAAATTGAATCGGAAGATGATGATAGGGAGACTCTGGTATTAGATAAAAAGCTGAAGAAACTTTCCTTCAAGGAAATCCCCCAAATCCCTTTCGGGGGAAGGGTGGCGGCCATTGACGGAGGAAGCGCTACTTTATTGTCAGCCCGCTCCTTTGTTCTGGGAGTGTACCGCAGCGGATACGTCATCTTTCAGAACCAAAAGAGGGTGGAAGAAAAAATTAATCCCATAGCTCTGGAGATACTTTCCTACGGAAATATGGAAGCAAAATATAAAAACGCCTTTTTTAAACTGGCCCGGGAAAATCCCAGCGAGACCCCGGAAATGTCCAGAATTCTAGACCGGCTGCGTCTGTTCTCGGAATGGAGTCTGGCGGTAGAGCTGGTGGAAAAACTGAACGAGGGAGATGTTATTCTGATAGACGGCTCCCTGCGTGCCAGCATAGCTCCTCCCTACAGTTTTTTGAACCGACTCACTCAGAGAGCTATTGAAAAGAAGATTCATCTAGTGGGAGTAAGCAAAAGCTCAACTTTATACTGGGGCAAAAAATCGCCTTTGATTCCGATGGTCCTGAAAACCGCCGAAAAATTGGGCGTGGATAAAAGCTGGTACTGCTTGCTCACGGACGTCCAGAAAGAATTTGAAAACTCCAACTGGTTCGGAGTGATTTATGTATCGAAACTGAAGGGGACTGCGGATTTTGGTTTCAGGGTGGATGTGAACCGCCTGGATAAAGTCAAACCGGAAATTATCTTCAGCTGCCTTTCCGAACTCTCCTCTGACCCGGCTTTTGTGGGATATCCTTATCCTTTAGCCGCCATTCATAATCAGGTCAGAATCACCCCCTCTGAAATCGAGGATATCAAAAACCGTTTGCAGTCCAAAGCCCTGGAAACCGGAATTTCTCAGGCAGACTGGGATTTGCTTTTTGCCGATTTTCACCATATTTTAAATGCGGATCTGAATAGATGAGTTTTTGCTCAATGAATGTATAAATTCAAATCCCCATACGACAACTTGGTGAAATTTATAACCTGGGGTACGATTTTGATTTTGGTGGCTGTCTTGACACTTTTGGTAGTGATTGAAGAAATTCCTTTCTTATTCAAAGTCTCTATGCTGGCGCTTTTTGGACTTATAGTTTACCTTACTTACGCCTATTCCCCTTTGGGATATGAAATAAACCATGACTCTTTGGTCGTCAATCGGAAGATTAAGCCGGTGAGGATTGCTTTGGATAGAATAAAAGAGGTTAAGATGGACCCGCAAGCCGCAAGTTTAATGTGTTTGAGACTATTCGGCTCCGGCGGACTTTTCGGATTTTTCGGGACTTTCTATCCCAGCCGTCTGAAAGTTCACAAAAGATATATCACCAGCCGCAAAAATTCAGTTGTGATTGTGGCGGATAAAAATTACGTAATCAGTCCGGAAAAACCGGATTTGTTCGTGCAACTTTTGCAGGAAAGGATTAAAAAAAGATAAATGGATTATCAGGGAAGAATCATCGGAAGAAAAATAACTGAAATCTATTTCCGGTCTTTTTATGAGATTGACCTGCACTTGGGGGACATCTTGGTTGCCTTTGATGAGGATAAAAAGTACCCCTTTTATTTGCGAGTAGTGGAAGTCAGCTACGGGGCTGAAGCCTCTGACCCTAGCTGGGCCGAAAGAACGGCCGGGAATATGATGTTTTTGGATTTAAAAGGGGAGAGCTACCAGTTCTCGGAAAAAGAGAGAAGATTATACAAAGTCGGCAAGTGCGTTCCCTTAGGTTATATCAAGAATAATGCCTTTCGAAAACCCAAAACCATACCGGCCCATTTTTCCATTGTCAGACATCCCAATGCCGAGGATTTTCTGTTTCTGAAAAAATATATGGGGAATGTCGAAATCGGAAAACTCCGCTCCGGTGAAGAAGTATTGGATTTCACAGTAGGGATTCCGGGTGAAATTTTTCCTTATCATATTGGAATTTTTGCCACCACCGGTATGGGAAAATCTAATCTGATGAAAGTTTTGGCCTCCTCGGCTATGGAAACCGGAAAGTATTCTCTGCTAATTTTAGACCCGCACGGTGAATATTATGACGGCGGCGGGGAGCCGAACCGGCTGGGTTTGATTGACCATCCTCTGGCAACGGAAAGGTTGAGGATTTATAGTTCCCGGAGTTTATCCGGCCCCCACAATCAGCTGAAAATTTCCTCCCGTGAAATTGAAATCAAAGATTTAAGACACATTTATGGTTTTACCCAGCCACAGGTGGAGGCGTTGTATGCCATTGCCTATAAATTCGGAAGGGAATGGTTAGAAAGAGTGGTAGCGGCTGATACCAAAACCTTAGCTTTTGAGTTAACCACCGGAGGCGGTTTCTTTGAGCAGACTTTAGGAGTGATTCAGAGACGGGCTGAGCATATATTGAATTTACCTTTCATTCACAAAGACCCCCATTTGTCCATCACTCACAATGTCATAAATGATTTAAGGGCCGGCAGAATTGTTCTGGTGGACACCTCCAATATGTCGGAGCAAGAAGAACTTTTGGTTTCGGCAGTCTTAGCCAGAGCAGTTTTTAATTACAATAAAGAGGCCTATACTGAACCGGACAAGTTCAAAAAGATTTTGCCTACTCTGATTGTGATGGAGGAAGCCCAGAGGGTTTTATCCCAGAGAGGGGAATCGGATATCAATATCTTTGCCCAGATTTCCCGGGAAGGCCGAAAATTCAAAACCGGTTTGTGCGCTATTACCCAACAGCCAAAATTGATAAATGAAGAACTTTTGTCACAATTTAACACTCTTTTTATTTTAGGTCTGGCAGATGAGAGGGACCGAAATATTCTGAAAGCCAGTGCCAAGCAGGATATTTCCGATTTGACCACTGAAATTCAGATGCTGGAAGCTGGTGAGGCCCTGATTACCTCTCCCACCACTCCCTTCGCACTTCCGGTGAAGGTGCATCTCTATGAAGACTGGGTCAAGACCAAGGAGAAAAACGAAAAAGTGACGGTAAAAATTGATGAAGAGTTTTTTGGATAATTCTGGCTTAATGCGTATATTCAAGGATGAAATTTGTTCATATTTCCGATACTCACTTAGGTGCGGCAGGTTTCGGTCGTAGAGTTTCCGCTTCCGGAGTCAATCAAAGAGAAGAAGATATCTGCAATTCTTTTGCCTGGGCCATTGACAAAATTTTAGAATTACGGCCCGAGGCCGTTTTACATTCCGGGGATTTATTTCATTCGGTTCGCCCTTCCAACCGGATTCTGACTTTTGCCATCAAGCAATTTTTAAAATTATCCCAGGCCAATATCAAAGTAGTCATCATCTCCGGTAATCACGATGCCCCCAAACAAAGAGCCATCGGCTCGGTTCTCTCGGTTTTGGAAGTATTCCCCAATATTTATCCGGTCTTTAAAGGAAAATATGAGATGATTACCATTGACACTGCCTGTATTCATGCTATTCCCCATTGTTTGACCAATGAAACTTTTCAGGAGGAATTGGGGAAAATCAAAACCGACCCGAATACGGATTTCAATATTCTGATGCTGCACGGGGTTGTAACCGGAATAAAAGAATTTTCGATGGGAGAGTTTGCGGAACAGGAGATTCCGGATTCATTTTTTAATATGGGTTTTGATTATGTGGCTTTAGGCCATTACCATAAATATGCTCAAGTGCGGCAAAACGTGTTCTATGCCGGCTCAACTGAACGGCTTTCTTTCAATGAAATCAGACAGGATAAAGGATTTTTAGAAGTGGATTTGAGAAATAAAAAGATAACTTTTTATAAAGTTCCCGCCCGGGAAATGTTAGATTTGGCTGATCTGGATGCCTCCGATATGGACCAAAGTCGGGTGTTAGAAAAACTTGAGCTGATTCTGCAGTCAGAACAAATTAAGGATAAAATAATCAGATTGAAAATTAAAAATATCTCTGAACATGCTTATAATCTTCTGCCGTTCAAAAGAATTAACGAGCTCAAAGCGCCGGCTTTTTACTGTGATTTGAGGTTTGAAAGAAAAGAGGATGACAATCAGGTTTTGGCTCTTTCTTCCTTCATCGGGAGATTAAATCAGGAATTTGTGGAGTATTTAAATTCAATTCCTCTTGAAAATTTGGATAGAAACCGGCTTCTGGATTTAGGGCTAAAATACTTGACTGAAAATAAAACCGTTGAAGATTGATTATGTATCTACAGGCCCTTACCTTAGAAAATTACCGAAAATTTGAGCAGTCAGAGATTCAATTTCCGGATGGACTGGTGGGAATTATCGGCAGCAATGGAGCCGGAAAATCCTCCTTGGTAGAGGCGGTTGCCTGGGTTCTATATGGAAATGAAGTAGCCCGAACCGGCAAGGAAGAGATAAAAAGGGATTCGGCTTCCAATACCGAGGTCTGCCGGGTGATTCTGGATTTTCAAATCCACGGGGATAATTATCGGGTGGTCCGTGAACTCAGAGGAGTTTCGGGTGCCGGAGAAGCCGCACTTTTTATCAACAATCAAGTAGCTGCCAAAGGTGTGACTGCGGTCAATGAATTAGTGGAGAAAACACTGAAAATGGACTGGAAATCGTTTCTGACCAGCTTCTTTGCCCGACAAAAAGAACTGAATGCCCTGACCGATTATCAACCGCACAAAAGGAAAGAGGTTTTGGCCCGGATGTTAGGGATTGACGATATTGAATACTCGATTCAGAACTTAAGAG
>Ga0326597_10002974_pt1 | contig 24813 bp, 27 predicted proteins | sample RVTome_12_FD_203789 | JGI IMG/M metagenome (GOLD analysis project Ga0326597, IMG submission 203789) | Soil microbial communities from uranium-contaminated site in the Upper Colorado River Basin, Wyoming, United States - RVT100D185 | ecosystem: Environmental > Terrestrial > Soil > Contaminated >... | reverse complement strand
AGGACACCCCCGGGGGAGCCTACACTACTCGCGCGACCTTTCGCCCCGTCGTGCGTCGGGTAACCGTGATTATCGGACGAGGAATCTCGGGCGGACTTTCGCCCACCAAGCGACCGCCCCGGCCCCGACGCCGGCGGCGCCTGCGAGCGCCGATCCCCACCACGCCGGCCACATGGACGGTCCGCTGAACCCGTAGAGTACCAAGAGCGGCAGCAGACCCGCTAGGACGAGCGCCACGAGCGGGCCACGCGCTCGCGCGATCCGGACGGCCGCTTGCGCACCCCCCGCCGCCGCGCACGCGCCGATCGCGAGGAGGATCACGTATTCGTACGCCACCAACTCCCGAGGCTGAGCGCCCAAAGGAATCCCGACCGTCGCGAGCAGGAACACGATCGCCCCGAGCTGGGCGACGATCGCGCCTACTAACACGCCGACGACAATCGCGAGGGCGACCCGCATCATTTCGCGTGCAGCTTCAGCACGGCCCGCACGGCGCGTTTCTCATCCTCTGACAGCCCGGGCCCGCTCCCCACGTACGCGCGAATGGCATCGATGACGACCCGCCAGCCAGGACGCCGCAGCGCCCCGGCCGCGGACTCGAGTTCCGCGCGCACGTCCTCCGGCAGCCGTACCGTGAACCGCGGATAATCCTTCACCATCTCGCCCGGCTTCAGCCCGGCCGCCGGCCGCCCGACCGGGCGCCGAGGGCGACGCGATTCGCTCATGGGTGCCATGGTGGCATACCGACACCGATAACGCTACATTTAGTAGTTGACACCATTAATTATCGGCGGTAGGTTATCAGCACTGAAGTCGGACCGCCGCCGTGCTTGGAACACGAGCGGCAGTCCTCACCCGTCAACCAGAGTAGAGCTGGTCGCGCGGGCTGCCCACATTGTAGCGGGAGCCACGCCGCCCGGCACGCGTCACAGGACGCGAGAAAGGCTCTCATGCAGTCCCCCGCCGCATTCGCCGACTTGCTCGCCCGTGCCGTCACCGAGCCCGGCGTCATCTCCGATGCCTACGCCGCGTTCCACGGCTACAGCCTCGGCAATCAGATCCTCGCCCTTGTGCAGTGCCACGAGCGCCGCATCACCCCCGGACCGATCGCCACGTTCATGGGCTGGAAGGAGAAAGGCCGGCACGTCCGCAAGGGCCAGAAAGCGCTGACGCTCTGCATGCCGGTCACCTGCCGACGCAAGGACACCGAGTCGACGGAAACCGAGCCGGAATCCGAGACCTTTACGCGCTTCATCTACCGGCCGCACTGGTTCGTCCTGAGCCAGACAGACGGCGCCGCCTACCAGCTCGAGCCCCTGCCCGCGTGGGACACCGCCCGCGCCCTCGAGGTACTCAGCATCACCGAGGAGCCGTTCACGCACACAGATGGCAACGTGCAGGGCTACGCCCGCCAGCGCACGATCGCCGTCTCCCCGCTTGCGGAGATGCCGCACAAGACGCGCTTTCACGAGCTCGCCCATGTCGCGCTCGGCCACACCGCGGAAGGCGCGCAGGCCGATGGCGAGCGCACGCCGCGCAGCCTCCGCGAAGTCGAGGCCGAGTCAGTCGCCTTGCTCTGCCTCGAGGCGCTCGGGCTGTCCGGCGCCGAGCACTGCCGCGGCTACATCCAGCACTGGCACCAGACCGGCGAGCCGATCCTCGAGCGTAGCGCGCAGCGCATTTTCAAGGCCGCCGATCAGATCCTCCGCGCCGGTCAGCTCAGTCAGTCCGTCACCGCCTCGCGCGCCCCAGCCGCGCAGAAAGGGTAGTCCGCCAATGCTCAAGATCGCCCCGTCACGTCGCACGCCAGCGCCAGAGCCGGAGCGGCCGCCGTTCGCGGATCCGCCCTTCTGGCCGGCCGATCTCGGACTCCCGGAACAGGTGGCGGCACTCGAACGGTTGGCGCCCGAGAAGGCGCGCGCCCTGCAGACCCTCGTGGAGACGATCCTCCGCGAGGTGTACTGGCAGACCGCCCGTACCCAGGACGGGCTCCGGACCCTCGTCTCCGTGCTGACGCGAAAGGAGCAGAACCGATGACCGCAACGGCTGAACTCGTCAGAGGCCGGGAGGCGCGCGCCGCCCTCCCGGCACCGCTCACCATCGCCGCCGGCCGGCAGCACACGGCGGAGACGATAGTCAAGGCGTGGCTGGAAGGGAAAAGCGAGCACACCAAACGCAGCTACCGCCACGACCTCGAGGACTTCGCGCTCTACCTGTCACGGGCCCTCGGGATCTCGCCGATCCTCTCGGTCAACGACGCGCTCGCGAAGTTGTTCCGGCAGTCGAGCCCCTCGGCGCATGAGGTGGTACTGGGCTTCCGGAGCCACCTACTCAGCGCACACATGGCCCCGGCCAGCATCAATCGCCACCTGGCCACCTTGCGGTCGGTCTCGAAACTCGGGCGGATGCTCGGGGCCGTCAACGGAGGCTGGTACCTCGAGGTGCCCGGCGTGAAGGCCGAGACGCGCCGGGACACGCGCGGGCCCTCAGTCGCCGACGTGCGCCGGATGCTGGACGCCGCCACGGGCGACACCGAGGCCGAGGCCCGCGACTACGCGATCGTGCTCACGTTCTACTGCCTCGGCCTGCGTGTCTCTGAACTGTGCGGGCTGAACCTCGAGGAGACCGACCTCGCTCATGGGACGGCCTGGGTGAAGGGCAAGGGCCGACGGGAGAAGGAGCTCGTGCCGCTCCCCGAGCCCGTGGTGACCGCCCTGCGGCGATACCTCCGCTGGCGAGGCTCGCAGGCCGGGCCCCTGTTTCAGACGCGCGGGAGCCGCGGTAAACGCCGCGACGGGCGCCTCGAGACGCGCTCGGTGCTCCGGATCGTCCGCGAACTCGGGCGGAGGGTCGGGCTGCACGTCTGGCCGCACGCACTCCGACATAGTTCGATCACGCAGGCGGCGGAGCTCGGGCAGAAGGCCGGGCTCGGACTGGACAAGATCCGCGCGCACAGCCGGCACCGGACGATCGCGACACTGATGCTCTACGTGGACGAGCATGATCGGGCTCAGACGCAGCGCAGCCTGGCCGATCTGGTGGCCGGAACGCTCGAGGCGTAGCAGGACCGGGCCGGCCGTCAGCCGATTGACGGTCGACCCTTTTATAAGGCGGCAACAATCGGAAGGTTTACTCTTTCCCCTGAACCGGACAGCGCCTACCGGACAACCGGACAGGACACCCCTATATAGGGAAGGGGTGTCTGTCCGATGGCCGATCGGACATGTCCGATGATGTCCTGGACAGACTGTCCGATCGAACTGCGAGGCGGATACGGCCAATGGATAGAAACACGGCGCGGATATTCGCAGAGGCGATGTCGGGGGCGATTCCGATGCGGATGCCCCTTGACGGCGGGATGATAACGGTCGCTACCGTGGCCGTGGACGAAGTTGCTCTCTCGGCATCGCTTAAGGCCCGTCTCCTCGCCAACAGGACTCTCTCAGGGGCTCCACTGGGACGCGTGCTCAGCACCTGGCCCGGCGTGTCCGCCGCGACTTCCGATGCGCGGTTAGTGGAAGCCCTCGATCACGTCCTCGACCACATCGTCATGTGGACAGCGTTCGGCCTTCGAGCTGGCATGGTCGCAGGGGCCGTCTCGCTCGAGAAGCATGCCGACCTTTTTCTGACAGCCGTTGTTCAGCGGCTGCGGTTCTGTGCCTCTTGTGGTTTCCCTTTCTTCTTTGCTCGCAGTCATAAGAGGTTCTGCTCTGCCTGCCAGCAGCAGCGGCCTCGAACACCTAGGCAGAGACCGGGGCACGCCGTAACCGTCGCCAGGAGGAGACTGCGCAAGGCCATCGAGGAACTCCGCCCGAGCTACGAGGCGGCCCTTTCTCGAGCGGGGGCTCAGGCCGGACCGGACACACGGCGCGATCTCGGGAAGATCCTTCAGCAGTACATCGAGGGGGACTTGAAAGCGGAACGTCAATTGGATGCTCTGGCCGAGCGGCGCCCTGAGCTGGCGAAGGCTCATTCCCGGCTGATGAGTTACCGCACCAGACGAGCCTCGAAAGCACTCCTGCCCCGGTAACGCGAACCCTCCAACAAGTTCATGCGCGGGCTACGCTAACTCCACTGTCATGGAGGCGCGCATGAACGTTCCGCTACGAGTTGCTCTCCTACGGTCACCGATCCGGACGCAGATCAGGCTGGCGGCCCTGACCGGAATCCGCGAGGAACGCCTCTCCCGCATCGTCAACGGGTGGGTCACAGCCACACCCGCCGAACGAGCGGCGATTGCCCACGCTGTGGAACGACCCGAGAACGAGCTGTTCGGGGCAAGCGGAGGGTCGGCTGCTGCCTAGAAACGACGAAGCCCGCCGTGGTGGGGACCGCAGGCGGGCCTTCGTGAGAAACGGAGAACGAACCAGTGCCCATCAGTCTACACGAAACCTGTTCGGCGTCTACCGCCCATGTATCCAGAGAACTGCACGCGCGTGGCTGCGAGTCCGCCCTCTGGCTCGCCGTGTTGTCGGCCCAGGATGCGGACCTGCCGGATCTCGTCGCTCGGATCTCTGCCCTGCATGCCGAGGCAGGCGAGCGGAGACGAGACCTCGAGGATCAGTGATGCCTCGAGACCACCGCGACCTGTGCATCGAAGCGCTGGCCGAGGAACTCATCGCGATGACCGAACGCGCGAACGTGGCGATCTCCGATCGGGATGTCTGGAAGGAGATGAGCCTCGAAAGCCTTCGGCAATGGCATCGGGCGCTCGTAGATAACGCTCGGCTGCGCTCCCAGGCGTTCGCCCATCGTGCGCGGGTGGTCACCAGCCAACGGAACGCCGCATGACCAAGCCCCTGATTGCCGCGGACGTGCCGTTCTTTCGGGCGGCAGATGGCGGACTCGCGACGGCCACACGTCAATTCGGCGCGCCATGTGAAGGCCGGTATGTGCTTGCGCTGCTCGAGCCAGGCATCCAGTTCGACATCGATCGGCTGCGCCGCGAGAAGCACGAGCTCGTAGGCGAACTGACCGTCCGCTGCGACCTGCCAGGCGCACGGACCTTCGAGGGCACCCTTTCGACGGCTGACTTCAACCTTTCGAGCGCCAGAGCGAGGCAGGAGCGAGCGCGACTACTAGCTGATCGAGCGAAGGCACCGGAAGTTGACTGGACCGGGCTCGTCGAGGAGTTCTGCCAGCGTGTGCTGGCTGCTGAACGCTCGGGCGCGCCGGCCGTCCTCTTGCGCGACGTGCCGAAGCCACCGGAGGACGCCTTCTACGACGTCGTGGGCTTCAGTGTCCCCAAGCACTTGCCCACGGTCATCTTCGGCGATGGAGGAACCGCGAAGAGCTATTACGCCCTTTGGATCGCTGGTGAACTGGCTCGACAGGGCATCCGCGTGGGGTTCTTCGATTGGGAGTTTGACGGGGGCGCACACCGTGACCGCCTCGAGCGTCTGTTCGGCCCGGACATGCCGGACGTGTACTACGTGCGATGCGAGCGCCCACTGGTTCACGAGAGCGACCGGCTACGCCGAATCGCCCGCGAACACCGCCTGCAGTACGCGATCTTCGACTCGATGGCCTTCGCGGCGGACGGTCCGCCGGAAGCGGCCGATGTCGCGGCACGGCACTACCTGGCCGTTCGGCAGATCGGACTCGGCTCTCTCCACATTGCGCACATCACCAAGGCGGAAGGCGGCGATCAGAAGCCGTTCGGATCGGCGTTCTGGCACAACGGGGCCAGGTCGACGTGGTTCGTCAAGCTCGCCAATACCTCCGATGACAAGGCCCAGATCACGATCGGCCTGTTCAACCGGAAGGTGAATCTCGGTCCTCTCTGCCCCGCTATCGGGCTCGCCATCGAGTTCAGCGCGGTTCGCACCGCGTTCACACGCACGAATCTCGCAACGGTCGACGACCTGGCGGATCGGCTGCCGTTGCGGCAGCGCATCGAGCATCTCTTGAAAGGCGGCGCCTTGACGCTGGCAACGATCGCCGAGGAATTGAGTGCCAAGGTGGATACCGTGAACAAGACCGTCACTCGCGACGAGGGCCGGCGCTTCGTCAAGGTGCCTGGCCCGGACGGCATCTATCGGATCGGCCTGGCCGAGCGGAGCATCGCATGACCGACGAACGCTTCTCTGGCGAACCACTCACCGACGACGGCGTAAAGGTCGCTACGCTCGACCGCGGCCCCAGCCGCGAACTCCGGATCCGTTGGCGGGAGTTCAAGGGCCATCACTTCCTCGACATCCGCGAATGGTCGGTCAGCCAGCACAACGCGCAGTGGTGGCCGACGAAGGGCAAGGGCATCAGCGTCAAGGCTAGGGAACTCGCTGTAGTGCTCACCGCCGTACAACAGGCCCTCGAGCTGAACAAGGACACACGTTCATGAGCGAAGCACGTCCGCGTCCCAGAACCGTGCAAGAGGCGGCCGAGGAACTCGGCCTGTCGATCCACACGATCCGCGCCTGGATCGCCCAGCGTCGGATCGCCCATATCCGCCTCGGCCGCGCGGTCAGGATTCCGCCGGCCGAGATCGTGCGCCTGCTCCGCGAAAACACGATTCCCGCCGACCCGATGCCATGACTTGCACCCACGCGCGCAACTGGCGCAAGATGCGACTCCCGACCGAGGTGGCCTGATGCTGTATCGACGTGGGCAGACGTGGTGGTACAAGTTCCGCTTCGCCGGCCTCGTGTTCCGCGAGTCCGCGAAGACCCACTCCAAGGAACTCGCCCGCCGGGCCGAACGGAAGCGTCGGCAGACCCTCGAGGAGACCTACAACGGCGTCCGCGTGAAGCGCCAGCCCCCGAAGCTGTTCTCGGTCGCCGCGGACGAGTGGCTCGAGTTGAAGGAGGGCACCCTCGCACCCAAGAGCTACGGCGTCGAGCAGTACGCCCTGAAGCACCTCAGGCCTGTGTTCGGACAGCGGCTCCTGGTGGACATCGACGCCGCCGCCATCGCCCGCTACGTCGGCACGAGGCGGAAAGCCGGCGCCGCGGACAAGAGCATCAAACTCGAACTCGGCACACTCCGCGGCATCCTGCGCCGAGCCAAGTTGTGGGGCGCGATTGCCGACGATGACCTCTTGCCAAAGCTGCGTGACCGGGACGACGTGGGCAGGGCGATCAGCACCGACGAGGAAGTCGCGTTGCTCAAGGCCTGCCGTGCTAGTCGCTCGAGAGGCCTCTACACCGCCGTCGCGATCGCACTGAACACCGGCATGCGCGAAAGCGAAATCCGCACGCTACGATGGCAGCAGGTCGACCTCGACGCCCGTACCATCACGGTCGGTCGGGCGAAGACAGCTGCCGGCAGCGGGCGTGCGATCCCGATGAACGACCGTCTCACGCTGGCCGTGCGGACCTGGGCCAACCGCTTCTCCGACCGACTGCAGTCGCACTACGTGTTCCCCGCTGAGCAGTACGGGCAGCCCGGCGAGAAGAGGCCGGGCACGTACGACGTCGACCCCACGAAGGCGATTGGGAGCTGGAAGACCGGGTGGCAGAACGCGCGGGAGGAAGCCGGCGTGGCCTGTCGCTTCCACGACCTGCGGCACTCAGCGGTAACACGCCTGCTCGAGGCCGGGGTGTCGTTCCCCATCGTCGCCAGCCTCATGGGCTGGAGTCCGGCCACCACGACGAAAATGGCAAAGCGTTACGGACACATTGGCAACGCGGCGCATCGCCAAGCCGTCGCTACGCTCGATCCGACGACAATACACAAGCAGTCCGGCGATACGCGGACGCGTGGGGCCGCGCGGCAACGAACAATAGAGGGGAAAACCAGGTCAGCGTGATCGCTGACGTTCGGAGCGCTGCGGTGACTCCGGCTGAGGCGATGTACGTGTAGTGACGCGCTCTGGGACCACGAAGGAAAAATGACCCTCGTCCTGTTTGCGGGCGCTCGAGGTCGAAGATTCTCGGATCTCTCTCGCCGTCCGCGCAAGATCCTCAACCGCCCTTCTGACGAAATCAGTCACATCAACCCCTGAGTATCGTACCAAGTCCGGGCTCCGCGGGCAATACCCCCTCGGACTGGAGCAGAGCAGCTACGGCGTCTGTCAAGTCCTGAATCAGGGGCGTAGCGAGTGCCTGAAACGTCTCGCGTTTCTCAATATCTGGCGCCAGGAGGTTACGCCTATTCGCATGAATGTTCAAAACCCCAATCGACTGACCTCGGTATGAAAGGCGTCGCGAGATGAAGCTCTTGATGTGGGCGCCGTGCGGCTCTGAGAAGTACCTGTGAAGCTCTTCAATCACCGATGGGGGAAAGTCTCCACGCCTCCGACAGTGGTCAGCAAACTGTTCGGTGTTCTCGTACCCATCGACCTCGCCCGTGAGGAATGCCCTTGGCGCACCGGGCATCGCCACCCATCGACCACCTCGTTCTGCTTTCTCAGGAACCGGCAGGATAATCTCCGGCACCTCTTGATCGGCTTCACCGGGGCTGCTTTGTGTGGTCGACGACAGGTCTCGGCGAAGCATAAGAGCGCCAGCCAGCCCGGCGGAGCCGTATTCCGGAGGCATGAAGTTCAGACGTAGCTGCCGTTGTCGCACGAGCGTCTCCGGAACGAACACCATCACATTTGCGCAATAGACTGCTGATCGACCATCGACGATCGGCTGTGCGTCGTACGCAAGGGCGAGCGAGGCCAGGCCATTGAGCAAAGCCCGGATAACGGCGGCAAGCCCGTCCCCTGGAAGCTCTTCGCTCAAGCGCCGAGGCATCCCCTCACAGAGAACCTGATAAGACTTTTCAACGAGCCTTGTCAGATGCGCCTGAAAGCCAGCTGGCGGTAACGTCCGAACAATATTCTCGATGCGTTTGCTAGTTCCCTCGGCTGACTCCGTGGTGACCATTAACCGCTCGCGGATCTCGTCATCGGCAACCTGACGCAAGAAAACAAGCCACGCAAGCCATCCGAGCGCAGTCCAGAAAAAGACTGACCTCCAAGACCATCCTTGGAAGGGGCCAAACAGAATCAGCGGGAATGCGCTGGCAATTTCGAGCTGGTAGACGGACCCGAGGAGCCCAACGATAGCGGCTGCCGCAGCCGTTAGCGCGGCGAACCATGGTGAGCCTGCAAGTCGCCTGGCCCACGCTGGAGCGAGCCATCTACGCCACTGCATGCGTGCGCGGAGCTTAGCACGATGATTCTCTTGTGCCAGATCTTCTGAGGGGCACAAAAGGGGGCACACCGCACGCAGGATCGCAAAACACGGTCACGCTAAGTGCTTGATTTTGAATGGTGCGCCCTGCAGGACTCGAACCTGCGACCTCCTGGTTCGTAGCCAGACGCTCTATCCAACTGAGCTAAGGGCGCGTGTGGTGGGGTACAGCGAACATCGAGTCTAGCACAGGGGCTACAATCCCCGCGATGCCCCCCGCGTCCGCAGACGAGCACAAACGCACGGCGCCACGGTCGGTCCGCTGCTTCGTGCTGACCGTGAGCGACACCCGCACCGCCGCGACCGACACGAGCGGCGACGCGATCGCCGCGCTCCTCGCCGCGGCCGGACACCTCGTCGTCGGCCGCGCGATCGTGAAGGACGAGCCCGCGCTGGTGCGCCGCCTCGTCGACGATCAACTCGCCACCGACCGCGAGACCGGACCGCAGGTCATCATCACGACCGGCGGCACCGGCCTCAGCGCACGCGACCAGACCTTTGAAGCTGTGAACGCGCTCCTCGAGAAGCGGCTCGACGGGTTCGGCGAGCTGTTCCGGATGCTGAGCTTCGACGAGATCGGCCCGGCGGCCATGATGAGCCGCGCCGTGGCGGGCCTCGCACGCGGACGCGTGATCGCCTGCCTGCCGGGCTCTGAAGCCGCGATCCGCCTCGCCATGGAACGGCTGCTGCTGCCGGAGCTGGGACATCTTGTCCAGCAGGCGACATGCTGATGCCCATCCCACCCGCCCTGCCTGCCCTACCTGCCCTACCCCTATGAGGCCCTTCACCTCCGTCATCCCGCTCGCTGAGGCGCGGCGCCGGCTCGAGGCCGGCGTCCGGCCGATCGCCCGGACCGAGACGCTGCCGCTGGCCGAAACCGCGGGACGCGTGGCCGCGGCCGACGTGACATCGCCAATCGCCGTCCCACCGTTCGACCGGGCCGTGATGGACGGCTACGCGCTCGTCGCCGCCGACACGCGCGACGCCGGCCCGGACCGGCCCGTGACGCTCCGCATCATCGAGCGGCTGCACGCCGGGTCCGTGCCGACCCGCCGCGTCGAGCCGGGCACGTGCGCCGAGATCGCGACCGGCGCGCCCCTGCCCGATGGCGCTGACGCCGTCGTCATGGTGGAACAGACCCGCCGGGCGGCGGACGGCTCCATGGCCGCCGGCCAGTCGGCCGCCGCCCGCGACGGCAACGCTGGCGACGCCGTGGCGATCCTGACGCCGGCCGAAGCCGGACAGCACACGGGCCGGCGCGGCGCCGACCTCGCGCCGGGCGATCCCGTCATCCGGCACGGCGACATGCTGACCCCCGCCAGACTGGGCGCGCTGGCCGCCGTCGGTCAGCCTGCCGTCATCGTCTACGCCAAGCCGCGCGTCGCGGTCCTGTCCACGGGCAGCGAGGTCGCCGAGCCCGGACGTCCGCTCGAGGGCGGTCAGATCTACGACGTGAACCGGTTCACCCTCGGCGCCATCGTCGCCGCACACGGCGGCGTCCCCGACCCGCGCGGTCCCGTGTCGGACGACCTGCAAGCCCTGATGGACGCCTTCGACGCCTGCACCGGCGCCGACCTCGTGGTGTTCTCGGGCGGCAGCTCGGTCGGCGAACGGGATCTCGTCGTGGATCTCGTCGCCGCGCGGCAGGGCGAGATGGTTTTTCACGGGATCGCGATGAAGCCCGGGATGCCGACGGCGTTTGCACGGCTCGGGCACCTGCCATTGCTCGGGATGCCCGGCAATCCGACGTCGTGCCTGTCCAATGCGTACGTCCTGCTCGTGCCCTTCCTGCGCGCGACCGCGCGGCTGCCGCCCTACGTCGCACGGATCGTGCGCGCGCCGCTCGGACGACGCGTGAGGTCGCCGCTCGGCCGGCACCAGTTCTACACCGTCCGCCTCAGGGACGGCGTCGCCGTCCCCGCCTTCAAGGGATCGGGCGAGATCACGAGCCTCTCCGAAGCCGACGGGTACTTCGAGATTCCGCCCGACCTGGCTGTCGTCGAGGAGGGCGAGTCGATCGCGGTCACGCTCTTCTGACGATTCACACGAAAAACGCCCACGTCAGCAGGGCGTCCTGCAGCCAGACCATCCACTTGAGCGACCACCGGGTCGCGGCTTCAGGACCTCGCGGCTCGAGCGTCATCGAGTTGTTCGTGAAGTCGACATCGAGCAGCAGAACGCGATCGGGATCGATCTCGGCCGAGGCTGCGCGGGCGTCACGCTCGTACGTGTACAGCTTCCACCGGTCGCGGCCGTCCCACCGTTCGGTCACCCGCTCGCCGTCCTCGAAGGTGACGACGACGTCCACCGGAAAGACGGCTTCGCCGTACCGGCGGACCAGGAGGCTGGTGCGCACGCGGTCGCCGTCGGCGGCGCTTCTCAGGTTCTCGACGCCGTAGTCGAAGACATCCGAGCTGCGGAAGACGGCATCGACAAACGGCGTCACGTCGCGGCCCGCGGCCTCGGCGAGCGCGTCGAAGAACAGCTCGGGCCGGGGGTGACCGAACCGGCCGCGCTCGAAGAACGACCGCAGCGCCCGCTGCATGACCGGCCATCCCAGCCACCGCTCGGCGGTGTGCAGCCACAGCGAGGTCTTGTTGTACGTGATGTAGCGCCCGGTCACCGGGTGATAGCGGAACGACGGGTCGGATGGCGTATCGCTCGTCGCGTGCAGCAGGTAGCCTGCCCGCCTGTTCCAGTAGGTCTCCCGCGACACGGGGATATCCCTGAAGACCCAAGGCACGAACCCGCCGAAGTACCGCACTTCCAGGTAGCTTCCGGGAAAGGCGTCGGCCATGACGCGCCCGGTCGCCCAGGTCGTGATGCCCTCGTCAATCCACGCGGACTCGACCTCGTTCGACCCGACGATGCCGTACCACCACTGATGACCGGCCTCGTGAACCGTCACCTCCTCGGGCCCGCTCAACGTCACGACGTCAGGCACGAGCCACGCCGTGCCCGCCGTGATGAGCGTCGGGTACTCCATGCCGTCGGCGCCGCTCTGGTACGCGGGATCGACGATCGTCAGGTGCCCGTAGGGGTACGGCCCGAACCACTCGCCGAACGATCGGAGCGCCGCCCGCGCGGCCTCGAAGTGCCGGTCGGCCTGCCCGATGTGCTCGGGCTGGACGAGCAGGCGGAGGTGCACGCGGGCCATCGCCGCGCCTGCAGGCGGCTCGAACCAGGCGGTCCGCTCCACGTAGTCGGGGCTCGTCGTCCACGCAAAGTCGTGCACGTCCTCCTGGTAGTACCGGTGCGTGCTCGTGCCGTCCTCGTGATCGACGCGCTCGCGCTCGACACCTGTCGCGCCCACGGTCCAGCCGCGCGGCACGGTGAGACGGACGTCGTAGATCCCATAGTCGGCGAAGAACTCGGTGGACGCATGGAACTGCGGCGTGTTCCAGCCGGCGTCCTCGAGCACGCCGAGCTTGGGGAACCACTGGGCGATGAAGAAGAAGTCGCCGATGGCGCCGGTCCGCGCGAACGTGCGGGGCACGCGCGCCGTCCACGTGACCTCGATCCGCGCCTCTTCGCCGGGCGCGATCGGCGCCGGGAGATCGACCGCCATGACGGTTTCATCCCCGGCCTGGCCGCCGTCGGTCACCACGAACCGCCGCGTCGGCGTCAGGTCGGCCGTCGACGGCGACAGCAGACGCACGGCCGTGACGTCGATGGCCGCCAGGTCGGCGCCGCGAAGCGTGACGGCCCTCGTCACCGTCGCTTCGCGCAGGAAGGTCGAGCGCGCGTCCTTCCAGGCGTTCCAGTAGAGATGGAACTGCAGTTCGCCCGCCGGACTCCGAGAGACGTTCCGCCACGTGACGACCGCCGAGGCCGCGATCGCACGCGCCGCCGGATCGAGGCGTGCGTCGATCGCGTAGCTCGCGTTCCGGGGAGAGAGCGGCGGCTCGATGGTCCCGGTCGCCGTGGCGCGCGTCACGGGCCCGGGTGCCGGCGCACACGCGACGAGCGACAGGATCCACAGAGCGGCGAGCGCTGCGCCCACGCGCAGGGATGGTAGCACTCAACCAGTTATAATTTCGGCGGTCATGCGCGCCGTACGCGTCCTGCACGCCGGACTCGGTCCCATTGGCGCCGCCGCCTTGCGTCAGGCCGCGGCGAAGCCCGGGCTGACCATCGTCGGGGGCGTGGATCCGGATCCGGCGAAGGCCGGACGCGACGTCGGCGACGTGTGCCGCCTGGGCAGGCGCCTGCGCCTCACGGTCGGCTGCGATCTGGCTCAGGCGCTTCGCGCAACCAAGCCGGACATCGTCGTGCACTGCACGAGCTCGTCGGTCGCGCACGTGCTGCCGGAGATCGAGACGATCCTCGGGGCGAAGGCCGCGATCGTGTCGACGACCGAAGAGCTGAGCTATCCCCGCCCGACCCACGGCCGCGAGGCCGAGGCGATCGATCGCTCGGCACGGCGCGCGGGCGTCGCGGTCCTCGCCACGGGCGTCAACCCCGGCTTCGCCATGGATGCCCTCCCCATCATGCTGACGGCCGCTTGCGAGCGGGTCGCCAGCGTCCGCGTCGATCGCCTGCAGGACGCCCGCATCAGGCGGCGGTCGTTCCAGGAGAAGATCGGCGCCGGCCTGACGGTCGCAGAATTCTGGGCGCGGGTCGAGGACGGGCGCGTCCGCCACGTGGGCCTGGCCGAGTCGGTGACGATGATTGCCGACGCGTGCGGCTGGCGGCTCGACCGGGTGGTCGATCGCACCAGGCCGAGGGTCGCGAAGGCCCGCGTCGCGAGCCGGTACTTCCGCGTGCCGCCCGGACGCGTCAGCGGCATCGTGCAGGACGGCACCGGGTACCAGAAGGGACGGGCGGTGATCCGGCTGCACATGGAAGCGTACCTGGGCGCACCAGACACCTTCGACGCGATTGCGATCAAAGGCACGCCGTCGCTCGAGATGCGGATCGCGCACGGCATCCATGGCGACGTGGCCACACCGGCGCTCGTCATCAACGCGATCCCGAAGGTCCTTCAGGCCCCCCCGGGCCTCCACACGATGCGGGACCTTGCTCTCCCGTCGTTCTTCCCTGGCCTACCCGGCTTCCCTGGCCTGCCGGGCTTCCCCAGCGTCGGCAGGTAACCGCATGCCCCTGCAGATCCTCGCGAAGTGCCCGGCGTGCGATGCCGGTCTGCCCGTGGCCGCGGCGGACGCGCCCGCCGCGATCGAGTGCGGGCGGTGCGGCCGCAACCTGCCCCTCGAGGTCTCCGAGGCCCTGCGCGCGGATCGCGCGGTCGATCGCTGCCCGGTGTGCGCGGGCGGCGACTTCTATCTGCGCAAGGACTTCGACCCGAAGCTCGGGTTGACGGTCGTCATCGTCGGCGCCGCCATCAGCGCGGTCTTCTACTGGTTCGGCCGGGATCTCGTGGCCTACGGCATCCTCGGCGTGGCGGCCCTCGTCGACCTCGTCGTCTACGGGCGGCTCAACGACCTCACCGTGTGCTACCGCTGCCACAGCGAGTTCCGCGGCGCCTACGGGCGCACCGCGAAGGCCTTCGACCTGCACACGGCAGACGTGCTGGAGCAGGAGTACGAGCGGCGGATCGGACGGCGATGACGCGCGGCGCGCTCGACGCCCTCGGTGACGGCGTCGGCCGCGTGTACCGCGCACGAGTCATCGTCGCCGGCATGTGGCTCGTGATGCTGGCCGTCAGCCTTCCGGCGACGCTGCTGATGCGCGCCGGTATCGCCGCGCATCTTGGGAGCAGCCTCGCGGCCGAGGCTGCCGCCGACGGCGTCAACTACGACTGGATGGTCGAGTTCAACCAGCGCGCGGGCGCGGCCGGTCCGCTGACGCCGGGCGTCATCGGGTTCGCCGCGGTCCTCGACAACCTCGGCGCCTTCTTCGACCGCGAGCCGCGCGCGCTCATCGCCACGCTGACCGGCGCGGCGTCCCTGGTGGTCTGGCTCCTGCTGGCCGGAGGCCTGCTCGACCGCCTGGCACGCGACAGACCCACGGGTGTTCATGGATTCTGCGCCGTGACGGGCGTGTTTTTCTTCAGGTTCCTGCGCCTGGCGATGGTCGCCGCGATCGCGTACGGCCTGGTCGCCGGCCCCTTTCACACGTGGCTGTTCGGAGACATCTACGACAGGCTGACGCGCGAGGTGACCGTGGAGCGCACGGCGTTCCTGCAGCGGGCCGGGCTCTACGTCGTGTTCGCCGCGGCGCTCGCCGGCATCAATCTCCTGTTCGACTACGCGAAGATCCGGGCCGTCGTCGAAGACCGGCGCAGCATGGTCTGGGCGCTCGCTTCAGCCGCGAGGTTCCTGCGGCGAAACGGGTCATCCACGGTCCTGCTGTACCTGGTGAACCTGGCGCTGGCCGGCCTGACGATCGCGGCGTATGCCGCCGTGGCGCCCGGGGCCGGGGCAGGCGCTCTGTCGACCTGGAGCGCGTTCGCGATCGGGCAGGTCTATGTCCTCGGCCGCCTCTGGGCGAAGCTCGTGTGCTGGGCGTCGGAGATCGCGCTCTTCCAGTCCCGTCTCGCGCACGCGGGCTACGTGGCCCGGGCGGTTCCGCGGTGGCCCGACTCGGCGGGTATCGAAGCGGTCACTCAGACATCGGCGAACTTGTAGCCGACGCCCCAGACGGTCAGCAGGTAGCGGGGGTTCGCCGGGTCGATCTCCACGCGCCGGCGAAGCCGCTTGACCAGCGTGTCCACGCTGCGCACGGTCACGAAGGTGTCGCCACGCCAGATCTTCGCCAGGAGCGCCTCCCGGCTGAACACGATGCCGGCATTGGCGGCGAGCAGGTGGAACAGGCGGAATTCCTGATCGGTCAGCTCGACGTCCCGACCTTCGACGACCACTTTCCGCCGGGGCACGTCGATTTCCACGCCGTGGATCCGGATCTGGTCGTCGCCGCCTCCTGCGGGCTCCGCCCCGACGGCCCGGCGCGGGCGCCGCAGCAGGGCGCGGACGCGGGCGACGAGCTCCCGGACGCCGAACGGCTTCGTCAGGTAGTCGTCGGCGCCGCTCTCGAGCCCGATGACCTTGTCGGCCTCGTCTCGGCGAGCCGTGAGCATGAGGATCGGCACGTCGTGATTCAGGCGCCCGTTTCGTACGGCCCGGCAGAGAGAAAGGCCGTCGAGGCCGGGAATCATGACGTCGAGGACGAGCACGTCGAAGCGCCCGGCCTCGGTGAGGGCCAGGGCGGCGCGACCGTCAGCGACGCCCTGACACTCGTAGCCCTCGTGCCTGAGATGCAGGCAGACCAGTTCCTGGATGTTCGGCTCGTCCTCGACGACGAGTACCCGGGGTGGCGCTGTCACGGTTTTTTCACCATCCGTCCACAAACACGCCACGCGGATGGTGTCCAATAAATCAGCACCACACGTTCCCGGAGGAGCACATGACCACGACCACACGCATCGGACTCGGAGGGCTGGTCCTCACGATCGGCCTTGGCCTTGGCGCGTACGCCGCGGCGCAGGATCAGAATACCAGCGAGGCGCCGCCGCCCCGCATGGCGCAGAGAGGCGGACCGGGTGGACCCCAGGGCCCACACGGGTTGAGGGGGAGGGCCGGACGGCCGGGGCCGATGGGGCAGGCCGGACCCGCGGGGGCCATGGAGATGATGGCGCTCGGCCGGCTGGACCTGACCGAGGCGCAGCGCGCCCAGACCCGCTCGCTGGTCGAGGCACATCGGGCAGCCACCGGCCCCGCCCTGGATCGGGCGCGCACCGCGCGCGAAGCGCTCCACGAGGCCGTCACGGCCAGCACGGTCGACGAGGCGGCCATTCGCGCCCGCAGCGCCGAACTGGCGTCGGCCGAGGCCGACCTGGCCGTCGCACGCGCGCGTCTGCACGCGGACATCACGAAGATCCTGACCGCGGAACAGCGCGCCGAACTCGAGCAGAACCGGTCGCGGCCGGCCGAACGCATGCAGGGCATGCGCGAGCGCTGGGAGCAGCGCGCGGGACCTCCAGCGGCCCGGTAGCTCGGCTCGCGCATCACAGGGGCGGGAATCCTTCTCTCCCGCCCCTGCCCCCTTCCGCGCTAGAATCACCCCACCCAGTCCACCCGTCGACAGCGGGAAAGGAGCCCAGTCGTGCGTCGCGCGATCTGTCTCCTCGTCGCCCTCGTCCTCCTCGGAGGCCTGCCGACCCGCGGCGAAGCCGCCTGGACCCGGCTGCGGACGGCGAACTTCGTCTTCATCGGCGACGCGCCCGAGCGGGACATCCGTGCGATCGCGAGGAACCTCGAGCAATTCCGGGACGCGCTCTCGAGGGCGCTTCCCAACTCGCGCAGCCAGTCCGTCGCGCCTACCGTGGTGCTCGTCTTCGCGTCACACCGGTCTTTTCTGCCCTTCATGCCGCAGTTTGAAGGGCGGCCCGTCGAAGTGAGCGGCATCTTCCGCGCCGAGGACGACATCAACTACATTGCACTCAACGCCGAGCAGCGCGCCGCTGGGTTGCGGACCGCCTTTCACGAATACACCCACCTGCTGGTCTCCAATACGATCAGATCGCTGCCGCTCTGGCTGGAGGAGGGTCTCGCAGAATTCTACGAGACATTCGAGGAGCGGGATGGAGGAGAGGCCGGCATGATCGGCACCCCGTCGGCACATCACCTGCAGGCGTTGCGCACGCAGTTCATCCCCCTCGAAGCACTGATGGCGATCGACGAGACGGCGCCGATCTACAACGAGAATTCCCGCCGCAGCGCGTTCTATTCCACGGCGTGGGCGCTCACGCACTACCTGCTGCTCGGTAATCCTGACGGGGTGCGTCAACTCGATCGGTACATCGCGTACCTCGGAGCGGATGTCCCGCAGCAACAGGCGTTTCGGGACGCCTTTCAGATGGACCCGGAGGCGCTCGAGAGGGAACTGCGGACCTACGTGTCGCGTTTCAGGTTCCCGGCCGTCCGCGTTGACTACGGCACCAACCTGAGGGCCTCGGTGCCGGACGGCGGCGAGCGGATAGAGGAGTGGGAGGCCCGAGGCTACCTGGGCGATTTCCTGGCGCGGGACCGGGCGCGCGGCGAGGAAGGCCGTGCGCTTCTGACCGAGGTGCTGAAGGCTCAGGCCGACGCACCGTTCGTCCTGCTCTCGCTCGGACGGCTCGAACGCCAGTCCGGCAACGCAGAAGCGGCGGTGAAGCTGCTCCAGCGGGCCGCCGCCCTCGCCCCCGACGACGCGGCCGTTCACGCCGCCTTCGCGGGGGCGCTCATGGCGCGATTCCACGCGGATCAGCCGGGCGACTCCGCCGAGGCCACGCTCGCGCTTGCGCACACTGCCATCTCGCGGGCGTTTGCACTCGAAGCGGGGCGCCGCCCGTACAACCGGCTGCTCCTCGCGAACATCCTGCTCAACCAGGACGAGATCGACCTCGCGAGGACCGAGCTGCTGTCGATCCTCGCTGCCGGAGGCCCGCCCCACATCCGACAGGAAGCCCGAGAGATGCTGGAATGGGCGGCGGCGCCCGACTCGCCTGCCGCCACGAGCTCGAGCAGCGGCGGCGGGAGGTTCATCCCGGACCTTCGTCGGGTGCAAACGGGTGAAACCCGCGCGCTGGGAGTTTTCGAGACAGTCGAGTGCGTTCAAGACCTCGTTGTACTGCACATTCGCGCCGACAAGCAGGTCCTACGGCTCGTGGCGTCGGGATTCGATCAGATTGACTTCATCTCATATCGATCGGATTCCCCTGCCGGCGTGCGTTGCGGGCCGATCTCCCAGCCCTTGCGGGCGCTCGCCACCTACCGCGCGCACGCACCAGACGCGCCGTCTCCCGAGGGCGACGGGCAAGCCGTGGCCATCGAACTCATTCCAGACGGCTACGTCCCGCGCTAGCTCCGCGCCACGGCGACAGACCGCACTGCCTGAACGATATGCCGGGCGGAGATGCCGTAGCGATCGAGCAGCTCGTCGGGCTTGCCGCTGTGAGGAACCTCGCGGACGGCGATCCGGTGCACGCGGATGCCCTCTTCGCCGACCGCCTCGGCCACCGCGTCCCCGATGCCGCCGGCCGCGTAGTGATCCTCGACGGTGATGATGCGTCCGCGTGTCGCCCTGCCTGACGCGATGAGCGCCTGACGATCGACCGGGGCCACCGAATAGAGATCAATCACGCGAACCGCCGTTCCCGACGCCTTCAGCGTGTCATGCGCCCTGAGCGCCTCGAACACCGTCACGCCCGCGGCGACAATGGTCACGACGTCCGCGGCGCTCTGCCGGAGGACCTTCAGCCCGCCGATCGCGAACACCTCGTCGTTGGCGTAGATGACCGGCGTCTTCGGACGGCTCGTGCGCATGTAGGCGGGCCCGGGGTGGTACGCCATGAGCGCCACGAGGCGCTCGGTGCTGACGGCGTCGCACGGGTACAGCACGGTGATGTTCGGCTGCGCGCGGCACATCGCCAGATCCTCGAGCGCCATCTGCGACGGCCCGTCCTCGCCGATCGACACCCCGGCGTGCGATCCCGCCATCTTGATGCCGACGTTGCTGATGGCGGCCATGCGGATGAAGTCGGCCGCGCGGGTCAGGAAGCACGCGAAGGTCGACGGGAACGGGATGGCGCCGCGCGCTGCGAGGCCCATGGCCGATCCGAGCATGACCTGCTCGGCAATGAAGTTCTGGTGGAACCGCTCCGGGAGCACCGCCTCGAACTTGTCGCTGAACGTGGAGTTCTTCACGTCCGCGTCGAGCGCCACCACGCGGCCGTCGGCCTGGCCGAGCTTGGCAAGCGCCACGCCGTAGGCCTCGCGTGTGGCCACCTGCTCACCCGGCTTGTAGGCCGGAGCCGCCACCGGGCCTGGGGCGGGCGGCGCCGCCGGGCGGCTTGCCGGACGGCGGATGTCCCTCGCCAGGTCGACGTTCGACGGCGCCTGGACGAACTGCGCCTCAAGCTCCGCGATGGCGCGGTCCATCTCTTCGCCCTTCTTGAACGCCTTGCCGTGCCAGCCGTTCTTCGCCTGGGCGAACGACACGCCCTTGCCCTTGACGGTCCGCGCCACGATCATCGTCGGCCGCCCCGACACCGTCCGGGCCTCGGCCAGCGCATCGAGAATCGCCGGCATGTCGTGGCCGTCGACGACAATGGCGTGCCAGCCGAAGGCGTCCCAGCGCCGCCGGAACTGCTCGAGATCGTGCTGCCACAGGGTCGTGCCGCTCTGCCCCAGGGCGTTCACGTCGATGAGGCCGCACAGGTTGTCGAGGCGCTCGGCGGCCGCGACCTGGGCGGCCTCCCACACCGATCCCTCCGCCGATTCGCCGTCCCCGAGCAGGCAGTAGGTGCGGTAGTCGGACCCGATGCGGCGCGCGTTCAGCGCGCTGCCGATCGCCGCGCAGAGGCCCTGGCCGAGCGAGCCGGTTGCCACGTCGACAAACGGCAGCCGCGGCGTCGGGTGCCCTTCGAGGTCCGACGTCAGCTCGCGCAGCCGTAGCAACTCGGCGCGATCGAAGGCGCCCGCTTCGGCCCACGCGGCATAGAGGACCGGCGCGGCGTGCCCCTTCGAGAGCACGAAGCGATCGCTCATCGGGTGCCGCGGATCGTGGGGATCGAACCGCATCTCGGCGAAGAACAGGGCCGCGACGAGGTCGGCCGCCGAGCAGCAACTCGTCGGATGTCCACTGCCGGCCTCGGAGGTCGATCGAATCGACTCGATCCGGAGCCGCGTGGCGATGTTGGTGAGAGCGGGGACGAGCACGGAACGGTCAAGGGGCTTGGCAGTCATCGTGGGATGGCAGATTGTAGATCACCGCAGGGTTCCGGCCTCATCGAGGGCTAGGCCGTAAACCGCGCCCGCAAGTCCGTATCGCGGTGCGACGGGCGCGAGGTGTGCAAGCACAAGGCGTGCGTCGGCGGCGTGGTCGCAGTCGTCGGCGACGACCGCGGTCCCGCGGTACCCGGGGTCGTCGTACAGGCGCGCCAGGCGGCAGAGCGCACGGGCGCCCTCGCAGTTGGCGACAAACCAGGCGAGCCCGTCCTCCTCGTGCGCCGCGTCCGCGAAGCCTCCGTGCTCGCCGTCCCACCAGCGACGCTTCGCAAACTGCATCAGGTCGTCAGCCAGCATGGCGTAGGGCAGCCGGCCCGCCACGATCCAGGCCGTCAGTAGCGCGTGAACCGTGATCACGTGATCGTCGAGGCCACCGGGCGGCGCGTCCGCGCGTCCCGGTCCCATTCCCGCGCCCGGTCGATACGCCGTGCCGACGACGCGCTCGAGTTCGTCGATGGCGGCCTTGGCCAGTCCCGGAAGGTCGACGAGAGGCAGGGACCGCAGGCACGCCTCGACGCCCGGCAGGGCGACGCCTGCGGCCGCGTGGTGCGGCCATTGGCGCGAGAGCCGCTCGGCCAGTTCGGTCGCAGCGGATCGGAGGCGATCGTCGTCAGAGAGCGAGGCGGCTTCCACGATCAGGGTGAGCCGCGCAGGCTGGTCGTCGGTGCGGCCCCAGGCGTCGAGCTCGATGGCTCGTGCCAGCGCGAGGCCGGCTGCCTCGCCCAGGGCGTCGTCGCCGGTGGCCGCGTAGCGTCGAAGGAGAAAGCGGAGGGCCTGCGGATCGACCGGGGCCTCTCGTCCCAGCGCGTCGAGAACTAGGCCGACGAGCCAGTCGCCCTCCGGAGCGCCCACGCGGGGAATTATAATGACGGGATGCCTGCAGTACGGTACGTCGCGCTCTCCGTGCTCGTCGTGTGGATCGGCGGCATGGTGACGCTCGGCCTCCTCGTGGCGCCGTCGACGTTCCAGATCCTGCAGGAGACCGACCCGGCCACAGGACGCGTGCTCGCCGGCCAGGTCTTCGGCGAGATCCTGCGACGATTCCATCTCCTCTCGTACCTCTGCGGCGGCATCCTCTTCGTGTCCCTGTTCGTCATGAAGTTCGTCGGGCCACCGCCCTCCGGCTTCGTCGTGCGATCGGCGATCGTCGCGGCGATGCTGGCCGTCGCGCTCTACTCGGGGCTGCCCGTGTCCCGCGAGCTGGAGGCGATCCAGTCACAGGTCGCCGGTCCCGTCAGCAACCTGCCCGCGAGCGACCTGCGGCGCCAGCGGTTCGACGACCTGCACCGCCGGTCGACGATGTTGATGACGATCAACCTGGGCCTGGGTCTCGTGCTCCTCGGGTGGTACGCGCGCGAATAGCCAGCCGACACATGACACACACCATCACGCTCATCCCCGGCGACGGCATCGGGCCGGAAGTCACCGAAGCGGTCCTCCGCATCCTGAAGGCGTCGGGCGTGTCGATCGACTGGGATCGGCATCAGGCTGGCGTCGTCGCGTTCGAGCGATCGGGGCAGACGCTGCCGGTCGAACTGCTCGACTCGATTCGGCGCAACAAGGTCGCCCTCAAGGGCCCGGTGACGACGCCGATCGCGGGCGGCTTCACGAGCGTGAACGTCGGGCTGCGGAAGGCGCTCGACCTCTACGCGAATCTCCGCCCGGTCTGGAACCTGCCGGGCGTCGGCTCGCGGTTCGAGGACGTGGACCTCGTGATCGTCCGCGAGAACACCGAAGACCTGTACGCGGGACTCGAGCACGAAGTCGTCCCCGGCGTCGTCGAGAGCCTGAAGATCATCACGGAGCGCGCGTCGACGCGGATTGCCCGGTTCGCCTTCGGCCACGCGCGGCGCCACGGGCGGAAGAAGGTGACGGCCATTCACAAGGCCAACATCATGAAGCTCGGCGACGGCCTGTTCCTCGAGAGCGTCCGCGCGGTGGCCGGGGAGTACCCGGACATCGCCTACGAGGAGCGCATCGTCGACGCGGCGTGCATGCACCTGGTCATGAATCCCGCGCAGTTCGACGTGCTCGTGATGCCGAACCTCTACGGCGACATCGTCTCGGATCTCTGCGCGGGCCTCGTCGGCGGGCTCGGCGTCGTCGGCGCGGCGAACCTCGGCGAGGAGATCGGCGTCTTCGAGGCGGTGCACGGCAGCGCGCCTGACATCGCGGGCAAGAACTTCGCCAACCCGACGGCGCTGCTGCTCTCGGCCGTGCTGCTGCTCCGGCACATCGACGAAGGCGCGGCGGCCGACCGCATCATGGCCGCGCTCGGCGAGGTGCTGACGACGGGGTCGGTGCGGACGCGGGATCTCGGCGGCCAGGCCTCGACGTTCGAGTTCGCCGACGCAGTGTGCCGGGCGATCGAAGCGTGAAGCCCGGAGGCCGGAGCCCGAAGCCCGCATGCTATAGTCCCCGTGCGTCCCATGCTCGATGACATCGCCCAGGCCGTGCTGGCGCGTGAGGAGGTCGTCCGGTACCTCCGAGGCACAGGCGGCGAGGGCAGCGACCAGGCCCTCGAGCGGATCCACGGCTACCTCGAGGAGCTGCGCACCACGCAGCGCCACCGCTTCTACCGCGCGCTCCAGCATCCCCTCTATCCGATCCTCCGCAAGATCGAACGAAAGCCCGAACACGTGCATCGTGTGCAGGCCGCCGTCGACGAAGGCCGCCGCATCGTCTACGCATCGAATCACAAGAGCCACATCGACTACCTGGTCGAGCCGCTCGCGCTCGACGACAACGGGATTCGCCCGCCCCTCATCGCGGCCGGCATCAACCTGTTCGGCGGGCCGCTCGGCCTGATCCACCGGCACGTCACCGGGGCGATTCCGATCCGGCGCAACACCAAGGACCCGGCGTATCTCGTGACGCTCAAGGCGTACGTCGCCGAGATGATGAAGAAGCACGATCTCTTCCTCTATCCGGAGGGCGGCCGGAGTTACAGCGGCGAGCTGAAGCCGGCGAAGACGGGGCTCATCCACGCGGCACTCACCGCGAATCATCCGAACCTGGTCTTCGTGCCGGTGGCCATCGCCTACGACCTGGTCCTCGAGGACCACGTCCTCGCGCGCCAGCGCGTGAAGAAGGCGCAGCGGCCCTTCGGGCGCGAGGTGGCCGAGCTCGTGCGGTACGCGGTCGGGTACCGGTCGCGGGCGTTCATCACGTTCGGGACGCCGATGGCCGCCAGCCACGTCGATCCCCAGTCGCGCAGCGACGTGCTCGAGCTGACGCGGACGATCCGGGCGCGGATCGGGGCGCTCTACAAGGTGCTCCCGGTCGCCGTGTTCGCCGCCGCGATGCGGCCGTCGATCGAACGGGATGAGCTCGAACGCCGGATCGATCACCTGATCGAGGAGTTGCGGGTCAAACATGCCAACCTGGGCGTCGCGAGCGGCCGGGAGGCGATCGACGAGGCGGCCGGCCCGCTCGAGACCCGCGGCATTGTCGTCCACGAGGACGGGCGGTTCCGCGTCCGGGAGCGCAGCGTGCTCCGGTACTACGCGCGGACGATCGAGCACCTCCTGGCGACGCCCGGGCTGACCCACTGACCCGGTCTCGATGATCGATCAGGCTGTCCGGTCCTTCTTTCACGTCCTCGGCCACAGCAGAACCCTGGGACGCGCGGCCGCGCGGTACGGCCTGCGTACGCCCACGAGCTTCGCGCGGCGCTTCGTCGCCGGGGAGACGATCGAGGACGCGATCGCGGCGGCGCGCGCCGTCGAGGCCCGGGGCCTGCTGCAGACCCTCGACCACCTGGGTGAGGGCGTCACGAGCGTGGCCGAAGCAGACGTCGCGACGCGCGCCTACCTGCGGATCATCGACGCCATCATCCATGCCGGCATCGGCCGGAACATCTCGCTCAAGCTCACCCAGCTCGGCCTCGCGGCCGATCGCGCGTATGCGGTGGACAACCTCCGGCGCGTGCTCGACAAGGCCGACGGGTTCTTCGTTCGCATCGA
>Ga0326597_10002973_pt1 | contig 24818 bp, 19 predicted proteins | sample RVTome_12_FD_203789 | JGI IMG/M metagenome (GOLD analysis project Ga0326597, IMG submission 203789) | Soil microbial communities from uranium-contaminated site in the Upper Colorado River Basin, Wyoming, United States - RVT100D185 | ecosystem: Environmental > Terrestrial > Soil > Contaminated >... | reverse complement strand
GCGTTCGGGTAGTGCGCGAGCGGTCGAACGACACGAACGTGCGCATGGGCGAACTTCGTGAGGAGCTCGAGGCGCTTCGGCTCACCGTGCAGGCGCTGCAGCAGGCGCAGATGGCGGCCCTGGCACCGCCACCGGTGCTGGATCCGAATGCGCCAGTCGATCCGGATGCGCCAGTAGCGGATCTTCCACCGGCCGCGCCCTTGCCCCAGCCGTCGACCGCCGGCCTCTCGCCGATACGTCTGTACGAGACGGCGCGCGCCGACTATTTCGCCGGCCAGTGGACGAGCGCCCTCAGCGGATTCGAAGCGTTCCTCAGGGCCTTCCCGCGGTCAGAGCAGGCAGACGATGCGCAGTTCCATATTGGGGAAACGCACTACGCGCAGAACGAGTGGGCGCAGGCGATTGCCGCGTACAATCAGGTCATCCAGAACTACGCCGGCACCAACGCCGTCCCTGACGCGTACTACAAGCGCGGACTTGCCGAGGAACATCTCGACGATATGGATGCGGCGCGCGCGTCGTGGGAAGCCGTCGCCGAGGAGTTCCCCGAAAGCGACGCTGGGCGGCTGGCTAGGCAGAATCTCGACAGGCTGGGAGGGACACCATAGATGGGAAGCGTGAACAAAGTGATCCTGGTGGGCAACCTGGGACGTGACGCCGAGTTGCGCTACACCGCGGGCGGCGCCGCCGTGTCCACTCTGAACCTCGCCACGACGGAGGTGTGGAACGACAAGCAAGGTCAGAAGCAGGAGAAAACCGAGTGGCACCGGATCGTGCTCTGGGGGAAACAGGCGGAGAGTCTCCAGGAGTATCTGACAAAGGGAAAACAGATCTACGTCGAAGGACGCCTGCAGACCCGCCAGTGGGACGACAAGGACGGCAACAAGCGGTATACGACCGAGATCAAAGCGGATCGGATTACGCTGCTCGGTGGTGGCGGTGGGCGTAGCACCGGGATGGATCGCGGCGGCGGCACAAACCAATCGGCCAGCGGACCGGAGGAGCCGCCAATGGAGCCGATCACAGACGACGACATACCGTTCTGACGCTACTGGTCAGGGCTTGGTGCCCGCGTGCTGTGTGCCTGGTTGGAGTGGTGCCTGGTAGACCGGGAGCTGCCAAGCACCAAACGCCACGCACGACCAGGCACGCCGCACAAAGCACTAGGCACTACTGTTTTTCGTCCACCCTCCCGTAACGATCCTCCAATCTGACCACGTCGTCGAGCTCTGGCGTGGACACTTCCAGTACGTCGCAGTCCTCGATCGCGGTCATGCGATGCACGGTTTTCGGTGTGACGTGTACCGAGTCGCCGGGCTGCATCATCCGTTCCGTGAGCTCGCCGTTGCATTCGATCTCGAAGAGCATCTTCCCTGCATGCAGGTAGATCGTTTCGTCCTTGCGGTTGTGGTACTGGAGGCTCAATGCCTGCCCCGCCATCACATGCAGGATCTTGCCGACGTATCGCTCCGTCTTCGCCCAATGCAATTCGTAGCCCCAGGGTTTCTCGACGCGTGTAACGGCTGTCTCACTCATCGCGTGCTCACCTCCGTGGTCGCCTACTCGAGGCGCAGTCCGCGTCATGAATCCCTGTGCTGTACCCGCACTGTGACACCCTTGGTCCCGGCCAGCGATTTTCTGAGTGCCTCGGCCATCATCACCGAGCGGTGCCGGCCGCCCGTGCAACCCATCGCAACGGTGAGATAGGCTTTCCCCTCCCGTATGTAGTGCGGTAGCGCAAACGTCAGGAAGGACACCAGCTGGTCGATAAAGTCCTGCGTCGCCGGATGCCGACGCATGTAGCGGACAACCGCCCGATCCCGGCCGGTCAGGTCCCGGAGGGCGTCGACGAAGTACGGATTCGGGAGACAGCGCAAGTCGAATACGAGATCCGCGTCGACCGGCACCCCGTGCTTGTAGCCGAAACTGACCAGATTGACCACCAGGTCCGCTTTCACCCGCCCGCCGCGCGACATCCTCATGAAATTATCGCGGAGCTCGTGCACGGTCAGGCTTGAGGTGTCGAAAATCATGTCAGCCATCGAGCGGATCGTATCGAGCTTCTGCCGCTCTTCGGCGATTCCCTCGCCGACAGATCGATCGGGCGCAAGCGGATGCGGGCGCCGCGTCTCGCTGAACCGGCGCACGAGCGCGGTATCGCTGGCTTCCAGAAAAATAAGCGTCGGGTTGACGAGGCGCTGCGACTTCAGCTTCCGATAAATACGCGGAAACTGGGCCAGGAAGTCTCTCTCCCGCACGTCGACCACGATGGCGACCTTCCCGGTGCCGGCGTCTTCGCGGGTCGCCAGCTCAGCCATGCTGGGAATCATCTGTGTCGGGAGGTTGTCGACACAGAAATAGCCGAGATCCTCAAGAGCACGAATCGCCTGCGTCTTGCCAGACCCGGACAGTCCGGTCAGGATGACAAAACGGCCCGTGCCACCCGAAACCGGCCGGCGGGTCGCGCCCGTCGACTTGCTCTTTTTCACCCTCGCGATCGTCACACGTGACCTCCGCGCTCCGCGTCCTCGCTTGGCTCGCCTTCGACAGCCTTCCCGCCAAGCCCAGACAGCCACACGTTCCTCAGAGCCTCTGTGTCGTTGTCGCCCGTAGCCGATGTCCGCGAGTCGAGCCTTTGATCGAGCCAGGGTTGTCGTCTGGTCGCTCGTACACCAGGTCGAAGTCTAATACCGGACCTTGCGCTGGTTCGACGTCGGAATCTTCAGCTCTTCGCGATACTTGGCAATCGTGCGGCGCGCCAGATCCAGCCCTTCACGCTGCAGGATGTTCACGATCTTGGAATCACTCAACGGCCGCTGTGGGTCCTCCTGCTCAGTGATCTTGCGGATTCGCTGTTTGATGGTGACCGACGAGACCGCCCCGCCATACGAGCTTGCGATGCCACTGTGGAAGAAGTACTTCATCTCGAACACACCCTGCGGGGTGTGCATGTACTTGTTCGTGACCACACGGCTCACGGTCGACTCGTGCATACCAATGTCGTCGGCGACATCGCGCAGGACGAGCGGACGCAAGTACTCGATTCCGTGATCGAGAAATTCGAGTTGAAAGTTGATGATGCTGGTCGCGACCTTGTGAATGGTCTTCTGCCGCTGGTCGACGGACTTGATCAGCCAGAGCGCCGAGCGGAACTTGTCCTTCACATACGCCCGTGTCTCTTCCGTGTTCTCCGCCACGCTCTTGTCCATGAGCCGGCGGTAGACCGGGCTGATGCGGAGCTGGGGCATGCCTTCTTCGTTGAGCACGGCGACGTACTGATCCTCTGCCTTCAGGATATAGACATCCGGAATCACGTACTGCGACTGTGAAGGGTTGTAGCGGCTCCCGGGCTTCGGGTCGAGGTGGCGAATCGTCTCGATGTGCTGTTTGAGGTCGTCGATGGACATCCCCATTTTTCGCGCCAGCTCTGGCACCTGGTGGTTCTGGAGCAGGCGCATGTACTCGGTAATGATCTTCTCGGCCGGGACGATCGTGTCGGCCGACGTGCCTTCCTTGCCATGCTGCCGCAGTTGGAGCAGTAGACACTCCTGCAGATCGCGCGCGGCCACCCCAATGGGGTCAAAGGTCTGCACCAGCGCCAAGGCCCGCTCGACATCCTCTACGGGCCACGGGCCCATGGCCGCCAGTTCCTCCACCGTCGCCACCAGTTGCCCGTCGTCATCGAGGTTGCCGACGATCGCTTCGCCGATGTTGCGCATCAGGGAATCGTCGGTCTGCATCGAAAGCTGCCAGAGGAGATGGTCGGAGAGCGATGTCGCAGTCGAGAGCGTGTTCTCGATCGGCGGAAGCTCCTTGACCTCCGTCGGCGCGCTCGGCCGGTACCCATCGTCGAGGTACTCCCCGAAGAAATACTCGTAGTCCTGGTCGTCCCAGGTATCGGTCTTTTCTTTGTCCGGCGGCTTCTCTTCCGGCTTCTCCTGGGTCGCCTCGACGGGTTGAAGCTCTTCCGTCGGGACCTCCTCAAGCATCGGGTTCTCAACCATTTCCTGGTTGAGCAGCTCCGACAGCTCGAGCGTCGACATCGGCAGCAGCTTGATCGCCTGCTGCAACGAGGGCGTCAGAATCAGCTTCTGGACGAGCTTGGTGTGCAGCCGTTGGGAAATCGACATGCGTTCAGACGGTCAGCGTCGGTCTCCTGTCACTTGAAAACATCTTAGTCCAAGCGGAAGTCGGTCCCCAGATATATTCGTCGTACATCCTCATCGGCCGCCAGCGACTCGGGCGTGCCGCTCTTGAAGATCGCTCCATCGTGCACGATGTAGGCCCGGTCCGTGATACGCATCGTCTCGCGCACATTGTGATCGGTTATGAGCAGTCCGATACCCCGCTCTTTCAAGTGAAAGATGATCTTCTGGATATCGGTCACCGCGATGGGATCGATGCCCGCGAACGGCTCGTCGAGGAGCATGAAGCGAGGCGACACGACCAGCGCGCGTGTGATCTCTGCGCGGCGGCGCTCCCCACCTGACAGGGTATACGCGGGAGCCTTTGCCAGCGGCGTCAAGTTCAGCTCGCCCAGCAGCTTCTCGAGCCGGCTCCGCCGCTCGCCCTTGCTCAGATCGAGCGTCTCCAGAATCGCGAGGATGTTCTGCTCCACGGTGAGGCCGCGGAAGATTGACGGTTCCTGGGGCAGGTAGCCGATCCCCTTCCGCGCGCGGACATACATCGGATCGTCGGTGACGTCTTCGCCGTCCAGGACTACGCGGCCCGCATCGGGCGCCGTCAAGCCGACAGTCATGTAGAACGTCGTCGTCTTGCCGGCGCCGTTCGGACCGAGGAGGCCGACGACCTCGCCGGAGGCCACCTCCAGGCTGACGCCGCGCACGACGGTGCGGCCGCCATAGGACTTGGTGAGCGCATGCGTGTGGAGCGTCGACATCAACGCGGGGGCGCCGCCGGACACGCCGGGCCGCGTCTGGACTGCGTGCGGACCTCCTCGCGTCCATCGACGATGATGCGTTCGGCCGACTTGAAGAAGGTCACGGTTCTTCCGCTGGTCTCGCGGCACTCTTCGATGATTGTGACCGGAACCGTCGCGATGCCGCTCATGACGTAGCGTTCGTCCTCGGAGAAGTACGTGAGCCGATCGCCAGTCGCGACGCGGGTGTCGATACGCATGTTCACCCCCGTGTAGGCCTCCAGCCGTTCCGCCCGCGACGTCTTCTCCCCGAGGATGACGTCAATTCGGTTCGCACGGAGATCGCCTTGTGGCCCACTGAGCTGGGCTGGCGTGACCACGCTTACGGGTGCAAGTGTCGGCGCGGGCGCGGGCGTGAGCGTGGGCACAAGAGTCAGCGTCGGCGCGGGCGTGAGCGTGGGTGCCGGTGCCTGGCCCTGGTAGGTGATCGTACGCGTGCCGTCGTCATAGCGAATCTCGGCTGCGCGCCCGATGGCCTCTCCCGTGTCGAACACGATGTTCGACCGCGCAGCACCGGAGGCGATCAGGTCGGCACGTGTCTGATCGAGCGTAATCACATCGGCGCGAATCGCCGTCTCGCCCTGCCACAGCGTTGCCTCGCCCGCATAGACCGCTGCGCCCACTGCACCCTGGTAGTCGAGGGTGCCGGCGCTGACGTTCGCCGCCTCACCCTGCTGCAGCAACCCTGGAAGGCGCCCGGCTGCGCCTGAGTGCATCAGCGTCTTCACCGAGCCGCGGGCCGTCATCCGCCTTCCCTCCAACGTGACGTCGATCGTGTCGGCATCGATCTCGATCTGCGCATCGGTCACACGCGAGCCGCCGTCGGCGTCGGTGCCGGACAACCGAAGCGTGCCATTGGCCGGATCGTACTGAGCTTGCGCGCCGGACGCCTGGAGCCCCTGCTCCTCAAACCGTACGCCGCCCGTGAAGACCGCGGCGGTGACCGCAGCGTCAGCGAGCGTGATGCGCAGCGCACTCGAACGCGCCACACGCGGCGCACCCCCTTCCCGCCCCTCTTCGCGATACTCCACCTGCTCGTTGAAGCGGGCGGCAGTCAGATCCCTTCCGGGCTCTCCGGTGGCGTCGAACGTCTGGGCCGTGACGCTCCGTTTCGGCGACCCCTGGACACCTGGCAGGTCCACGCGCACATTGCCGCGGCCACTCGCACCGATCAGCGATGCGTCCGGCGCAAAGGACAGGTCGAGCACATCGCCGGCGAACTCGCGTCCCGGCTCTCCATCCTTGCTGTTCATCACGATCGAGCCATCACCCGTGAGCACGACTCGCTCGAGCGTTGCGCCATCGTCGGTATAGTCCAGATCGATATCGCCGGCCGTTATCGACTCAAACGCCCCACCGATGACGCTGGCGCTGCCGCGAAGCTCGATGAAGGTGATGAATTCGTCGCTCTCCGACAAGTGCGCCACACTACTGTCAGCCTCCAGTACCTGCTCGCCGCGCAGCGCGTGGACGCTCCCTTCGAGGCTGAGATAGTCCTCGAGGCGGGCCAGCGTCGCTCGGTCCGAGTTGAACTCAGTCACCGCCATGCCCGTGTCATCGGTCACCGCGACATGAGCCTGTTCGAGCAGCGACAGCACGTCGGTATTCTGGTCATAGGTCATTCCGATGCCAGACCCGGTCATCCGGCCCTTCTGGAACGATACCGGTCCGGCCACGCGTACCGTCGCGTCGGCCTCGCTGAACGTCGCACGGTCGGTCGTGGCCATAAACCCATCGCTCGCGGCCAGTGTCACGTCCCCCGTAATCTCGAGTTCCTCCTGCCCCTCACCGGCTCGAGCCTCGCGCCCGGACACGACGAAGTCGCGTCCAGCACGCTGGCGGACTCTGATGGTCACTCCGATGAACTTGGTGGCGCCGCCCTCGTACGTCAGCTGCCGATCGGCCTCAATGACGTAGTCCTGCTTCGCCTCCCGGAATTGCTGGAACGCGGCCCCAACGCTCTCGAGCACCGCCCGCGGATCCAGCCCTGAAGTGCGGCTCGGCGGCGCCGTGCTCTGACGCTCGCCAATCGTCGCGTAGACGACGACCGCCACGGCCATCCCGAAGACCGCCAGACCTACCCGAGCGCGCTTCTGCCACCGCATTGCTGGTGTGATCTTACCCCGGCACTGCCTGGTGCTTCGTGCTTGGTTGGCGTTGGTGCGCGGTGCGTGGTCTTGGTGCTTGGTTGAGAGTGGTGCCTGGTCGGAGTTGCTGCGTGGGCCTCGTGGGCCCGCGTGCCTTGCCGGTTTCAGCCGGACCAACGGGGCCGCGGCACGTGAGCACCCCGCGCGACCATGCACACGAATCTACCGAACACGAAGCACCAGGCACTTCGCGCGACAGGGATTGTGCTCGCGCGTCAGCTTCCCGGCGCGCGGAAGTCGGCGACCGATAGCTGCAGGTAGCGCTCGCCGTTCCAGGTGTCCTGTTCGAGGGAGAACGCGACGTCGATGGCGCCGCGGTGGGCTGCAACGAAGCTCTCCCGGTCGGCGGCGCGCCAGGCAATGCCGCGTATGATCCGGCCCTCCTGGCGAAACGTCATCTTCAGGTGGCGCTCCTTCAGCAGTCGCGGGCCGTCGACGACCTCCACACTGCTGGAGCGGAACACCGGGCGTGGATTGCCGGTACCGAACGGGGCCAACGCGGAGAGTTCGGATACGACCTGGGCGCTCATCGAACGGAATGTCAGCGACCCGTCGATCCAGAGACGCGGACGCAAGTCGTCCGGTTGCAGGCGTCCATCCGCGTACTCGTTGACCCTGGCGCGCAATTCACTGATCCGGGAAGACTCGATCGTCAGCCCGGCAGCCTGCTTGTGTCCCCCGAATTTTGTCATCAGGCCGGCGCACGATTCGAGCGCGGCGAGCATGTTGAAGGACGGAATACTGCGGCACGACCCGTGCGCCGTATCGCCATCCTGCGACAGCACGATCGCCGGGCGATGAAACGCATCTACCAGCTTGGACGCGACGATGCCGATCACGCCGCGGTGCCACCCGTCCCCGGCGACAACAATGACCGAGCGCGCGCCGACGTCGAGATCTGTTTCGACCACCTTCCTCGCCTGATCGACGATGGCAGTCTCTTCCTTCTGGCGACGGAGGTTCTCCGAATCGAGTTGCTCGGCGAGGGCTCTGGCTTCGTCGGCCATCGCTTCATCGGAGGCGAGCAGGAGCCGGGCGGCGATGTCTGGTGTGCTCATCCGACCGGCAGCATTGATTCGGGGACCCACGACGAAACCGATGTGATAGCTGTCGATCTCCTTACCGGTCAGGCCGCAGACGTCGAGCAGCGATCGCAATCCAACTTTGTGTGGGCCGGCAGAGAGCATGCCGAGGCCCAGCTTTGCGATGACCCGGTTTTCGCCGGTCAGCGGCACCACGTCCGCCAGCGTCCCGATGGCCGCGATCTTGACGAACGCCGGCAACCAGCTCGTACGGCCAGACTTGAGGCACAGCGCATGCACCAGCTTCAACGCCACGCCGACGCCCGCCAGGTTCTTGTCGGGATAGGTACAGTCGTGGCGCTTGGGATTGATCACGGCCAGCGCGGGCGGGAGCGTATCGTCCGGCTCGTGATGGTCCGTGATGATCAAATCGAGCCCGAGCGCGGCGGCATGCCGCGCCGCGTCAGTTGCTCGGATGCCGCAATCCACCGAAATCACCAACCGCACACCGTCTGCGTGCAGGCGATCGAGCGCCGGTGTCTGCAGACCATAGCCGTCGCGCAGCCGCTCAGGGATGAAGTGGATGACGTCGGCGCCGAGTAGCTCCAGGGCGCGACGAAGAATCACCGTCGATGTGACGCCATCCACGTCGTAGTCCCCGTGGATGGCGATCCGTTCTTTACGGGCGATGGCGCCGAGAATGCGCTCCACAGCCGGCGCCATGTCCGTCAGCCGAAACGGGTCGTGCAGGTCGTCCAACGACGGGGTTAGAAACCGCCGCGCACGCTCGAGGTCGCCTAAGCCTCGAATGCACAGCAGCATCGCGGTGGTCGGCGAGACGCCAAGTTCCCGCGTCAGCATGTCGACCGGCTCGGCGTCGTACGGCATGCCCTCCCAGGTTCGCTCGACCATTGCCTATCGCGGCTCGTTGATCCCAAGGGTGCCCATCGCCCGAAACTTCTGGTACCGCGCTTCCAGACGCGTCGCCGAGTCCATCGCCGAGACTGCACCCAACGCGCGCTCCAGCGCCGTATCGAGCAGGGCGGCGGCCAGGTTGTGGTTCGTGTGCGCGCCGCCGGTCGGCTCCGGCACGATCTCGTCGATGACACCAAACCTCAAGAGGTCGGGCGCCGTCAGCTTGAGAGCCTCGGCCGCTTCGACCTTGCGATTGGAGTCACGCCACAGGATGGCGGCACATCCTTCCGGGGGAATCACACTGTAAATCGCGAACTCGTGCATCAGGATGCGGTCGCCAATCGCAAGTCCCAGCGCGCCACCGCTGCCGCCCTCGCCATGCACGGCCACCACGATGGGCGCATCGAGGGCCGCCATCTCACGGAGGTTGAACGCGATCGCCTCCGAGATGCCGCGTTCCTCCGACTCGACCCCGGGATACGCCGCTGGCGTGTCAATAAAGGCGATGACCGGCCTCTTGAACTTCTCCGCCAGCTTCATCGCGCGCAGCGCTTTCCGATAGCCCTCGGGCTTGGCGTACCCGAAGTTGCGGTAGACCTTCTGCTTGGTATCGCCCCCGCCCCCTTTGTGGTGCCCAACCAGGAGGATCGGTTCCCCTTTGTAGCGGGCGAACCCTGCCACGATGGCGTGATCGTCGCCAAAGCGCCTGTCTCCGCTGATTTCGGTGAACTCGGTGAACAGGCGGTCGACATAGTCGAGCACCGTTGGGCGGTTCTGATGCCGCGCCACGAGTACGCGCTGCCACGGCGTCAGCGTGGCGTAGATCTCGGCACGGACCGACTCGATTCGCCGGTGCAGGCTGTCAATCGACTGCTGGCGCTCAGCCGTTCGCGGCAGTATCGAAAGCGCCTCGACCTCCTGCAGCAGGACGCCGATCGGTGCCTCAAACTCGAGGATGTCAGGTGGCATAGGCGGGGTAAGTCACTTTAGATCGCATAGATCGCGAATCACCGCAGCGTAACCGAGCCGGAACCACAGATTTTCTCCACATCGGCGACCAGCCGCTCGGAAGGCCGGACGCGAATCTGTGCGTTCACGTCGATCTTCACGCGAAGGTGGCGGTCTGGCTCGCGCAGCTCGATCGCCACGCGCCGATCACCCTTGTGCTGCATCAACACGTCCCACAACCGCATGAACGTGTCGCGGTCGTGTGGCGGCGCCGACAGAGTAATGGCTATCGACGATGCCAGGCGTTCTGTCACGATCGCGATAGGCACGATCTCCGAGGCCAGGATGCGCGTCGACTCATCGTCTCGTTCCAGCCGACCCTTGACGAGTACCATCTGGCCTTCCTCCGCCAGATGCCCATACTGCTTGAACGCCTCCGGGAAGACCACCACCTCCACGCTCCCCTGGGCGTCATCGAGCGTAATGACGCACATACGATCGCCCTTGCGGGTCTTCAGCGGCCGCAGGCCGGTCACGACGCCGCCGATGGAGATGTCCTCAGACGTCCGAGGCCGACTCCCATCTCCGTTCCCACCCCCGTGTCCGTTCCCGGTCCCATTGGTGGGTGGAGGGTCGTCGTCGAGCGGCCTTTTCGCGCTGAGGTCGCCGGTTGACTTCGCACCATAGTCGCGGAGGGCGTCGGCGTAGCGATCCATCGGATGGCCGGACCAGTAGAGACCGAGCGCATCCTTTTCGTACTGAAGCTGCTCGATCTCCGTCCACGCGACCGTGGCGGGTAGTGTCGTGAGGCCAGAGGTCCCATTGCCGCCCTCCTCGCTGCCGAACAACTGCGTCTGGCCCAGGTCCTTGTCGCGCTGTGTGCGGGTCCCGTGCTCACAGAGGGCGTCGATGGCGGCGAACTGCCGCGCGCGCCCTTCACGTCCACCCCCGCCCGCCAGTGAATCGCATGCCCCCGCTTTGACGAGCGCTTCGAACACCCGTTTATTGGCGATACGGAGATCGACGATCTCGCAGAGCGCGTGCAGCGACGGAATCCGCCCGCCGAGCTCCGTCCGCGCGGCAATAATCGTGTTGACGGCGCCTTCACCCAGGCCCTTGATCGCCGTGAGCCCGAACCGGACACCCTTGCCGTGCTCCACCGAAAACTTCAACGCGCTCTCGTTGATATCGGGAGGCAACACCGGAATGCCCCGATCCCGCGATTCGTTCAGATAGACCGCCAGTTTGTCGGTGTTCTGGGCCTCGATGGTGAGCAGCGCCGCGGCAAAGTGCCAGGGATAGTTCGCCTTGAGATAGGCGGTCTGGTACGCCAGCAATGCGTAGGCCGTCGAGTGCGACTTATTGAAGCCGTATCCTGCAAAATACTCTATCAGTTCGAAGATCTTTGCCGCCTTCTTGGGTGCGATGCTCTGCTGCGCTGCGCCCGCCATGAACCGGTCACGCTGCGTGGCCATGACCTTGGGATCCTTCTTCCCCATCGCCTTTCGAAGGACGTCGGCCTGCCCAAGCGTGAACCCGCCCAGCGCCTGCGCGATGCGCATGACCTGCTCCTGGTACGCAATGACGCCATAGGTCTCTGACAGGATCGGCTCGAGCTGCGGTAGCTCGTACCTGATCTTCGTCTTCCCCTGCTTCCGAGAAATGAAGTCGTCCACCATGCCCGACTTGAGCGGACCCGGCCGGTACAGCGCATTGAGGGCAATCAGGTCCTCAAGGCGTTCGGGCCGTGCCTTGCGCAGCAGCTCGCGCATCCCCGAGCTCTCGAATTGAAACACACCGAATGTCTGGCCATCGCCGAACAACGTGAACGTGTCCGCATCGTCCAGCGGGATGCTGTCGATGTCGACATCGATATCCTCGGTCCGCTTGATCTCGGTGAGCGCGTCGCGAATCAGCGTGAGCGTACTGAGCCCCAGGAAGTCCATCTTCAGGAGACCGACGCGCTCGATCTCCTTCATGTTCCACTGCGTCGTGATTTCGTCGCGCGATCCCTTGTAGAGTGGCGCGTAGTCGATAATCGGGCCCGGTGCAATAACAACGCCCGCGGCGTGCACGGAAGCATGCCGCGACATCCCCTCGAGACGCCGGCCGATATCGAGCACCTCCTTGACCTTCTGGTCCTTGGAGGCCATGTCCTTTAACGCCGGGTTTTCCGCAAGCGCCTTGTCGAGCGTCATGTCGAGTGCTGCCGGAATCTGCTTGGCTATCCGATCGACATCCGCATACGGCATGTCGAGCGCACGTCCGACGTCACGTACCACGCCTTTCGCCTTCATGGTTCCGAACGTGATGATCTGCGCGACGTTGTCGCGGCCGTACTTTCGCGTCACATAGTCGATGACCTCTCCGCGGCGGCGTTCGCAGAAATCGACATCAATGTCTGGCAACGACACGCGCTCGGGATTCAGGAACCGTTCGAAAATCAAATCGAAGTTGAGCGGATCAACATCCGTAATGCACATCGACCAGGCAACGAGCGACCCGGCTGCGGATCCCCGGCCGGGGCCGACCGGAATGTTCTCCTCCCGCGCGTAGCGGATGAAGTCCCAGACAATGAGAAAGTAGCCGACGTACCCCATCTCCTTGATCATCGCGAGTTCGTACTCGAGCCGACGCCCGTACTCGTCGATCGTGTGGCGCAGTCGGCCGGCTTCCGAGAGCTGCCGGAGCCGCGTGAGACGCTGCGCGAATCCCTCTCGAGCGACGTGCTCGAAATACTGGTCCAACGTAAAGCCGTCTGGCACGCCGAAGGATGGAAGATGGTTCTGCCCTTTCGGGATGGTGACGTTACAGCGTTCCGCGACGAGCAGCGTGTTCTTGAGCGCCTCGGGGTGGTCACCGAACACCATCGCCATCTGGTCCGCGGTCTTCAGAAAAAACTGATCGCCGTGGTAGCGCAGACGCTGCGCGTCGTTCACGGTCTTGCCCGTGCCGATGCAGAGCAGCACGTCGTGCGGCTGCGAGTCGCCCTGTCGGAGGTAATGCACGTCGTTGGTGGCCACGAGCGGAAGATTCAGCTCGCGCGCCAGCGGCAGGATGCCACGGTTGACGATCCGCTGCTCCTCGATCCCCTGGTACTGCATCTCCAGAAAGAAGTTGGTGGGGCCGAGAATGTCGCGCAAACGCGCGGCCGCCTCGAGCGCGGGACGCGCCTGCTCCACCTTCAGCGCGCTGGCCACCTCGCCCTTGAGACAGCTACTGAGTCCGATCAGCCCCTCGGAGTGCTGCGCGAGCAGGTCCCTGTCGATCCGCGGCCGGTAGTAGAACCCTTCCGTATACCCGGCGGACACGAGCTTGATCAGGTTCTTGTATCCCTGGTCCGTCTCCGCGAGCAGCACCAGGTGGTTCGTCTCGCTCTGGGGACCCGTCTTCTCGAGCCGGCTCCCTGACGCCACGTACACCTCGCAGCCGAGGATCGGCTTCAGACCGCGGTCACGGGCGTGATCGTGAAAGGCAATGGATGAGAAGAGATTGCCATGCTCGGTCACGGCGAGCGCCGGCATCTTCAGCTTGACCGCTTCGTCCAGCAGTTCGTCGATGCGACACGCACCGTCGAGGAGAGAGAACTCGGTGTGCAGGTGAAGATGGACGAACTCTGTTGCCATGTCAGCGCCTCGTCCTTCGTGCTACGAGCATCGCTCTATTCCCATTCAATCGTCGACGGCGGCTTCGACGAAATGTCGTAGACCACCCGATTGATGCCCCGGACTTCGTTGACGATGCGGGACGAGATGACGGCGAGGAGTTCGTGAGGCAGACGCGCCCAGTCGGCCGTCATGCCATCGAGGCTCTCGACCGCGCGGATCGCCGCCGTATATTCGTACGTGCGTGCGTCACCCATCACGCCGACACTCTGAACCGGCAGCAGCACCGCAAAACTTTGCCAGAGACGTTCGTACCAGCCAGCCTTGCGGATCTCTTCCGCGACGATCTTGTCGGCCAGCCGCAGCAGATCCAGCTGCGCACGCGTAATCTCCCCAACGATGCGAACCGCCAGCCCTGGCCCGGGGAACGGCTGCCGGACGACGAACTCCGGGTCGAGGCCGAGGTCCCGGCCAACACGCCGGACTTCGTCCTTGAAGAGATCCCTCAGTGGCTCGACCAGCGTGAAGCGCATCCGCTCCGGCAGCCCGCCGACGTTGTGATGACTCTTGATCATCACCGACGGACCCAGCACGGAGGCCGACTCGATGACATCCGGGTACAGCGTCCCTTGGCCAAGGAAATCGAAACCGCCGAGCTCTGTTGCCCGCTTCTCGAAGACATCGATGAAGGTGGCGCCGATGATCTTCCGCTTCTGTTCGGGATCGGTCACGCCGGCCAGACGATCGAGAAAGAGGTCTGACGCGTCGACACAATCCAGCGGCAAGCGCATCTTCTCCGCAAAGCGCGCGCGGATCTGGCCTGCCTCGTCGTGACGCAGAAGACCGTTGTCGACGAAGATGCATGTCAGCCGATCGCCGATCGCGCGATGCATGAGCAGCGCGGCCACCGTCGAGTCGACGCCGCCCGAGAGCCCGCAGACGACCTTGCCGCGCCCGACCTGCTGTCCGATGCGCTCGGTCGCCTCCTCGATGAACCGGGCGATCGTCCAGTCACCCGCGCACCCGCACACGCTGTAGGCGAAATTGCGCAGAAGATCGACTCCGTGATCCGTATGCGCAACCTCGGGATGAAACAGCAGCGCATAGAGCAGCCGATCGGGAGCCTCCATGGCCGCGATGGGCACGGTGGTGCTCGTGGCCGCCACTGAAAATCCCGGCGGGACCGACGTCACATCATCTCCGTGGCTCGCCCAGACGCGCAGCTCGGCGGGGATCTGTGAAAACAGGCGGGACCCGCCCGCCCCGTTGCTCGCCACTTGCACCAGCGCGTGGCCGAACTCGCGATGGCCGGAACGCCGCACTTCGCCACCAAGCAGATCGGTCATCAGCTGCATGCCGTAGCAGATGCCGAGCACCGGGGTGCCGAGCTCGAAGATCTGCGGCGCGCACTTCGGTGCATCCTCGTCCGACACGCTGCCGGGACCGCCGGAGAGGATGATCCCCATGGGATTCTTTGCGCGCAGCGTCTCGACGGGTGTATTGAACGGCACCACCTCGGAGTACACGGAGAGCTCGCGCAGACGACGAGCGATCAGCTGCGTGTACTGCGAGCCAAAGTCCAGAACGAGAATAGTGTGATGGGACACTGGATGGAAACACCTGTCATTCGCGCTTCCGGCTTCTCACTGCTCGGTTCGTGTCCAGACTCGGATTCGCTCCTCTGTTCGATGAACCAGAAGCAAACGTGAACACGAACTGAGCAGCGCGCACCGAGAAGAGTGAATGATGCGCTCGTCGTAACCGCTCTGCGCCGAGCTATTATATCGTGGTGCGCGCCGCCCGAACCACGAGATGTTGCGCTTTCGGCGTTCTGGCGACGAGCGCGCTCGTTGTCGCTTCGGGCGCCTGCCCTGAAGCGCGACAGGGCGCGGCGGTCAACGCGGAACAACGACGCGAAGCGATCGAGCGCATGTGGCGCGACGCCGAGCCCACCCCGGCTCCCCTCCTTGCGGCGGAGCAGGCGTGGGTGCTCACGCTTCCGGTCGTGCCCTCGGCGCCAGGCGCGATGGACCAGGAGCATGTCTACATTCCACTCCGCCAGGATCTGCTCATCGCGCTGAACCGTGAAACGGGGCTTCTGGAGTGGACCCGCACGATCGATATCGCGTCACCGGTCGTCGTAGGCCAGGCACGTGTGTTTGTCGTCAGCAGAAGCCTGATTCGGGCGCTCGACGCGGCCACTGGCGAGGATCTATGGTCCGCTCCGATCGATACGACAATCGCGGCGCCGCTGGTCTTGGATAGCGGCTGGCTCATCGCGATCGTTGAACCCGGCGAGGTGCTGGCGTTCCGAGCTGCCGACGGCGTCCTCATGTGGCGGCGCGCGGTTGGCCCGCCATCGCCCCACCCGGCCGTGCCCGGCGGCGAGAACGCGCTGTACGTGACGCTGGCGGATGGCCGCGTCGTGGCGTTGGGACTCGAACACGGCGAGCCACTCTGGGAGCAGACGCTCCCGGGGACGCTGAGCGCGCCAGCCGTCGCACGCGACCGCGTGTTCGTCGGCTCGACCGACAATTTCTTCTACGCCCTCGATGCTGACGACGGGACGCTGGCGTGGAAGTGGCGGAACGGAGGCGACGTCATTGGCGCCGCGGCTGACGGAGACGTCGTCTACTTTGCCTCGCTCGATAACATCATCCGGGCCGTGAACCGAGGGAACGGTAACCAACTCTGGTTGAAGTCGACCGGCACCCGCCCGGTGCTCCCACCGTTCGCCTTCAGCGGCATCGTCGTGTTGCCCGGCTTGATGCCTGCGGTCACGGTGTTTGTCGGAAAGACGGGCGTGGTCATGGGTACCCACGCCCCGGGCAACCTCATCGGCGCGCCGCTGGTCGATTCCATCCTGAAGCCCTTCCGCGTCGCGCTCGTCACCATTACCCGCGAAGGTGTCGTCGAGGCCCTGCGTCCGACCGGCGTGACGTTCCGCGAGGCCGCCCTGACGCCGTTCTCGACGTTACCGGGCCGCACCGTCGCCAGAGAGCGGCTCCAAATAGAGGACTGAACAGTCGCTGGTGGTTGGTCGTTGGTCTCTGGTCTTCCGTCAGGACCAAGACACTGGAAACCAAAGATCTGGTGCCCACCCTTCGCGTGCTTCTCGAAAGCTGGGCGTCACCCTGCTCACGCCTCGGTTGCCTCGAGCTGAGCAGGATCGAGCCTAAATGATTGTTCGATCGGCGCCTGCTTGCCGAACAGCCTCGGCTGCTTGCGGAAGTTGCATGTCCGGTAGAGATGGAATGGCTCGTCGATCCACTGATTGGTTGTAGTCCTGGCCATGCAGCTCTCGCCCGAGCATGTCGAAATAGTCGGCAACGGTTGCTTCGACTTCTTCCCGGGACGAGTCGTCTGCCATTGATGTTGTCGCGCACGGTTGCGAATGAAGAACCGCGACAGTTCTGGCACGGCGACGCTTTACATCGTCGGCACGTCGGTTGTCGCTCCGTCGAACGTCAGGCATCAGCCGCGGCGCACGCAATCTGACGGCGCCGACGGCTGCATGCTGCGTTGGACGGGCGTGCTATCGATCATCACGGGCTGGTCACAGATTGCGGCACGGATCAGAACGTGATTCGGAAGCGCGTCGTAATGCCCGCCTGTCGTGTCAGCGCCGCGTCGACGGCCGTATGGTCATTTCTATAACTATCCACCCGTCTCACTTCTCACTGAGTGGACCGCGAGGTCTCGCTCGCGGCCATCGCGGGCGACCGTGCGGGGAGTCTTGCCCGAACGGGGCTGGAAAATCAAGGCGCGAATCGTGCCCGTACGTGTGCCGATGAGACGTTCGCCGCAACTTGAGTTTCGGACTCGCGTCGTGCTCCGCCGGCACACCTGACTGAGGCCCAGAGACTCAGGACCAACGCCCAGAGCCTAAAGCCTAAAGCCCTACAATGTTTCCGTGCGCTTGCCGGACCGCTTCGCGCCCATATCGCCGCTACCCTGGCGACGACTCGCCCGGACGGCGGTCGCCGGCGCTGGTTGCGCGCTGGTCGTTCTCACACTCGGCCGTCTGACCGAGCGCAGCGTCCTTGGGGTGGACGAGCAGGCAATGCGCGCCCGCGCAGAGGCCGAGGTCCGCGCCTCCTTCGACACCATGGCCCGCGCTCTTCGACTGATGGCGCGCGGCATGGCCGACCCGGAGACCGTTGTCGCCGCGGCCCAGGACGACGTGACGGCGGCGGGCCGGCTCTTTGCAGCGGCCGATGCCGCGCTCGCGCAGACGGATGCTGCCGACTTCGCGGTGACGGCGTACGGTTCGGCTGGCCGGCCGCTCGCTTGGGACGGCCGGCCGTCGGATCTGCCCGCCGATCGCCTTCAGGGCGAGGAGGCGTGGTTCTTTGCGCAGGGCGCCCTCGGTCTCCGCCTGGTCTATGTCACTCCCGTGATGACCGTCGACGGCCGGCGGGTTGGCACAATTGCGGCGGAGCGATCGCTCGGTCCTGCGACGCCCCCACGGCCCGACCTCAGCACCGACGCGCCTCGGTACGCTGGCCGGTTCGCCCCCATCTCGATCGAGCAGCGGTTCGAAGCCGGTCGCACGACACCCGATGCGTCGGCCTTTGAGGTGGCGGCACCGTCCGGCGCCCCGCTTTTCACCGCTTCGATGGACACAGCGGACCTTGCGCGCACTCGCGGTCGCTGGCGGAGCGCGTCCCGATCGTTTGCACTCACGACGCTTGTCCTTACGCTGGTGCTGCTCTGCGCGCCGCTCCTCGACTGGCGCAACAGGCTCCCGCGTGCGCGACCCTATGTCGGGGCGGTCGCGCTGGTCGCCGGCGCGATCGTCGCCAGCCGCCTGGTCATGAGACTGGCGCCGCTCGCCGATTGGTCGGAGCACCCCCTCCTTTCGGGTGCGGAGTATGCGTCGCCCCTCCTGCGCCCCTTCCTGACGTCGCCGTTCGACTTCCTGATGACGGCCCTCGCCGCCAGCAGTCTCGTGGCGCTGCTGCTCTATGCGGTTGAGGCCTGGCGCCTCAGCCGCTGGCATCGCCGCCGTCGCGTCACCGGTGTCGGCCTCACCGTCGTCTTTGCAGCGCTTCAGATCGGAGCCGGCACGGGCCTGGCCGTGCTGCTCGCCGGCCACCAGGTGTTGCTGCGAGACACCGTCGCAAACACGACGCTCGACCTGCTCCATTTCTCGCTGCATCCGTGGAGCGCCTCTCGGCTGGCACTGCAGGTCGGCTTGATCGTGTGGCACGCGACGGCACTGGGTTGCGGCGTGTTGCTGCTGCGCGCTGCGCTGGCCAGCTGGACCGTGCCCCGTCTCGCAATCGGACTTCGCGCGGCGACTCTCGGCTTCTGGGCGTTCCCAGTGGTCCTGTGGCAACTCGTGTCTGGGCCTGACCTAGCGCAGCAGGTTCCGCCGCTCATCGCTGGCACAGTGATCATCGCGATCGTCACCTTCGCCACACGGCTAACGGCACGGTACTGCCATGGCTCGCAGGCATTCCGGCTGACGCTGATGACGCTTGGACTGGTGGTGCCGGCCGCCGCATTTTATCCGTCGGTGTTTCAGCTTGGGTGGCAAGCGAAGTCGCAGCTGGTCGAGACGCGCTATGCCCAGCAGGCCATCGACCAGCGGCAGACGATTCAGCGTCTCCTGCAGGAGAGCCTCGACCAGATCGATCGGTTTCCAGGACTGGCGGAGATGGTGACGATGCCTGCGGTGCCAGACGGGGGCGAGACGTCCACTGACCGGGCCTTCCAGGTCTGGCGCGTGACGGGCCTGGCAACGTATCCGGTGACTTCCTCCGTCGAGTTGCACGGGGCCGACGGCTTTCTCGTCAGCCGTTTCGCATTCAATCTCCCCGACGACCTGACTGCGGTGCCGCGCTCCGACGAACAGGCGTGCGACTGGGGAGTCTACGAGGAAGTCTCGCCCTTCTTTGCCGAGGAGCGGCGCATCCTGCACGCGGGCAGGGCACTCTGCGGCGCCGACGGCAGCCCAGAGGGGTCGGTCATCGTTCACGCGATCCTGGACTACGCGAACCTGCCGTTCATCCAATCGCAGAACCCGTACGTCGAGTTGATGCGGCCGGTGGATCCGCTGCGCGGCGAGGGAATCCCCGGGCGCGACGTGGAGTTTGCCTTCTACGGCTGGAGCCGGATGCCGCTCTACGCGTCGGGCGTGACCGCCTGGCCCCTTGAGGCCGCCACGTTCGCTCGGGTCGAGCAGTCGCGGGACCCTGTCTGGGCCCGGCTGCAGCGTGGCGGCAGCGACTACGACGTGTATATCCTCAACGACCGAAGCGGGATTTACGCGCTTGGCTTCCCCGTACTGTCGCTGCTCGACCACCTTGTGAACCTGGCCGAGATTACTGTCCTCGCGTGGGGCACCTATCTCCTGTTGCTGGCCGCGACCGCGCTCTTTGGCACTCTCAACCGCCGCGGCACCACCGCGCGCGCCCTGCTCCGGGAAATCCGCGCAAGCTTCTATCGCAAGCTGCTCCTCGCCTTCATCGCCGCCACCGTCGTCCCTGTCGCAGCGCTGGCGGTGGCCACGCGCACCTATGTGGCCGATTTGATGCGCGCCAACGTGGAGCAGGAGGCAGTCCGCACCGCGTCGGCAGCGCGCCGCGTCGTTGAAGACTTCGTGGCGCCTCGCGCGGCGCAGCAGGGGGCCAGCGTCGACGACAACCTGATGGTGTGGGTCAGCCGATTGATCGACCAGGACGTCAACCTCTTCAGCGGCGCGCGCCTCCTGGCCACAAGCGAGCGTAACCTGTTCGCGTCCGGCCTGTTGCCGACACGTACGCTCGCCGATGTCTACCGTGCGTTCGAGCTGCGGAACGATGCGACGACGGTGGTGCGCGAGCAGATTGGCGTGCTGAACTATCTGGTGGCCGGGACGTCGATCACCACGCGGGACCTGGACGCGGTACTGACGGTGCCGCTCACGTCGCGCGAGATTCAGATCGAGGAGCAAATCGACACGCTCGATCGCCGAGTCCTCCTGGGCGCCCTGTTGTTCGTGTTCGGTGGCGCCGGCATCGGCTACTGGCTCGCCGAACGCATTGCCGATCCGGTGAACCGCCTGACTCGGGCAACGCGGCGTATCGCGCGCGGCGATCTTGATGCGCGCGTCGCCATCACGTCATCCGACGAGCTGCGGCGTCTCGTGCAGGACTTCAATCGCATGGCCGGGGAGCTGCAGCACCAGCAGAAGGAACTCGAACGAACGCACCGGCTCGAGGCGTGGGCGGAGATGGCCCGCCAGGTGGCGCACGAAATCAAGAACCCCCTCACGCCCATTCAGCTCAACGCCGAACACCTGCGTCGCGTGCATGCCGATCGTGGTAAACCACTCAGCCCGGTACTCGAGGAATGCGTTGCCACCATCCTCGCCCAGGTGAAGCTGCTCCGGCAGATCGCATCAGAGTTCTCGAGCTTCGCCTCGTCGCCCGTGGTTGCGCCTGCGCCGGTCGACGTGTCCGAACTGCTGCGCGAAACGATCGACCCGTATCGCACCGGCCTTCGCGACCGTATTCAGTTCGACATCGAGGTGCCAAGCGACCTTCCTCCCGTCAATGTCGATCGCACACTCGTCTCGCGATCCATCACCAATATCGTCGAGAATGCGCTTCACGCCATGCCGGTCTCGGGCATCCTCACGGTCTTCGTGCGGCCGGTCGATTCGGCAGTGCGCATCCGCGTGTCGGATACCGGGCTGGGGATGGACGCCACGGCGCTGGCTCGCGCTTTCGAGCCCTACTTCTCCACCAAGACAACCGGCACCGGCCTCGGGCTCCCGATCGCCAAGCGGAACATCGAACTCAACGGGGGAACGATCGCGGTAACAAGTGAGCGCGATCGCGGCACGACCGTGGAAGTGACGCTGCCGATAGCAGGTCTCTAGGCTTACCTGGAGCCTAAAGCCCAAAGCCCAGCCCGACGCCTCAACGTCGCCGCTCTGCGGCTGTGTCCTTGCTGGTCACTTCGTGTTCGCGTTCCTCGTGGCCCTGTCGCCGGCGCAGGCGGTGCCAGGCCACTTCGATCAGTGTCGCGCTCAGGTACCCGTAGGCGAGCACCACGAGCACGAGCTCTGGGTGCGCGACCAGCAACGCGAGTCCCAGCGCCACCAGCAGCAGCACGGGATACTTTCGGCGCGCCTGCAGATCGATGCCCTTGAAACTACGAAAGCGGACCGTACTCACCATCAGTAGCGCCGGCGCGATGATCATCGCAAGCACCGGGAGCGCTTCGGCGTAGGTCTGGAGACCCGATGGGTAGGCGAAGACAGTGGCCGCGAGGACACCCGCGGCGGCCGGGCTCGGCATACCGACGAAATACCGTTTGTCGAGCGAGCCCGCCTGGATGTTGAACCGCGCCAACCGCACCGCGGCCGCCGCCACGAACAGGAAGCCGGCCGTCCACCCGAGCCGTCCGAGCGGCTGAAGTCCCCACGCGAACGTCAGAATCGCCGGCGCCACGCCGAACGAAATGATGTCAGCCAGCGAGTCGAACTCGACGCCGAAATCGCTCGTCGTGTTCGTCATGCGCGCGATACGGCCATCGAGCATGTCGATGACGACCGCGAACCCGATGAACGGCGCAGCCGTGACAAACTCGCCTCGCATCGCGTAGACGATGCAGGCGTAGCCACAGAACATGCTCCCCATGGTGAACATGCTCGGGAGCAGATAGACGCCGCGCCGGAACCGTCGTCGTTGTACGTCGGTCCGTCGGCGGAGCGGCCTCAGCATGCGGATGCGCGCGCGCCGGGGGCTGTCGTTGGAATTCATCATTGCCGTAGTGCAGCGATGATCGTCACAGCGCCAACCACGCGATCACCCACCTTTACTCTGATGTCCGCCGTCGTTGGCACGAACACGTCCATGCGCGATCCGAATTTCATCACGCCGAACCGCTGACCCCGCTGCACCTCGTCACCCTCCTTCGCGCGGCACACGATACGTCGAGCGAGAACGCCGACGATCTGCCGGACGACAATCGGCTGTCCGCCGTGGTCAACCCACACCTCCGTGTACTCGTTGAGGTGGCTGGCGTCGGGCCGGTATGCCGGCAGAAAGCGGCCGGGATGATACCTCACCTTCGTCACCCGACCCCCAACGGGCATCCGGTTGACGTGGACGTCCATCGGCGACAGGAACACGCTGATCTGCTGCCACGTCCCGGCTGGGCACTCCTGTCCGGTTGGCGTTCCGGCCACCATCACCCGGCCATCGGCCGGAGACAGCACCGCGTGGGCAGCCTGCGTGACCGCGCGGTCAGGGTCTCTGAAAAAGAACAGGAAGAAGCCGGCGAGCACGACGAACACCAGCCCCACAGACGAACTGACGACGAGGGCGGCAATGGCTGCGAGTGCCAGGGCGCCGCCGATGAAGGGCCAGCCTGCAGGATCGATTCTCATGAATACGAAGCCGGGTGCAATTGTCCCTCGAATACCTCGAGCCAACGACACCCGGCTTCCCAAGCTGGGCCCGTGTGGCCGGACCCGTGCTCCGACGGGAAATCGCACGCATGACGGTGGCGCAATGCACCTCCGCCGCGGTACGGCTACGACGCCAGGCTGTGTGCCTGCGCGTAGTCGCGCGCAAGCCTCTCCATGCGGTCCTTCAGCGCAAGTTTGCGTTTCTTGAGGGTGACTTCTTCGAGTCGCTCTGAAGTCGAAAGATAGGGTTTCTCGGTGAGTTCGTGCAAGCGATGGTCGAGCTGATGATGCTGCTGGTCGAGCTGGCGGTACTGATCGTCGTTCTGAAGCAACAGGCCCTTTATATCCTGCGTCTCTGCTCCATTCATTGGCGCCCTCCTTTGTTGAAGAAGGTGTGACGAAGCGTGTGTCAACCAACCCGAACCTTAACACACTCGATCCCGGTGGTTCCAGGCACCGGATGGTCCGGATTGCGGCCCACTGGCCAAGCTACCCCGCCGTTTCTTCGTCTCTCCAGAGAATGAGCGCCTCCTCCACCGGATTCGTGTAGTAATTCCGGCGCGTGCCCGCGACATAGAACCCCAGCCGTCCATACAGTCGCCGCGCTGGGTTATTGGACGCGCGCACCTCGAGTGTCGCGCGCCTGGCCCCGAGCGTATTCGCTTCGGCGAGCGCGTGACGCAGCAGCGCCGTGCCGATGCCCTGAGCGCGGAACTGCGGCCTGAGCGCCATGTTGTTGATATGCATCTCGTCGAGCACGAGCCAGTACGCGCAGAAGCCGGCCACCCTGCAGTCTTCGTGACGGACGATGAGAATATGGCAGACGGAACGGTCTTGCAGCTCCGAGGCGTACATGTCACGCGTCCAAGGGTTGGTGAAGGACGCTTCCTCGACTTCAATCACTCCTTCGAGGTCCTGGTCGTCGGCGAGTGGCTCGAACCAGTAACGAGGCATGGACATCAGACGGGGCCAGCGTTCCCGGCCAGGGCGGCATCGGGGCGGCGCACGTAGATCGCGCGGATGGCGTGCGGCGGCGGGCACCGCCCGGCACGGAATGCCTCGCCCGCGAGTCGCGCGATGGCGCCAGCCAACAGCGGAGCCACTGGATCCGTCAGCCGCGCGGCGTCCCCAAGCGTGGCGCGAATCAGTTCCTGATTGCGAGCGGCGCCGTCGCCCGTAAAAATGGTCATCTGTCCTTTCAAGCGAGTCAGCAGGTCCTCTGGACGGGCAACGACCGGCGCTTCCAGACCGCGGCCGTCCTCGTACGTCGCCGAGAACACCTCGCCGCGCCACGCATTTATCCACGCCGTAACTCGTGTCGCGCCCCGCACGTGGAGCGAGCTCTCCGACGGGCTCGCCTGGGGTGTCACACCGTGCTCTTCGTGAGTCACCACGCTACAAAGCCTCGCCAGCGCGTCAAACGCCGACACGCCGATGAGTGGTTTCCTCATCGCCATCGCCAGGCCCTGCACTGTGGCAATCCCCACGCGCAGGCCCGTGAACGAGCCGGGGCCCGTTGCCACCGCAAAGCAGTCAATCTCCTGTAGCGCGACTGATTCGCGCTCGAGCAGTGTCGCGAGTTCGCCAGGTAATCGCTCTGCCTGCTCCCTGGACGCGTCACCGGCCTGCTCGCGCACCACAAACTCGTCCCGCACGAGCGCGCAGCTCCCCCCCCGCGCGGTTGTATCAAGCGACAGGACGAGCATGCGGGAGATAATACAGGCGGTAGCAGGCGGTGGGCAGAAACTATCTCCCGCGCCGCCGTCTCCGTGCTGCCAGACGCCCACTGTCACTATGCCGAGTTCCGCCGCCTCCGCGTCGCCCGCTATGCGTCAG
>Ga0326597_10002972_pt1 | contig 24830 bp, 24 predicted proteins | sample RVTome_12_FD_203789 | JGI IMG/M metagenome (GOLD analysis project Ga0326597, IMG submission 203789) | Soil microbial communities from uranium-contaminated site in the Upper Colorado River Basin, Wyoming, United States - RVT100D185 | ecosystem: Environmental > Terrestrial > Soil > Contaminated >... | reverse complement strand
GGCTTCGAGAGCCATTATAGTCGGATTTAATGTAAGACCGAACCTTAAGGCAAGAAAACTTGCCGAGTCGGAAAAAGTTGATATCCGACTACACAATATTATTTATGATGTAATAAGTGAAATTAAGCTCGCTCTTGAAGGGTTGCTTGAGCCGGAAAAATCCGAAGAAATTCTTTCAACGGTTGAGGTAAGGCAAACATTTAAAGTTCCTAAAATAGGAATGGTTGCCGGAAGTTACGTTGTTGACGGAAAGATTGCAAGAAACAATAATGTGAGGCTGTTAAGAGAAGGATTTGTTATTTTTGACGGACATATAAATGCATTAAAGAGATTTAAAGATGATGTCAGAGAAGTTGAGCAGGGTTTTGAATGCGGTATCAGCCTCGATAACTATAATGATATAAAGGTTGGCGATATAATAGAATCATACAGAATAGTTGAAATCAAGAGAAAACTTGAGCAGTAAATCAGAATTCTGAGATAAGCTCACAAGAGGCGGTTTAACTAAAAATTTCTGGTTATTATACGCAGTAATTTTCAATTATCAGTAAAAAGGAGTGAGAACCTTCACTTCGTCCAGGATTAGCAAAATGTCTATACGAACGGAAAAAGTTGCAGAGGAAATCAGGCATAAAATTGCTGATGTTCTTTCAAAAGATCTGGCTGAGCTGCATTTGGGACTCGTAACAGTTACAAAGGTTAGGCTAAGCCCTGATTTGAAGAACGCTAAGATTTATTTAAGTTTTATAGGGAATAAAGAACCCGCTGAAGTTTGTCTGAATAAAATAAATGCCCGTAAGAAGCAGATTAGGATGCATCTAAGCTCAAAAATTTATTTGAGAAATATGCCGGAAATTAACTTTTACTTTGATGATGCGGTTGAATATGCGAACAGAATAGACGAACTGATAAAACAAATTCATAAAGATGATAATACAAAGGACGGCAAATAATATAAAAAAGCAAGACGGATTAATGCTGCTGATTGATAAGCCGAAAGAATATACCAGCGCAAGAGTTGTTAACATAGTAAAAAAATTACTTGATGTTAAAAAAGCGGGACACTCAGGCACGCTTGATCCTAAGGCGACAGGACTTATGATTGTATGCACAGGCAGCATGACGAAGTTTTTAAATGACCTGCTTTCAAGCGATAAGGAATACGAAGGGGTTATGATAATCGGCGAGAAAACCAAAAGCTTTGACTCTGAAACCCAAGTATATGAAACCAATTCAATTGAAGAGGTTACGGAAGAGCAAATTCGGAAAAAGGCAGAGATGTTCTTGGGAGAGATAGAGCAGATTCCTCCTATGTATTCTGCAATTAAGCATAAAGGCAAACCGCTTTACAAATTTGCCAGAAAGGGACAGGAACTTGAACGCAAGCCGAGAACTGTTTTAATAAGGGAATTTGAAATCGAAAAGGTAAACTTGCCTGTGGTTAAATTCAGGGTTGTTTGCTCAAAAGGAACTTACATAAGGACACTTGTCAGTGATTTTGGTGAATTACTTGGAGCAGGTGCATATTTGAAGGAGCTTAGAAGGTTAAGAATAGGGAATTATGATGTTAAAGATTCTATTTCCGTTGAAGAGTTTATTGATACCAATAAAAATTAGATGAACGTTTACAGGGATATTTCTGAAATAAGCAGAAACAGCAAAACTGTAATAACAGTGGGAACATATGATGGCGTTCATCTAGCCCACCGCCAGGTTTTAAATAAAGTTCTGGAGTTATCCAAGCAGAGAGGCCAGCGTTCTTTTATAGTAACTTTTGAGCCGCATCCGCAGGAGGTTCTTAAGACTAAGACTCCAGATATAAAGCTTTTAACCAGCGTAGATGAAAAGCTTAGACTGATTGAAAAATGCGGAATTGAAAATGTTCTGGTAATAAAATTCACCAAAGAATTTTCAAAAACAGAGCCAAGGGAATTTTATGAAAAATACATTTACAGTAAAATTGGTTTAAGTGATTTAGTTATAGGTTATGACCATTTGTTCGGGAGAGACAGGGGGGGTGATTTTAAAACACTTCTTGATTTGGGTAACGAGTTCGGATTTGAGGTTCACCGGGTTGAGGAGATTGATATCGACGGCAAACCTGTGAGTGCTACGCGAATAAGGAAAGCTCTTGCAGAAGGAAAGATTGAAGAAGCAAACAAGCTGCTTGGATATGAATACAGCTTTGACGGAATAGTTGTTGAGGGCGATAAGGTCGGAAGAGCAATCGGCTACCCGACCGTAAACCTGAAATTCGTAAAGGAAAACAAGGTAATGCCCAATGACGGAATTTACTGCGTTAAGGTTGTCTATAATAATGAAGTGTATTACGGTATGATGTATCACGGAGTTAGGCCTACACTTACCGAAGGATTGAAAAGCGCTTTGGAAGTCCATATATTTGATTTTGACAGAACTATATACGGCGAAAAGCTCACGGTCAGCTTCTTAACCAAATTAAGAGATGACAGAAAGTTTAAATCCAAAGAAGAATTAATTGAACAAATAGATAAAGACAAGAAAAATTCATTAAAATTTTTAAGTATAAAATTAAAACAGTAAAAAATTGAAACAATAAGGAGATAAATGTTAACTAAGGAACAGAAACAGGAAATTGTTTCCAAATACGGTTCAAGCGCAAAAGATTCCGGTAAAACTGAGGTTCAGGTGGCAATTCTTACCGAAAGAATTAACCAGCTTACCGATGAGCATTTTACAACGCGAAAGAAGGACAATCATTCGCGCTTAGGGCTGCTGAAAATGGTTGGAAAAAGAAGAAGACTTTTGAGATATCTTGAAAATAAGGATATCGAAAGATACAGAAAATTAATTAAAGAACTTAACATTAGAAAGTAAATTTGACGGCTGTTTTATAGCGTCGTTGTTCTGAGAGAGCACCTCCTGTTCTGCTTTACCAGGTATGCCGAACTGGGGGCGAAAAATCTCTTTTAAAATTAAAGGCGATTTTTCGCCTGCAGGTATCCTGCAGCAGTCAGCCAGGAATTTCTCAGAATAACCCGTGCGAAACAGCATTCAAGTTTTCAGGAGAACAAACCAATTTATGGTTACAATTAAAGAAATCGAGCTGGGCGGAAGAAAGCTTAGGCTCGAAACAGGACGGCTTGCAAAACAGGCAAGCGGCGCCGTTTTAGCTTCATTCGGCGATACATTTGTATTGTGTACAGTTGTGGCAGCAGAAGAGCCAAAGGAAGATATGGATTATTTTCCGTTACAGGTTGAATACAGGGAAAAATCCGCTGCGGTTGGAAAAATCCCGGGCGGCTTTTTCAAGCGCGAAGGAAAACCAAGCGAAAAAGAAGTATTATCAGCAAGATTGATAGACAGGCCCATACGTCCTTTATTTCCCGAGGAATTTATGTGCGAAACTCAGGTTATATGCGGAGTGTATTCATCTGACCAGGAAAACGATTCAGATGTAATAGCTGCTGTCGGCGCATCAGCCGCGCTTATGATATCCGATATTCCCTTTGACGGACCTATAGGAGAAGTCAGAATCGGCAGGATAAACAGCGAATTTATTGTTAACCCTACCCACACACAGCTTAAAGAAAGCGATATGGATTTAATCGTGGGCGGGACTGAAGATTCCATTGTTATGGTTGAAGGCGAGTCGGGTGAAGTCTCGGAAGGAGATTTATTGAATGCGATTAAATTTGCTCACGAAAACATTAAGCTCCTCTGCGCGATGCAGAGAGAACTTGCTTCGGAATGCGGGAAAGCAAAAAGAGAAGTCAAGTCCGTAGAAGCTAACCAGGAGCTTATTGCTGATGTAAAATCAATGGCAGCAGGCGTTATTAAAGAAATTCACAGGACATCGAACATTACGAAAGACGAAAGAAGCGGAAAATACAGGGCGTTATTTGAGAGGTTAACCGAATCACTTAAGGAGAAATACACGGAACAGGAAAAAGCTATTGCAAAGGCTTTCGATGATATCCAATACTATGATATGCGGGAAATGATTTTAAGCGAAGGCAGGCGGCTCGATGGAAGGGGGACAAAAGATATAAGACCGATTACCTGTGAAGTAGGGGTGCTTCCGAGAAACCACGGCTCCGCGTTATTCACAAGAGGTGAAACACAGAGCCTGACATCGGTGACTCTTGGCACTAAAATGGACCAGCAGATACTTGATGGCTTGCTTCCCGAGGAAAATAAAAGATTCATGCTCCATTATAACTTTCCGCCGTTTTCAACAGGTGAAACAGGCAGGTATGGCAATCCGGGCAGGCGTGAGGTCGGCCACGGGCATTTGGCAGAACGCTCGCTTGAGAATATGCTTCCCCCCGAGGAGGATTTTCCATATACAATAAGGATTGTATCAGACATACTTGAATCAAACGGTTCGTCGTCGATGGCTACTGTATGCGCGGGAACGCTTGCGCTTATGGATGGTGGTGTTAAAATTAAGCGTCCCGTTGCAGGTATTGCTATGGGTCTAATTAAAGAATCAGGCAGAGTTGCTGTGCTTTCCGATATTTTAGGAAACGAAGACTTCCTCGGCGATATGGATTTTAAAGTCTGCGGAACAACCGAAGGAATTACCGGCTTCCAGATGGATATTAAAATTAAAGGCGTCTCATTTGAGGTTCTGGAAACTGCATTACAGCAGGCAAAAGAAGGGAGAATGCATATATTGGATGTTATGCGCGGGGCAATTGCAGAGCCAAGGGAAAATATTTCTCCGTACGCGCCGCACCTGTATACAATGACTGTTCCTGTTGATATGATTGGAGCGGTAATCGGACCCGGCGGAAAGAATATAAGGCATATTATTGAAGAGTCAGGAGCTGAAATTAATATCGAAGACGACGGAACGGTTGTTATTGCAGCGGTTTCTGGTGAATCTGCCCGAATAGCGCAGTCAATGATTGCAAAGATAACTGAAGTTCCGGAGAAAGGGAAAATCTACAAAGGCAGAGTTGTTAAAACTACTGATTTCGGAGCGTTTGTGGAGATACTCCCCGGCAAGGAAGGACTTTTGCATATATCTCAGATTGATAAGAAACGCGTTAACAAGGTGGAAGACTACCTGAAGCGCGGCGATGAAGTAACGGTTAAGCTGCTTGATATCGATAGGGAAACGGGCAAGCTTTCATTGAGCCGCAAAGTGCTATTGGATGATGAGGGAAAAGAAAAGAAGATTGAAAAAACTGTGCAGAATTAAAAAATAACAAATTTAATATTTTGAATGCCTGTTTTCGTTTGGAAGCAGGTATTTTTTATTTTGTAGATTTAGTTAATTATTTTATATAATTTATCAATAACAGAGGAGCGTTATTATGGAATACATCATAGACAAAAAAAACAAAAAAAAAGCAGTTCTTCTATCACTTGATGAATTTTCTGCGATTGAGAAACAGGTGGGATACTACAAAAATACGATTGAGGAACTACAGGATGAGCTTGATGCAATTGAAGCTGATAAAATAAGAAAGGAAAGCAAAGATACAGTAAAATTTCAACTAAACGATTATGTATCAGATAGAAATAGAGGCATCCGCTCAAAAAACCTTAAAAAAACTACCCGAGTCAATTCGGGAAAGAATCGCAAAGTATATAGCTAACCTGGCCTCAAATCCAAGACCTGCCGGCTGCAAGAAACTTAAGGACACAATAAATACAGAGTGAGAGTAGGCAATTACAGGATTATTTATGAAATCAGGGATGATATTTTAGTTGTGATTATAATTAAGATAGGCGACAGAAAAGACATATACAGAGATATATAAATAATAATTTTAATATTAAATGCAGGCTCAAAAGGTTCGCATTTTTTGTTTTGAATATATCAACATTTATGGTTATCCTGTAATATAAATAATTTTATTAAATATGAATAATTCCGAAATAATTTTCTTAATAGAAGAATCAAATGAAGGCGGTTACGAAGCCAGGGCAATTGGCCATTCGATTTTTACCGAAGGGGAAGATTTAGAAGATGTAAAGAAAAATGTAAAGGAGGCAATTCAGTGTCATTTTGATGAAGGGGATATTCCTTCAATTGTTAGGTTGCATTTCGTCAGAGAAGAATTGATGACTGTATGAAAATTCCACGTGATATTAGCGCGGAGAAGTTAATTAAGCTTTTAAGAAAATTCGATTATATACAAACTAGACAAACAGGAAGTCATATAAGATTAAGCAGTAAATTCACAGGTATTCACCAACATATCACAATCCCGAATCACAACCCAATAAAGTTAGGAACATTAAATAATATCTTAAAAGATATTGCCGAGAATTTGAATCTTGATAAAAAAGATTTAATTAAAAAGCTCTTTACTTGATGAACTTTTCCTTCCTAGATGTAATCATAGTAATTCTTTACCTAGTTGGAGTAACCGCTTACGGAATTATAAAAGGCGGTAAGCAGAAGTCTGCGCGTGATTACTTTGTAAGTGAAAAAGCCATACCTTGGTGGGCGGTTTGCTTTGCTGTTGTTGCAACGGAAACCAGCGCGCTTACATTTATCAGTATACCCGGAGTTGCGTATATTGGCAACCTTAATTTTCTGCAGATTGCTATCGGTTACATTATCGGCAGGATTATCATAAGCTATTTTCTTCTGCCAAAATATTTTGAGGGCGAGCTGTTAACTGCTTACGCTTATCTCGGCAAAAGGTTTGGAGCAAAAACGAAGAACTTTGCTTCATCTGTATTTATGGTAACAAGAGTCTTTGCCGATGGAGTAAGATTGTACGCGACTGCAATTCCCCTTGCAATAATTTTAAAAGGGTTCAATCTTTTTTCAGCCGCGCCTGACTGGGAAATATATTCGGTTTCAATATTAATAATTGCTGCCATAACGCTTGTATATACATATTTGGGCGGCGTAAGGGCAGTTATATGGACTGACGTTATACAAATGTTTATTTATATCGTCGGTGGACTGCTTGCAATATTTATTTTATCAGAGAAAATTCAGCTGGGTTTTTCAGAAATAATCACACAGCTTGGAGAAAAAGGCAAGCTCGATTTTTTGAATTTTTCTATCGATTTCACCAAGCCCTACACGCTGATTGCTAGCGTGCTTGGCGGGGGATTTCTCTCTATGGCATCGCACGGAACAGACCAGCTTATTGTCCAAAGACTGCTTACTACAAATTCTCTTCAGGCATCGAAGAAGGCGTTAATAACAAGCGGGTTTATAGTTTTCATGCAGTTCGCGATGTTTTTATTTATTGGCTCGATGCTGTTCACATTTTTTGGCGGAGAGCAGATGAAATCAGATGAGGTCTTTCCGAAGTTTATAATTAACTTTATGCCAAGCGGGATATCAGGCATAATTATAGCGGGACTGCTTGCGGCGGCAATGTCAACTCTGTCGGGCTCAATATCGGCATTATCTTCGACTCTTGTGGAAGATATTTACAAACCTTATTGGGGCAAGGATAAATCCGAAAGCGCGCTTTTAAACTTTTCAAGAGTAATTGCCCTCATCTGGTGCGGAGTGCTTATTCTTTCTGCATTTTTATTTATGAATTCCTCCAAAGCCGTTGTTGAGCTGGGGCTTTCAATAGCATCGTTCACATACGGCGGGCTGCTTGGGACGTTTCTGCTCGGTGTGTTTTTTAATAAAGCAAAACAAACAAATGCTATAATTGGATTTGCGTGCGGAATAACCGGAATGATTTTTGTAATTTACTTCACAAAAATTGCATGGACGTGGTATACTATAATCGGTGTAGCAATAACATTAATAACGGCAAATCTGGTTTCACTATTTAAGCGCACTAATGAAAAAACGAATTAATATTACTGTTATGAAAAAATTAATATTCACTTTAACATTATTCCTAAGCACGCAATTTTTTGCTCAGGATTACAGGATTGCTCATAAATTAATTTCCGATAAGAGCGTTAAGCTGAAATATGAATTTTCTATTAGCTTTCCCGTGATAAAAGATTTTAAGGATAACATAACATCTATGAACTTGTATAACAGATTCATAACTACCAAAGCGGAAAGTATAAGGGATACTTTTAACCTGTGGATGAGGGACTGGGATACGACTTCAATCAGCGAGATGAGGAGTTATTACGAGGCGGGCGACTCGGTTTTTTATGCCTCAAACAGTTTAATCAGCGTTTTGTTTTATGAGAATTGGTATTTTTCAGGAGCAGCTCATCCTAACAATTCGAACTTCAGTGTTAACTACGATTTAGAAAATCATAGGGAATTGGGCTTAAATGACTTGCTCCAACCCGGGTGGGAGAACAAAATCTCTGAAATTTGCATTCGCGAGATTACAAAGCAAAAACAAGAATGGGGTATTGAGCCGAGTGAATGGCTTACTGAAGGGGCGGGTCCAAGGGCAGAGAACTTTAAAGTCTATAACACTGCAAAATCGGGACTTATAATTACATTCCAAACATACCAGGTCGGCTCTTATGTGGAGGGACCAAGCGAGGTATTTATCGATTATGAAGAAATTAAATCGCTTATCAAGCCAGGCAGTATTCTTGCATTTGTGAAGTAAATTAAATATTTAAATTTCTTAAAATACCGCATTAAACCTTTTTGAGTGTCTCCTTGTCTTATTGTTACAAATGGGTTATAACCGTTAAGAAAACCAAAAATTAACAATAAAACTAAAGGAGATTAATAAAAATGAACTTATTAAAATTAACCAAAAACCTGCTGATTTTGCTTATAATTACAGCATTTTCAGTGTATTTTTCAGCATGTTCGGAAAATTCAGTTGAAGAAAACCAGACAGATGATGAATTCATTAAGGAAGTTGTAACCACAGGTATTGGAAGCTCACAGCAGGAAGATGACGACCTGATGTCGAACGAATCTTATGACCTTGATAACGGCGGACCCGTCGGCAGCAACAGCGGCGGAGATACACCAATTGATTCACTCTTTAAATGGGGTCGAAGAATTACAAGCACGAGCGTTACGGTTACAATTACAAGTGAAGGCGACAGCATAAAGAATGCAAATATAGAAAGAACCATCAACGGTGTATTTCATATTATAGGTTATGTAAACGGAAATCTTGACAGTATACAAAAGCCGTATACGGAAGTTCTTAGGAGAAAAGCTGTGTTTAAGAGAATTGCATACACACCACGCCCGCGTTTTAACTGGCGGCTTTATAAAGTATCAATGGTTGACGGCGGAACAACCGCACCGCAAAACAGCAATGATTATGTGCAAATGCAGCAAATACAGGTTTATGTAAACAATGTTCTGGAGTATGCGTTTCAAGGTCCTGATTTTACTCAAAACATATTTACGACAAGGCGTTTTAACGGTTCAGGTATTCCCGAGGTAAACATTGGCGACCAGGTAAGAATAGTCGTATCGACATATTCAACTCAGTCCGAGCAGGATATAGTGGCATGGCACTGGGCTAGAAATACATTCGGTTTCCACAGGGAGCCCTTTGTAATGACATCGCAGGTTCCAAGCGGTTCAGGCTGGGATAGAATATATGAGAAAACATTCACGATTTATCCTCAGCATAGAATAGGAAGATTCAACGGGTTTATCAGCGCTTCAACACATAAGTCATTATATGATGACAGCCCTGTTGAATTTGCATCTGATTTGGCAGGAGCGCCATACCGGGTTCTGCCTTAGTGTTCTGAAATCATACATGAAGTAACTTGAGAGTATCAGGAAAACTTCATAATAAAATAAACCCTCCTTCTCCCCGGGAGGGTTTTATTAATTTATAAAAATCAGGTATTAACAAACAAACATACTCATTTCAGTTAATCATTACAGCTATTTACTTCCCTATAATTACTAATTATTTTAGTTACTAAGTAAAACATTATTTTTCATATATCAAAGAGGGGGAATTATGAAAAAGAATTACATTAATCATTTACAATTCCTATTCATCTTCATCATCATTTCATTTTTAGTACCTAATAGTGTTAATTCACAATGGTATGCCTTAGGCTTAGGTACAAACAGCGATGTAAGGACGATGACAGTTTATAACGGCGAACTGATTGTTGCAGGCGACTTCACAAGTGTCAGCGGAATCGGAGCAAACCGGATAGCTAAATGGAACGGAAGCTCATGGCAGCCTTTGGGTCTTGGCACAAACGGGAGGATTTCCGCATTGATTGCATTTAACGGTGAGTTAATTGTTGCAGGAGATTTCACGCAGGTAGGCGGTGTCAGCGCAAGCAGAATTACAAAATGGAACGGCAGCAACTGGTTGTTATTCGGCAGCAATTCCAATGTTAACGACGACATATTTGCTATGGCTGTTTATAATAATGAGCTTTATATAACCGGCCGCTTTACAAGCATTGGCGGTTCTGGTGTCAACAGAATTGCAAGATGGAGCGGAAGTTCTTGGCAGCCATTAGGGCTTGGTATGAATGAAGAAGGAAGGTGTCTCGCTGTTTACAGTAATGAATTAGTTGTTGGGGGAGAGTTCACTACAGCGGGAGGAATAGGTGCGAACAGGATTGCAAAGTGGAACGGTTCATCCTGGTCTAATCTGGGTCTTGGTGTTAATAGTGATGTTTATGCTATGACATTGATGAATAATGAACTGATTGTCGGAGGTTCATTCACTCAGGTTGGCGGGGTTGGTGTAAACAGAATAGCAAAGTGGAATGGAAGCTGGTCAAACCTTGGTACAGGAATGAACAATACAGTGTATTCGGTTGCATCCTATAATGGTTCTTTAATAGCAGGAGGTGAATTTACTTCTGCTGGAGGTATAGGCGCAAACAGAGTCTCCTCATGGAACGGTTCCTCTTGGTCAAATTTATCGAGCGGTATGACGGGAGGCGACCCGATACAGGTTTTAGCTATTGCGGTTTACGGCTCGTTGCCATTTGCAGGCGGTAATTTTAATAATGCAGGCGGAACAACTGTCAATAACATAGCAAGATGGGGCTCCACAACGGGAATTCAGCAGTTAAATAACAATGCTCCTTCGTCATATAAGCTGTATCAGAATTATCCCAATCCGTTTAACCCATCAACCAAAATAAAGTTTGATGTGGTTAAAAGCGGGACGGTTAGGTTAAGAGTGTTTGATGCACTGGGCAAAGAGATGTCACTTCTGGTTGATGAAGTACTTGGAAATGGAAGTTATGAATATAATTTTGATGCATCCAATCTTTCTGCCGGAGTTTATTATTATGAATTAGTTACCAGTGATTACAGAGAAACTAAGAAAATGGTTTTGGTTAAATAAATAGTTTAGTATATTTGGTTGGTTAATTGCTGCTGACCCCCTGAATTAAAAATCAGGGGGTTTTTATTTTCAGGGGGCAGTTTTATGGTTTAATAGAAACAGACAAAAAGCTATATTTACCGATATTTTTCAAATTATGTAGAGATAAATATATGCCTAAACTAGTGCTTATACGCCACGGCGAATCCGAATGGAACAAAGAAAACCGTTTTACAGGTTGGATAGATATCCCTCTATCGGCTAAAGGAGAAGAAGAAGCCCGGCAAGCCGGCGAGAAACTCAAAGGGATGCATTTTGATAAAGCTTTTACATCGGTTCTGCAAAGAGCCATAAAAACATTCGAAATCACTGCTCAAACTGCCGGATTTAACCATTTAATTCTTGAAAAAGATGAGGCGCTGAATGAAAGAATGTACGGCGATTTGCAGGGTTTAAATAAAGACGAGTGCCGACAGAAATTTGGTGCAGAACAGGTTCATATTTGGAGAAGGAGCTATGACACCCCGCCCCCGAACGGTGAAAGCTTAAAGGACACAGCCGATAGGGTTTTGCCTTATTATAATAAAAAAATAGAGCCTATGTTAAATGAAGGCAAAGATATTTTGGTAGTTGCTCATGGCAACAGCCTGAGAGCATTAATAATGTATCTGGAAAAATTATCTGGCGAACAGATTGTAAAAGTGGAAATTCCAACCGGGATACCGATATTATACGACCTTGACGAAAAATTAAATATAATTACTAAAAAAGAATTATGATTACTCATGGGGGATTATAATAAAGCGTTGGAACTGATGCACGAATTTGTGAAGAACGAAAATCTCCGCAAGCATATGTATTGTGTATCGGAGGCAATGAGACAATACGCCCGAAAATACGGTGAAGATGAAGAAAAATGGGCAATAGTCGGTTTGCTTCATGACTTTGACTGGGAGATTCATCCAAGTGCTGAAGAACATCCTGTTAAGGGTTCTGAGATATTGAAAGACAGGGGATACTCCGATGAAATACGACGTGCTATTTTATCGCATGCTGGCTATACAGGTGTAAGCAGGGACTCACTAATGGAGAAAGCTCTATACGCATGTGACGAGCTTTCTGGTTTCTTGGTTGCATGCGCGCTTGTTCAGCCCTCAAAGAAGATTGAAGATGTTAAAGTAGAGTCAGTTAAAAAGAAAATGAAGAAGAAGGAATTTGCAAGGAATGTCAACCGTGAGGATATAATAAAGGGTGCTGATCAGCTCGGGGATCAGCTTGATGAACATATAGAATTTGTAATCAATGCTATAAAAGGAATTTCGGGGAAACTAGGGTTATAATGCCAGAAGAAATCATAATTGATAAATCCTTAACAAAAGAGGAGAAGTATAAGATACTTATTCCTCAGATTAAGTCGCTCATAGAAGGAGAGAGAAACTTGACTACCAATCTTGCTCAAATTTGTGCTGCGTTAAAATACTCCATTGACGCTTTCTTCTGGGTTGGGTTTTATTTAAGAGAGGGTAGTGAGCTTATACTTGGACCGTTTCAGGGTCCTTTGGCTTGTTCAAGAATTAAAATTCCAAATGGTGTTTGCGGTGCGGCGGCTGATAGGAAAGAAACCATTATAGTTTCCGATGTAAACCTTTTCCCCGGGCATATTGCGTGCAGCAGTTTATCGAAAAGCGAGATAGTTACTCCAATTTTTAAGAATAACGCTGTAGTTGGAGTTCTTGATATAGACAGCGACTCATATAATGATTTTGATGATATAGATAGAACGTACCTTGAAGAAATTTCCGAAATCGTCTCACAATTGATGAATTCATAATTGTGAAATATTCCCATTTAATTTTTCTTTTTATATTTATAATGCTACCTGCAATATGTCAGGAAACAGGTGATACCCTCACATATGTTCCAAGCGACACCCTAAAAAAGCTGAGTGATACAGTTAAAACCCAAAGTGATATTGATGCTATAATTGAATATTCAGCAACAGATTCTGCCATTTTTGATATTTCGGGTGACCAATTGTTGTTGTATAACGAAGCTGATTTAAAATATAAAGAGTATGAGCTTAAAGCTGCGCGTATAATTCTTTACCGGGGAAGTTCGATTATGGAAGCGCAAGGAATTCCTGATTCCGTTAAATCCGGAAAGTATATGGGCACCCCTATTTTTTTTGAAGGCACCAAAAGATATGATGCTTTTAAGCTAAGGTATAACTTTACAACCAGAAAAGGGAATATTGAAATGGGTTCTACCGAAATTGAGGGTGGATTTTATCTGGGTGAAAAAATCAAAAAAGTTGATGATGATATATATTTTATAAAAAATGGCAGCTATACAACCTGTGATAAAGCGGAGCCGGATTATTACTTCGGAAGCCCTAAGATGAAAGTCATTCAGGGTGATAAAGTGGTAGCAGAGCCGGTTTATTTATTTATAGATGATGTTCCGATTTTTGCAATTCCTTTTGGAATTTTCCCAAACCATTCGGGGCGTTCAAGTGGGTTGATTCCCCCAGCCTACGGCGAAGACCCGACCTACGGAAGATACCTTTCACACTTAGGATATTTTTGTGCAATAAACGATTACATTGACCTTGCTTTACAGGGAAATTATTATACGAAGGGAAGAATAGATTTAAGCTCACGTTTTCGTTATGTGCTTAGATACAAGCTCAGCGGAAATGTTGATTTGGGCGGCTCAAGAATTAGGCTTGGCGAAGAAACCGACAACGATAAGCAATTCAGCGATGAATGGAGGATTGGTGTTTATCATAGCCAGACAATTGATCCAACAACCAGTTTAACTGCAAATGTGAATTTTTTAAGCAGCAAGAATTATTACAACACTTCAACCAACAACCTTTCAGATTTACTAATTCAAAATGCGATTTCGAATGTAACACTAAATAAGTTATGGGAAGGAACTCCAAATTCAATAAGTTTAAATTATTCAAGGGACCAGAATTTAACAACAGGTGAAGTTAGTCAAATTGTTCCAACAATTTCTTTTGCCAGGAGCCAAACGTATCCTTTCAGAGGTAAAAATACTTCTCTGCTTGACTTAAAGTGGTATGAATTGGTTTCCTATAATTATAATTCTCAGTTACTATACAGAGATGAAAAAGTTTTGGTTAATCCGGTACTAACAGACGGTAATTTTCGCAAAGATGCACGCGGGGGCATCAGGCAAACGCTTGGATTAACTGCACCTATCAAGATTTCGGAATTCAGCTTCGCCCCTTTTTTTAATTACAACGAAATTTGGTACAATAACTCAGTTGAAAAGTCCTTTAACCCAGCAGACAGCTCAGTTAATACAACAGACGTTACGGGTTTCAAAGCTTTCAGATATTTTAACACGGGCGTTTCCTTAAATACAAGACTTGTTGGGATTTTTAATACAAGATTTTTAGGTGTTAGAGGATTTAGGCATACGATAACCCCCGCTATAACATATTCGTATACACCGGATTTTTCAAAACCCCAGTGGAATTCTTATGGAACATACATTGGTTTAAACAGTCAGGAGATTAAATATTCTTTTTTTGAACGGGAGGTTTTTGGAGGCGCGCCAATTGGTGAAGTGCAGGCAATTAACTTTAGCGTTGGAAATGTTTTTGAAATGAAGGTGAGAGAAACAGATACTACGGATAATAAATTTCAATTGCTGAACTTAAGCGGGGGAGTCGGGTATAACTTTGTTGCTGACAGCTTGAATTTCAGTGAAATCGCTTTAGGTTACAGAACTGATATAGGAAGCTTCCTGAATATAGGCGGGGGAGCGTCTTTTAATCTCTATAAATATGTAGATGGAGTAGGAAGAGTTAATAAGTTTTTACTAAAAGAAGAGGGCCGCCTTGCTCAGCTGACGAACTTTAATATTTCACTTTCAACCACCCTGCAGGGAGGACAATTGACGCCGGAGTCACAAGACACGGTTGATGAATATTCGCAATCAGATAACGACGAAAGTGAATATGTTGGTATTTACGACGAGGAACCTGTTGATTTTTCAATTCCCTGGTCTATAGGGTTGAGTTATAATTACGGTATCAATAAAAGCAATCCGTTTAATTTATCTAAATTTTCAAGCATTTCAGGAAATTTGGGTTTTAATTTGACAAGAAACTGGAAATTTACTTTTTCGACGGGTTATGATATTTTTCAAAAACAAATCACCACTCCATATATAACAATTTACCGTGACCTGCATTGCTGGGAGATGAGCCTTAACTGGATTCCAACAGGTGTTTACAGGGGATTTAAGTTTGAAATAAGGATAAAGGCACCGCAGCTCCAGGATATAAAAGTTACCAAACAAACAAATTACCGAGGAGTCTTTTAAAATAAAAATGAAATACGAAATATACAGCGGAGCAGGAAATGATTTTGTAATGATAAACAATTGGAATGGCGAAATTCCCTTTGATAAGCAGAATAAATTCACGATTGACATTTGCAATAATCAGTTTAAAGATATTGATGGGGTGATATTTATCGATAGACCATTAAAAGCTGGGTCAGCAATCAGGATGAATTATTATAACCGTGACGGCAGCTTTGGAGCAATGTGCGGCAACGGAGCAAGATGCATTGCAATGTTTGCATATAAAAACGGAATTATAAGAGAGAAAAGCTTTACACTTGAAGCTGTTGAAGATAAATATGAAGCTGAAATAATCGATGATTTAAATGTTAAGATTACATTTCCCGAGCCTAAAGAAATAAAATTGGATTTATTTATTAAAGCTGATTTTGAAAATGGCCCAAAAGAGATGAATGTTAGTTATGTGAATATTGGTTCGGACCATTTAGTTATATTTCTTAATGAGACAATAAATAAAACTGCATTAGGCAACAAGACCATCGATGAAATAGATATCAGCTTTATCGGCAAGATTTTAAGATTTCACAATGATTTTCAGCCGCAAGGGGTAAATGTTAATTTTGTTATACCTGTTTCACAAAACGAAATCAGAGTAAGAACATATGAGCGAGGAGTTGAAAGGGAAACATTAGCCTGCGGAACCGGGATAATATCCTCGGCTGTTATTTCAGTTTTAAAAAATAAATCAAAGCATCCAATCAGAGTTCTAGTGCAAAGCGGGGAATGGCTTACGGTGGATTTAAAAATTGAAGATTTAATGATTAAAAATTTAAGTCTGCAAGGTAGCGCAAGGAAAATCTCAGAAGGTGAATTAGATTGAATTTTTTAAAAATATTAAAAGCCAGAATTAACAGGTTTTTAAATCCTCCCCAAAATATTGAGGAGGAATTTCATTCAAAGTACTATTATTCAAAGATTTGGGCAGATACCTATTTTATGGGCAAAAATGTATTCAAATGCCCGAATGACTTATGGATATACCAGGAAATTTTCTGGGAATCGAGGCCCGATGCGATTGTCGAATGTGGAACGTATAAAGGAGGCAGTGCTTTATATTACGCCAAGCTTTTTGATATAATGGACTTAGACGGTATGGTAATTACCATCGATGTTGATGCTATACCTGATTTACCAGGCCATAAACGGATAGTTTATTTATCAGGTTCAAGTATTTCACCGGAAACCTTTGAAAAGATAAGGGAACTAGTTAAAGATAGAAAAAAAGTAATGGTTATACTTGATTCGGACCATTCTAAAGAGCATGTTTTAAAGGAGCTTGAGCTTTATAATGGGTTGGTTTCTAAGGATAGTTACCTGATTGTTGAAGACTCTAATCTTAACGGGCACCCGGTTCATTCCGGCTGGGGAACGGGTCCCGGGCCAATGGAAGCAATCGAAGAATTTTTACAAAAGCACCCGGAATTTATAATTGATAAGACCAGAGAAAAATTTTTAATGAGCTTTAATCCTAACGGGTATTTGAAAAAGATAAAATGAGGAAGCCGATTGACCCGAGTTCTCGAGGCAACCGGCTTTTTTTGAGGATTTTAGGTTAACTGTTGTTAGTTGATTGAATTTAAATGTTCTACTATTAATGCAAAGTCATCTTCGTCTACATTGTAATCCCAGTCAATATAAGAAACCTTACCGGTTTTATCTATTAAAAATATTGTTCGCTTATTATATCCCATGAGATTGAAGCTGCTGTATTTCATAGAAATTTCTCCCGTGTTGTCGCTCACCAGCTTAACATTATTCAATCCCATTTCATTTTTCCATTTTGAAAGTATGTAGGAGTTTGAAACACTTACCATTAAAATTTCCAAATCATCGTTTTGAACCATTTGACTATTTGCAACATTCTGCAGCATTTTATCTTCTGCGTATGTGTCAAACTTTGTTACCTCCATTGCGCAGCTGTAACTAAATGCTGCGGGATAGAATGCTATCAGCACATTTTTCCTTCCCAGGTAGTCGGAGAGCTTTCCCTTTTCAGTTAGCTTAAGCCCTTCCGTTGCGGGTCCCATATAGATGTATTCAAAATCAAAATCTCTCGCATCTTCACCCGGCATTAAGGGAAAATATTCAATACTTGGCTGTAATGAATTATCTTCTACATCGTACAAAGCGAATAATTCTTTCTGAACGGATTTTAATTTTTCACCCTCGCCTTTGTAATCATAGTTTGCGTAAGTAATTTTGTTGTCTTTGTTGATAACATATACAAATGAGCCGTCATTTTCAGCGTTCCAGCTGTTAATTCCAAAGAAATGTGATATATCCAAATCCACATCGGAAACCATGTCAAAATCCAAATCAAGTTTTTTTAAATATTCGTTTACTTCGGGTTCGTTATTTTGAGTAACTACCAGAACTTTTAAGTCATTTGGTATTGCTGAATAGTCATATCCCTTTACAAAAGCCAGCCGTTCTGAAAAGTAAGTATCAAAAGCAGTTGACATTACCTTCGCGTAATTATTATTGGTCGAAATGCTGGGCATAAATGCTATTAAAAGAACCTGGTCCTGTTTGTAATCGTGAAGTCTTATGGGCCGGGGCATCTGGTCAAGATCGTTTTTAGTTAATACATAAAGCTCGGGGTTTGGTATAGTTTCACCTACCGTTAGTCCGTCATTTGCGTTAATTATTTGATTATTTGTCAAACACAAAAGTAATACAAAATACAGAAAAATCTGGCTTTTTAAGTTTTTTTTACTCATTATCATTCTATTTTTTAAATTATTGATTTTCTCTTAAGAGTTTTACTTTAAGGTTGTTAAAAAGTTCCGGATGCTTAAAAGTAAGTAAAGACTACATCAAGCATGTGGTCGCCCTGATATCGGTTTAAAAACGGGAGCATTAATCCGTTTCGTATTATAACCCTTGATAAGTCTGAAGAGTTTTTCATCAAAGCATTGTAGTTAACATTAGGGAATAATGCGATAATCCTTCCGAGAGGGTAATATGGATTTTTGATAAATTTTAATCTGTGTTCCCGCGTTCTTTTAATTACTGATGTAGAGTCAAGTTTTAAGGTGTCGTTTTCAGTTTTAAATTCCGGAGTATAAACAAATAAACTGTCCCCTTTATAAATAGGCAGCTCGGATTTCATTTCCGAATCGTAAATTGAGAGGTTTACATCGTATAAACCGCTTTCAAAGGGAGAAGACTTGAATTTAACGGAATAGTTAAGCAGTGCAAAAGGTTTCAATATCAGAATATTTTTAATTTCCTCGGTTTCAAAAAATTCTTCAATGTTTCTTTCCGAAAAAACATTTGAGTAAGTGTCATAGGCAACAGTATCATTACCGACGGGGCTTAGTTCAAGCTTTACTTTAAATCTTCCGAATTCATCTTCATCTGTTTCCAGACTGTCTAAAAAAGAGATTTCTGCAATTTCCCATTTTAATGAAACAGTTTGCGGATTCATTCCGAAATTAGAATTATCTATTCTGAATCCCTTTAATATTAGTTTCTTATCAAATGAAATTTCATCTGAGCCAAACTTTCTTCCGTTTAATGAAATATTTATGCTTTTACCTGTTGAGTCGGCTTCGACACCTCTTTTATATTTAATTTTATTTTCTGCAATGTAGAATATATGGTAATCACCTATTTGTTCGCTTTTGTAGCTAAGTTTTTTTAGCTTATCTATTAATAAGTCGCTTCTTACAATAAAAAGCTTAATTTTTTTTTGCTCAATAAATTTTCTTAGTTCAAGGATATTAAGCCTTAACTGTTCTTCTTCTTTTTTCTTTTTAGAAGTTTTTTTTGAAACCGGCGGGTCAACCGAAAAATATGTGGGTATTGTATCAGTATTAAATATTTGGGGATTGTTTGAAATCACCTGAAGCGGATAAATATCATAATATCCATGGACCATTTCAAAGTAAATTTTATTATCTTTTTCAAAATAATTTCTGTCAATTAATTTTTTTGTCAGCTCTGCTACTTCATACGTATCTTCCCTGTATGCCTGCTGATAATAAAAACTCCATATAACATTAACCAATATTAATAGAGATATTCCGCTGATTAAAATATGTTTTCTGAAATCTAAAAGCTGCCACACCGCGAATGGAAAAAATAAAATAGAATTTAAAACAATATAGCGGGACACCATATTAGTACCGCCTGAGCCGAATATTCCGCTTAGCATTAATAACAGGAGCTCTATCAGGTTAAACAGAAGAAAAACCCTGAGGAGGGAAAAGCTGCCTGCAAACCCGTTGCGTTTATTTCTGATAGTGCGGATAACTTTCCATAATCCAAGAAATGTAGTTAAGGGGGCAATGTAGAAAATAAAGAAAGGATATTGTACTAGTCTTTGGAAAATTCCCGCGCTGCTTAAGCCGGAATATATTTTTGTTGTCTCTTTAATGAAGAAAAGCGGATCCCCGTAATCGAGGTTGTTTAGGGAAAGCCACCATATTATTGTAATTGCTGATGTGAACGTTAGAGCAAAATTTGTAAAAGTAGTTTTGCGAAGCTTATGATTCCTGTAAGATAGAAGTAATACAAGAATTATAAATGCCCCTGTAAAGAACCAGCCTTCATATCTGAGTAAATTGGCTATATTCAAAGAAACGATGCTGATAATTAAGAACATCAGCGGTTTGTTTTTTCTTTCGGTTTTTTCATACCATCGTATAAGTGAATAAAAGCATAATGTAACGAAAAAAAAGAAAGTAGATTCCGGCATACCTGAAGTGCTCAGCCAAACTTGAAACGGAAAAACCGAGTAAAGCAAGCAGGATATAACAGCAATTTGCCTTGTGAAGATTTTTTCAAATATTAAGTATAGAAAAACAAGCGTAAGAACAGAAAAAAGAGTATTAATTATAATTGGTGCAAGAGTCAAATCTCTAAAAAACCAGATAAAGATTCCGTTTATCCAGAAATGTAAACTTAGCCATACCCCTGAGTAAATCCTGGGGTTCTGAAGCCATTCCCATGAAATTACGGTCCTGCTGTAATCGTCAGCGGTAAGCCATCTCAGCCCGCTCTGTATAACAACTATCTGAAATAAGAGCTTGAATATGATAAGGGAAAAGATGATAGAAGTCCTTTTTTTAAAAAAATTTCCTATGTGTTGTTTATAATTCTTCAATTATTATGAGGATTCAAATTAAGTCTATTTTTTAAGTCGCTGTTTTCTTTGTATAGTTCATCGAGTTTTTTCGCAAAAAAATCTAGAAATTTCAGTAAAATTTTATTTCCAAGCTTAGGTTTTATTTTCACAATGTCTTCAATATCAGGCTTTGCGAAAACTATTACTCGGGTTACTTCTTTAGCCATACAGGAAACAGTGTGGCTTGTTTCAGAAAATAAGTGAACTTCTGAAAAGAAGGCTCCCTCCGCAAATTCCTTCAATATTGAGACCTTATTATCATTTTCAGTAAAAATCTGAACTGAACCTTTCACAATTAAATATATGCATAATCCAATTGTTCCATCGAAGAAAATCTTTTCACTTTCGGAGTAGTCTCTAATATGGGAAATAGAAATTAATGTTTTAATTTCTGAACCGGAAAGTCCGTTAAATAACTCACAATTTTTCATTGTGGAAATAAGGACGTTGTCGTCTGATTTTCTTTTATCAAACATATTTTAATATTTTAAATTTTTATCTAACCTGATTCTAAATGTAGTTCCTTTATTTGAGTCAGATTCTTTTACAAATAGTTTACCTTTATGATAAGTTTCAATAATTCTTTTTGAAAGGCTAAGTCCGAGCCCCCATCCTCTTTGTTTTGTGCTGTAACCGGGGCGGAATATGTCTTTCTTAAATCGTAAATCTATACCTTTCCCGGTGTCGATAACGTCTATAAAAAGATGGTTGCCTTTTTCCTGTATATTAAACGTAATATTCCCGCTGAGGTTTTCTATCGCATCAAGAGCGTTTTTAGTAAGGTTTTCTATCACCCATTCAAATAGTTCACTATTTATTGACGATGTGGCCGTATGGGAGCCTGTTATTTGTAAGTTAATTTTCTTTTTAGAATTACCCTCAAATGTTCCCGAACTAATCTTCGGTATTCGAATTTCAAAATATTTCACAACTTTCTCAATTACATTATGAATGTTTTCGGGCTTTAAGTCCGGTTTTGAACCTATTTTGGAAAATCGGTTGGCTATTTTACTTAATCTGTCAACGTCGTTTGACATCTCATTTGCAAGCTGTAATACTTTTTCAGGATTATTGGCGTTGGCTTTAATGAGTTCATTCCATCCCATCAAACTTGAAAGCGGGGTACCAAGTTGATGAGCTGTTTCTTTGGATAAACCGACCCATATATTGCTTTGCTCAGTCCTTTTAATATAGTTAAATCCAAAGTATCCTAAGAAGATAAATATCCCGGCAACAAAAAACTGAATTATAGGTAAAGTTTTTAAGCGGGTTACCAAGTTAGATTGTCCGTAATGGACATAGCTTAAAATAATTGAATCCTGGTAAGATACTTTTATGGGCGGATTGACTTCATCCATTTTTGCAATCATTTTCTGAATAATAAGCGTTTGTTCATCTGCTGGAAGTGCTGTATCTATATCCATGTTTTTTGTGAAGGTCGGCTTTTTTGATTTTGCATCAGTGACAACAATTGGAAAATTAATTGAATTGGAATTTACCACAGTATTAAAAATGAAACTATATTCACCTGACTGGCTTTCATCATTTGCAATAAATTCAATGGATTTTGCATACAGATTTGCAATTTCCCTTTCCCGTTCAAGTATTTCGGCAACAAGTATTTGGGTATAAATAAGTGTTGAAATAATTATAATTATTCCTGTAATTAAGAGCGCGATTTTAATATTTGCTGACCCGTAACTTTTCATGAAATATTGGAAAAAATAACAGTTAAGGTTTTTAATAAAAATATAAAATCTGTTCCGAAATTAAGGATTTTGATTGTTTTTCCAATCTAAATCTGTCAAAAAATGACTGCTACTCGTCAAAATTTAAACTTGGATACAGTGCTCTTATTCTTTCATGATGCCTTACATCAGGTATTATTGAGTATTTTCTTCTTTCACTAACATTTAAAAGATATTTTCCAGTCATTCTCACTTTTTCGGCAGTGCTTACAAATCTTCTCTGCGATAAAACGTCGTAATCATGATTTTCAATTTCAGTTAATATGCCTGAATATATTTTATACATTAAAACTACAGTTGTCCTGGAGCCGTCATTGGTAAGATAAGGGATTCCATGAGTAGCCAATTTATAATAAGCCCGGGCTCTCTCGATATTAAATTTCATCATTAGTGCAAAATTCTCATTTACTACTTTGTTGCCAATGTCATTTTCGGAATACTCAAACGCAGCTAATTCATTTTGAGGGATGTAAACTCTGTCCATAAGGTAATCTTCATAAATATCTCTTAAAATGTTGGTTAACTGCATTGCCTTACCCAAATACTCTGCGTAAGGCAATGCAGCTTTGTGCGAATAACCGAAGATCTCAGTCATAATTAATCCAACCACGGACGCAACTTTATAACAGTAGTTTTCAAGTTCTGCAAATGTAGCGTATCTTTTCTTTTGAGTATCCATACGCACACCATCAATTAGCTCTAAAAAGTAATGTTTTGTGATGTTATACTTTCTCACTGTCTCAGCAAATGCTGAGAAATTTTCGCCTGCAAATTCCGTTGATGAATAAACCACATCAAGAAATTTTTTTTGCTCTTCAAATTTTTCATCAATGTTTATTCCGTTGCTTTTATATGAATCAACGATATTATCAGTGTAGCGGCAAAAAGTATAGATGGCGTAGGCCGCGTTTCTCTTTTCTTTCGGCAGTAAAAAAGAAGTAAAATAAAAACTTTTTGCATAGTTTCGGGTGTAGATTTTACATTGTTCGTAACTGCATATTAAAGGATTTTTTTTTGAATCTGGCGGTAAAATTTCTTTCATAAATTTTAATTAGATTCTGAGCCGTTTATTAGTTTATCTACAATTTTTGCAGAAGATAAAACTCCCGGTAAACCTGCGCCCGGATGAGTTCCCGCACCTACGAAATAAAGATTTTCAAAATCCTCCGAGCGGTTATGCGGTCTAAACCAGGCGGACTGTGAGAATAGTGGTTCTACAGAAAATGCAGTCCCTAAATAGCTATTTAAATTATTTTGAAAGTGCAAAGGGTCAATATAATGCTCTGCAATTATATTTTCCTGAAGATTTGGCAGATAATCTTCTTCAAGAAATTTCATAATTTTATCTCTGTACGGTTTTGCTTCTTCCGCCCAATTCGTTTCTGATTTTAAGTGAGGAACTGGAGATAATACATAAAAAGCTTCACATCCTTTAGGTGCTACTGTGGAATCTGTGGCAGTTGGCATATGCAAATATAATGAAAAATCATCAGCTAAAATCTTGTTTTTAAATATATCTTTCAGCAGCTCTTTATAACGCTTTCCTAAGATTATGTTATGATGAGCAAGATTCCTGCCATTATATCTCTTCTTAGTTCCGAAGTAAATTACAAATAAGGACATACTATATTTCATATTTTCGACTTTTTTGTCAGTATATTTTTTTCTGAACTGCTTATCAATCATGTTCATATATGTAAATGCAATATCTGCATTAGATACAACTAAATCTGCCTCGACAAATGAACCATTGTTTAATCTGATTCCGTTTACTCTTCTGTTACTAACTGATATTTCTTTTACTTCAGTATCATAGTAAATTTTTCCTCCGAGTTCCTCAAACAATTTTACCAGTCCTTTTACGATTGAACCCGTTCCTCCAACTGCATAATAAATTCCCCATTCACGTTCAAGGTAGTGTATTAGAGCATATATCGATGTCGTCTCAAAAGGATTGCCTCCGATAAGAAGCGGATGAAATGAAAAACATTGCCTTAAGAAATCATCCTTGATATATGAAGATACGTAGCTGTAAACATTTTTATATGATTTAAGTCTTATTAAATCCGGAACAATTTTTACTATATCCCAAAAGCTTAAAAACGGTTTATCCGCCAGTTCAACAAATCCTTTTTGAAAAATCGGTTTGGTGGTCCTTATAAAATTTAAATATCCTTGTTTATCATCAGGATTGAATTTCTCTATCTGGCTTAAAGTAAAATCAATGTCGTTGTTATAATCAAAATATTTACCATTGTAATTAAATATACGGTAAAAGGGATTAAGCGGTTTAAGTGTAAAATAATCCTCTTGTTTTTTCCCTGCAAGCTCAAACAGCTCATTGAACAAAAACGGCGCAGTGATAAC
>Ga0326597_10002971_pt1 | contig 24841 bp, 31 predicted proteins | sample RVTome_12_FD_203789 | JGI IMG/M metagenome (GOLD analysis project Ga0326597, IMG submission 203789) | Soil microbial communities from uranium-contaminated site in the Upper Colorado River Basin, Wyoming, United States - RVT100D185 | ecosystem: Environmental > Terrestrial > Soil > Contaminated >... | reverse complement strand
GTGTCTCCTACCAGAGGTTCGACCGGCGTCACGCGCTTCATCCGATCGTCGCGTGTGTTTGCTGCGAAAGTGACCTGATCTTTCTCCAGCGTCACTCCGGCGAACTCCCGCTCGGACTGCTGCTTATTGATCGGGATCTCGGCGAGCACCTTGGTAAAGATCCAGGCGGGAACGAGCGCCTCCTTCGAGCCGTTGGCCGAGGCGTCGAACCCGCGGGCTTTCGGGGCAGTGAGCTTGTCATCTTTCTTCGTCGTGACCCTGACGAGACGTTTCCCGTCCGTGGCGGTCACCCTGGACTTCTCCCTGCCAGCGTCCTCGACATAGACGCATGTGATCGAAGAACGGCTTGCTTCCTTGGCGGCCAGCCTGCCCAGGCCAGCCAAGGACCGATGGAGCATGAGCATTCCTCTTCTCCTCTTCCACTACCCGCGCTAGACGGTTTTCACTTGGACCCGGAATCCCTTCTCTTCGAGCGCCAGGAAGCGATTCTCGAACCGGTCGAACTCTCCCTGCTCCATGAGTACGAGATGCTTCCCCTGAGCGTCCGCGTGGAGAAGGCGCCCGACCCGCTGGGCCTCCTGACGACGGCTTCCTCCGTGAAAATCGACTTCGATGATCTGCCTGAGATCCGGCAGCGAGAGCCCTTCATCACCGACCCTTGAAACCACGGCCACCTTCGCATCCTTCAGCGTCTCCAGCCGGTTCTGCGTCTGGCCGTGGACATGAGGGCATTTCAGCTTCCGGGCGATTTGCTCCCCCTTCGAGATGCCGTCGCAGAAGACGATCGTCATGCCGCTGACCGCCTTCACCTCCACTGCCGTCATCTGGACCTTTTTATCCCAGCTTTTCACGATCCGGACTTCGATATGAGGGGGCTTGATCCTGCCGGTGCGGACAAACTCCGTCCAGTCCACGCCGACCGGATAGCCCGTAAGGGCCATGATGTAGCTCTCCCGTCCGTCCTCGCGCTTTGGGGTGGCCGAGAGACCGATCCTGTACTTCGCGCGGATCGAGGCGAGCCTTGAAAACGTGTTCGCGGGGAGCCTATGGCTCTCGTCGAAGATCACCAGCATGTACTCGTTCTTGTTGACGCGCTCCCAGGCGTGGTAGGTGATGACTTCAATGTCGGCGCGCAAGCCGATGTCCAGCCACTTCTGGAGGCGCTCCTCCCATTGCTCTTTCAGCATGACCGTGGGGACGACGATGAGCTTCTTGCCCTTCAGGTTGGCGATCGCGTAGATCCCAAAGACCGTTTTCCCCTGGCCGAACGGCCAGTAAATTCCCACCGCGCCGTACTGAAGGAACTTCTGCCATCCATCGTTCTGGTAGTTCCTGAGCTTGGCGAGCACCCCGGTGAGCTTGATCTCCCTCAGGTCTGCCTTATCGACCGGCCTCGGCTTGAACGGCAGGGTTCCGGCGTCGATGATCGCGGCGATGAGATCGAATTCATGGCCCTTTCGGATGCGGAACTCGTTCTCTCCCGTCTGCCCCCAGAGGTGTTCCTTGAACTTCTCCGAGATGGCCAGCGTGGTCTTGAGCCGCCCGTCTTCCACGGTCGCATCGAAGGGCTCAGGTAGCTTGAGCTTGTCGCGCAATTCCTCCGGAAGGCCGCCGAACCAGACCGAGTATCGGTTCACGCAGTAGATGTTGAAGCTCTCCGTCGATCGTTCCAGCCAACCGAAAGACAGGTTGACGAATCGGGGCACGATAACCCACCACTCCTCCCTATTCTTGGGGAGCAGGAGCCACGGCTCCCGAAGGAACTTCTTGATCTCGTCGATGTCGATGGTCTGGTAGCGGTTGAGTTCCGCGCCAAGCGCCTGGACGCTCTCTTCGAGCGACTTGACGTGAGCCTTCAGGTTCTCGACGGCGCCGACCGCCTGCTCGACAAGCTTCCGCGGGTCTGGCCGCTTCGTCGTCTCTTCGATCTCGGGGCTCTTGGAAACCTGTACGGTCATTGTATTTTCCCGTTCGGCTTACCCATGGCGGCGGCTACCCGTTTTGCGATGCCAGCACTTCGGAACTCGGCGCAGTAGGTCGAGAACTCGTCGCGGAGAAGATGCTTCCGGAACATCTTCGGGACCTGGCCCACGGAGACGAGCGTCGTGAAGCAGGTGCCCTCCCGCATCTTGATGACGTGCGAGCCCCCCGGCGACCGCTCCGCGCGATAGCTCACCTTGACGTTGATGATCTGTCCCAATGACCCCCTCTTCCTCCCACGCTAACACATGTTCACAGGTGTGTCAAGACTTGAGCCACTTGAGCATCGCGCGCTCCAGCGCCGCCTTCATCGCCGGAAATCCGATGTCGGCCAGAATGATCCTGACCTTCTTCGAGCCATCCCTCCAGACGATCTCTTCCCGGCAAAGAAGCCTCTCGTAATCGTCTGAGAGGAGGATGACGCGGACCTCCTCTTCCCGAGGCAGAAGAACCGGCCGAAGCGCGAGAGGAGCAATCGGAGCGGGAGCGGGTGGCGACGGAGCGGCAGGTTTTACCGGAACGGGGGCCGGTGGAGCCTGATCTCGCGCTACTGCGACGGTGGGCGGTGATGCAGCGGACCTGACGGACGGGGTGATCACCCGCTGAGGGACGCCCGGCTCGCCTGTAGCTCCCTTCGCACCTCGGATATCATGCGGACAGGCCGGAAACGGAGCATCCGGAGCGACCTTGCAGCCGCACTGATCCGTGCCTACGGACGCGATGGACTTGACGGGGGCGGCGTGGAGAAGCCCCTCATGATATTGCTTCTTCTTTCTACGGCACTCCCTGCACCGCTTCGGCTTCGCAAAGAATTCCAGAACCCCGTCTTCCACCTGCTTCAGAAGCCACAGCCGCTCGGTTTCCTCGAACGTGAACTTGTAGCCGCACGCCATACAGACGATCGTCTCGTCCGGCATCGTAAATTCTCCGTGAGTCACATCCGTTAATGATCATCGGTGACCTCATTCCCTGTCTCCTCCATCACCTTCCGGGCGAACTTCTCGTAAGTATCACAGTCGGAGAAATCCTGGAGATCAAACTCGGCCTTGTCACCGAACGAAAAGTACAAAGTCGCCTGGACCCCCTGCATGAAGCTCTCGATCTCTTTCTCGGTCACCTCCCATCCTTCAAAGATAACATGCTTGGTGCCATCCCCCATCTCCGCGGCGTAGACCAGATCGTACGGGCCTTTCTCGGAAACCTTCCGCGGGCGGCACTTGGTCAGGATCTTGAACGACACGCGCAGCTTGTCGTCGCCAAGAACTGGGGTGACCCAGAGCTTCCAGGCGCGCTCGCCCTTATCCCAATCAACCTCAAGGAGAAACTTGCGATCCACGCCCTTCTTCATGTGCAGAGCTATCTTTCCACGTCCGCCAGCGCTTCGACCGCTTTCAGAGCCGCCAGGCAGATCGCATGGGCCGCCGTATCGGCGAAGGCAACGGTCTCGTTCTCCATGTCGCCCACAAGGCCGGTGTGCCCGTCCCGCGGATAGCCGACCCAGTACCCGGCTGGCTTGCCATCAGAGCCCAGGCCACAGGGGTGAATCATGAATCCGAACCGCTCGACTAGCCGCCATGCCGCGATGAGGTCGGTGCTGTAGTTCGGAGAGTCGTGAATTTCACAGGCACACCCATGGCAGCAGAGGCAAGACTTCTTCCCGAAGACCTTCTCAACCACCAGCGCGTCCAGTTTCCTTCCAGCTTCCATGCGGGGCCTCACTTTGCGGATGATTGGTTCGCAGCCAACTCTTTCCTGGACACCATCGGGTATGCCTTCCCGTCATGGACCTTCTGGCCGCACCGCTCGCAGAACGCGAGCCGAACAAAAGTGTAGTCCTGCCCTTTGTCCGGAAGCCCGGTCATCTGGTTGATGTAGTCGTACTTCTCTCCAACACCGATCCGAGCCACCGTCTTGTGGCCGAAGAGCCAGCAGGCCAACCAAATCAACATAGACACCTCACTAAAGACGCGCGTCCTGCTTGTAGAAGAAATCTGCGCCCACGCGCCGGACCTGCCCGACGAGTGGCCTCAGCCATTCCTGGTCCATATAACGCGCGTCCGGGCCGATTTCCTGTCCGACCGTCACCCAGTTGATCGGCGGACCATCTCCGGCCCTTAACTTGAGATTGCTCCCGTAGTTTTCTTCTGCCCATCGGCCATAACTGGCCCAATCCATGAAGGGCGCAAGGTTGAGCGGCCCCAGCAGCGGCTCGGCATTGATGAACCGAGCCGCCGCTTCAATCTGGAGAAGGTGCGGTAGTCTCGCATCAGCGGTTTCCTGGTCCTCGACCGTGACTCCCAGGTAGACATTTTGGAACGGCCAGCCATCCGGCAAATGGTCGGCGATCCTCTCCACGTACTTGGTCAGGATCATGTAGATGTGCTGAGGCGTTTGCCGGACGATCTCCCAGGCTTCCGGCCGCCACGGGTCCGCATCCGGCACGAACCAATCGCTCATGCTGCAAACGAAGACCTTCTGGGGCTTCGGCCAGGCAAAGGGCGCCTGGAACTGAACATCTGAGCGCGTGACCACGCCAGGATCTTCGCCCTTGCCCATTTTCATCGTGAACATGTAGCAGGAGCGGCACCCCGCGCTGACCTTGTGGCATCCTTCCCATGGATTCCAGGCCATGTCGCAGGGAGTCATCCCGATCTTCTTCATTCGCCTCTAGCCTTCTTGAGGATCTCCTTAACCTCCGCCTTGGTCGGAATCCTACATTGATCGCACTCGCAGTTACCGAAGAACCGAATCCCTGCCACCATCATGTCACGCGGCCCATCTCCCTTAGGAGCGTGGCAGCGGTGCTCGCCCTTCCATTCAGGGCGCACGTTGCAGGCGTCGCAGAGCATTCAGAGCTACCTGGTGGTGTGGACCATGTGCATGACGAGCGCAGCTTCGAGGATTTGGGATTGCGACAATCCGGTTCGGGCGGCAGCGAGCCTGAGTTTCCGAACGATGCCTTCCGGTAGATAGAACTTCTTCTGGACCTTCTGGATCTTCTTCATCCATGTCCCCCTACGGGCAAAGTTTCGACAGGCGATCGGAACAAGGCGTGCAGTAGCCGGTCGGGTGGAGCACACGGCGCTTTGTGCAGCCCAGGCACCGGCCGTTGTCGCCGTAGACCCTTCTCTTCCGCTTCCTGTTCTTCATGCGCTCATCAGTTCGTGGTAGTTGAACGTCTCGCCCATCGCATCGTGGATCGTGATCGTCTCGTCGTTGTTCTCGACGTCAAGAGGCGTGTCGTTGTAGAGGTACACGTACTTCTTGATCCGGGCCTTCCCGAGCACGAAGTCCATGCCCTTCTGGGTCATCTGGTAATAGCCGTTCTCCGGGTTCCCATCCTGCCGATGCCCCGCGGCGTCCTGCAAGAGCCCCCAATAGACCAGCTTCCCGTAGTCACCGCAGGAGTTGTTGATCTTGAACTTGTAGAAGCGCCGGTCGGTGATGACCCCGATCGCGTGGAACCATCCGGGCTTCATGCCGATGTGCTGGTAGAAGGCCAGCATCGCGCGGGCCATCCAGGAGTTGAACTTCCGCTTGTAGATCTTGGCGAACTGACGGCAGCACGGGCAGTCCACGCCGTCCTTCAGGTTGGCATTCAGGTAGGTCTTGGCCTCGTCCAGCGTCTTGATCTCGGACAGTTCCGGGACCTTTGGTGTGATGGGCGCCGGTGGAGCGGGGATGGGCTCCTCGTACTTGACGAGATCCCCGCGACAGCCAGAGCACTTGTGGATCGAGAGATCCTGGAAGAGGCCGACATCGACTTCCTGGATCTTGTGGCAGAACTTGCAGACGGCTTTCATAGCCCCTCCTCCACGCGCACAGGCTTCACGCGACGGCCGACACCTTCGGGAATTCCTGGACGCGGAACTCGACCGGCCATTCGGACGAGTCCTTGCCTTCCCGATCCTTGCAGCCCAACTCCCTGGCGAGAATGTATCCTTTCTGCTTGAAGTGATAGGCGACCTGGCCCCTTCTGCACTGGTCGAGGATGTCCTTGGCCCAGGCGGGGTCCATCCGGCGTGGCTTGTCGCCGCTTTCGCCGCCGACGATCACCCAGTCGATGCCCTTCTTCCGGGTCCACTCGTCGCCGATCCGCTCCTCTCCGGCTACGATGGCGCCGTCCGGCGCATCGTAAGCGTCATCCGTGACGGCATGCGTCGCCCCGGCGATCCACGGCGAAAAGTCGATCGCGCTCAGCAGCGGCTCGGCGCTAATCCAGTGAACGGCGGCCGGTACCTCAAGGAGGACCGGGATTCTCTCCTCAGCCCTCCTCTGGTTTTCCGCCGTCACCCCGAGCCAGACGTTCGAGCGAGGCTTCGAAAGCCACGCCTTGGGAAGCATCCGACCGATGCACTTCTCCCGCTTCGTGAGAAGCATCCAATCCAGGTGCTCCGTCCGCTCGATGAGCGCCCAGAGCCTCTCGCGGACCGGGTCGAGGTCACGCCGGTCCTCGAAGACGTCGGCCATCGACGCGCAGAAGACGCGGTGGCGCTCGCCGAGTTCCTTGGCTTTGGAGTTCCACTTGACGGGCTCGTTCCAGTGCTTGTCGTCGAAGAACCGCCTGGGCGCGTCCTTACCCCAGACGTCGAACTTCCACCGGTTTGCCAGAGCCTCGGCATAGCAGTTGTCACACGCGGGCGATACCTTCTCGCAGCCCCAATGGGTGTTGAAGGTGTGCGTCGCCCAGGAAATCTTCGTGTCCTTGCCCATCGGTCAACCTCGCGTCATCTCCACATATGTTAACGTATGCGAGGCTCCTTGACAAGCTTTGCCTGTTCCTCGTCGAGCGCCTTCTTGATCGCTAGATAGTGGTATTCCGTGGGGATACTGAGGAGCCCTTGCCCAGTCTTTCGGTTGTAGATGCTGGCGGACTTGAAGGCCCCGCTCTCGTCCCGAACCATGGAGATCTCGGCGTTCCGGACGTCGCACTCAAAATACCTTTCGTTGTCCTTGTCCGTCATCCGATCCCGCTCGACCGACAGGACGACGAGTTTCGGGTCATTCCTGATCCCAACCGTGAACTTCTTGATATCGCCCTCGCCGATCTCCCTCACGGTTCTGTTTCCCCGAACTCCAGAGCCAGGTGCATCTTCTGGGACTTGACCAAGAACTCCTTGTGATCGCCGCCGACCGGATGGTCCCTCAGGACGTTTCCGGGACCCAACGCCTGGACGATCCATTTACAAAGCTGGCATCCAGGTGAATCCTCGTCCTTGGGAATGCGCTTCTTCAGCCGCTCGACGGTTTCGTCCTTGAGGCTGTCCGGCCACGCGGACACCTTCTCCGTTTTCTCCTCTTCCTTTAGCTTTGGTGGAGGCAGTGGTAAAGGCTGCGTGATCCTGGACGTAAGAGCCGCCAACTCGACTTTGATGTGGCGTGCTTGAGCTTCCACCGAGATCCCGCCGCGTTCGGAGAGCACGTTGCCCTCCTTGACAGACGCAACGATATTCCGGCAGATGTCGCACGCTTCTGATTTAGCCTGGAGCTTAGCGAGAGTCTCGGGCTTCAGTTGGACGGAATTCTGAACGGCCGTGGGCATAGCACCTCACTCAAGACGTACGGAAAGGAACTTGCCGAAAGGTCGGGGGCAAGCGAGAGATCCAATCTTCCAGCACATCTTCGGTATCACACAAGGCAATCTGGGCCTGCTCCATAATGCGGGCGTCCAAGTTGAGCGCCCTCTTGGGAGCGAGCGTCACCATATAGAACTGGTTGTCCTTGTAGAGCGCCACGAGGACGTAGACCGCGTGATGTTGCAAATTCCAGATTACGGTAAAGTCCATTTCCACACTCACATCTGCTGGTAACCTTGTGGCGCTGCCGCAAGATTCTCGAAGCGGGTGAACTGCTTGAGGAAGGCGAGATCCACCGTTCCGGTCGGTCCCGTCCGGTTCTTCGCGATATGTACTTCCGCTACCCCTTTCTTCTCAGTCTCCGTATCGTAGTACTCCTCCCGGAAAAGCAGCATGACCACGTCTGCATCCTGCTCGATCGAGCCGGATTCTCGGAGATCTGAGAGCAGAGGCTTCTTGTCGTCCCGGCCTTCCGGACCGCGGTTAAGCTGGGCCATGGCGATGACGGGGATATCCAGTTCCTTAGCCATCGACTTCAGGTTGTGGGAGATCTCGGAGATCTCAACCTGCCTGCTCTCCGGCCCCTTCTTCGATTGACGCGCATTCATCTTCTGGAGGTAGTCCACGATCACAAGATCAACGCCCTCCAGGGCCTTCATGCGCCTTGCCTTTGTGCGCATCTCCAGGCCCGACAGGTCGGAGCAGTCGTCCACGAAGAGCTTTGCGTCGGCGAACGCGCCAGCCGCCATCAGGAGCTTCTGGTATTCTTCGTCGCTGACCGTTCCGCGATTAAGCGACTGAGAATCCACACGCGCGTGGGAACAAAGCATGGACTTCGCGAGAAGCTCGGCCCCCATCTCCAAGGAAAAGACCAGGACGCTCTTCTGCTCCCGGAGCGCCACGTTCTCGGCGATGTTCATGCCGAGGCTCGTCTTTCCCATCGAGGGACGACCGGCAACGATGTACAACTGCTTCTTCTGGAGACCTGAGGTCATATCGTCGATCTCGTAGAACCCGGTCGCCAGCCCGCGGATTCTTGACTTCCGGTCCCGGATGTCCTCGATCCCGTTGAAGACGTCCTTCATGACGTCCATCATGCTCCGGATCTTAGCCTTCTCGACCTTTGCCAGAGCCTCGAAGAGAGCCTTTTCCGCCTCGAAGCGAACCTCCTCGACATCCTCGTTTTCGGTGACCGTGTGCTGGATGACCTTCTTGCATGCGGCCATGATGTTCCGAAGAACGTACTTCTCGTTCACGATGGTGGCGTACTGCCGGACCGTCGCGGTCGAGGGAACGCCCTGAACGAGGTCGTGCAAGTAGGCGGACGCTTCGCCATCGGTAGGACGGATCTTCTTGTGGAGATTCTTCCGAATGAGTTCCGCCCGGAGCGTGACCAGGTCGATCTTCTTCGACTCGTTGAACATCTCGATGATCGTGTCGAAGATCGTCTGGTGTTCCGTGAAGATGAACATCTCGGACGTCTTGACGATGTCCAAGACGTCGGCGATCGTGTCGTTCTCGAAGATCATGCAACCGAGCAGGCACATCTCCGCCGACTTGTCGAATAGCTGCTTTTCGACATAGGGCTCGATGGGTTGGGGCTTCTTATCGGACATGAACGTTTCCTTCCTCTTCCAGTGCCGCTATAACCGGGTTAGGCCGTGGATATTCGGTTACGACTGCTTCATCCGGCGGTATTTCTCGCCGCCTTGGACTCGACCACGCTTCCTCTCTCCAGGGCCAGACTTCATCGCCGATGCGCTCAGAAGTTTTTCCAATCTTCCTCGTGCAAAATCCTTCGCCGCTTGGCTGGCCTTCGGATCTTCCACGGTTCGCCGGTAAACCTCCTCCATGGGGGTGACCTTCTCCGGAAGTGGCTGGATTTTCCAGCGAGCCTTCTTCCACGCATCCATATCGAGGTATTTTTCGAGCGGCTGGATAAAGTCCGCCATCGTGAGATCTCTCGGCTTGAGCGGCCTATGGGCGATGGCCGTGCAGACCTTCATCCAGACGCCCTTATCCACGTCCTTGACCCGATCGAAGAGATAGTCGAGGAAGTTCGGTTGAAATGACGTTCCAGGCTTGACCAGGCGGCCGTTCTGAACGTCATCTGGAACCCCCTGAAGGAAGGTCTCGATCATGTCCGTGCCTTGGACAAATTCTTCTCTTTCCATCTACGTGCCCCTATGCTTCTTGAGCCACGCTTGCGAAACGGACATCACCTGAGGTGGAGCCACTTGCAACAAGGGGTCCAGGATTTTCCAGATTGGGACCGCCGGAGTGTCAGTCGCCGCTTCGATTGCCGCCAATGCCTCCTGGAGCTTCCCTCCCTTCCGCAAGTAGAGGACGCCTTGCTTCCTGGCCTTCTCGTAGCTCATGATGCCGTCGAACTTCTTCCTATAAGCCGTCGCGATCTGCTCGTCGGGGGGGAGGGGGGGCGGAGCCCCCCATAGATCGAGTTGAACAGAGAGAGAAGGGGGAGGGGGGGCCACCGCTTTTTCCCCTTCTCCCCCTTCTCTCTCTTCTTCAGCATTCTTTCCATTCTTGTTCCTTGTTGGCTGCTTGTTGATCTCTTGTTGGCTGCTTGTTGGCTGCTTGTTAGTTGCTTGTTGGCTGCTTGTTGGCTCGCTGGCAAAATCAACAGCGACACTCGTAAGGCTATGAGCCTCGGGCGCTTGTGCCGATGGGTTCTCACTAGAAATTTTCTCAGTTTCCAAATAAGCGTCAGGAGGCCCATCGTTGCTTGTTAGTTGCTTGTTGGCTGCTTGTTGATCGCCTGGAACATGTTGATCTGTAGGCACTTCCAGCGATGAGGCTTCTCCAGGAATTTTCTCAGTTTCTCCCTTCCTGCTCTGATAGTTCTGCGCTGCCTGGTAGAACTCATACTTCGGGATCGAGTAGAGGAAGAGGTCGTCCACGGAGGTGACGGTGACGAACCCGAGCCCTTGCAGAATGCGTAGAGCGCGCTCGACTTCGTGCAGATCAAGTTTGGCGACCGCGGCGATCCTCTGTGGAGTCGAAATGAACGTCCCCTCCTTGACCTCTACCTCTCGGTTCTCGTCGGCGTAGAGCCCATCCTGGAAGTTGGCCATGAGCAGGCATGTGATCGCCGTGATGCGGTCGCCGGGGAGCTTCGACCAAAGCTCTCCATCGACGATCCTGCGAGCTATCAGTACATAGCCCTCTGGTAGGTCCCGTTCTTTGCCATACGGGTCTCGGGTCTGGTAGTAGTTGTAGTTCTTGACCGTGTAAAGGGAATGCGTCCGGTATGCCTCGCGATTGAGGAACCGGATCTCTTCGAGTTGCGCGACTGCGCTCCGAGTCTTCTGGACCCCGCCGATCCAGCAATCGTCCGAGAACTTTTTCCAGCAGCGAGCGAACTGACCTCGTTTGACCGGATGGAGACCGCGGCCTTTAGGGCTGAAGAAGCCATCCTCGTGGTTCGCCAGCACGATGGACGTGATGGCCGTCAGCCTAATCTCGGGGAGCATTCCCCACATCGGCGATGACAGGATCTTTCGGGCCAGATACACATGGCCCTTCGGAATCGCGGCAGCCATTCCCTCTCTCCGAAGGCAGTGTCAGACGTCGATCTAGTTCATGGGATTCAGCGTAGAAACAAAAAGCCCGCTGATTGAGAGGGTGCCGCCGGGGTGTGCGTGTCGGTTCGGTTCGAACCGGCAGGACACCCCCTCAACCAGCGGGCTTCGCCTACAACAGTATAACGACGGAGGGACTCTCTCCGTTTCACACGCACACACACGCCCTCTCGCTCCGAACGCAACCGAACCGAACCGACGAGAAGTTTAGCCCGACATAGACGACCTGTCAAGCGGAATCAACGATGCTTTTCAAAATCATCATCCTTCTCGACGAAGGTGAGTTCACTCTTTGATCTCGTGAGTGCGACGTACTTCAGGTTCCACTCCTGCTCCATCTGCCAGAAGCTCTCCTTCTTCACGTACGGGAAGGGCATGAGGTCCGGCCGGTAGATGAAGACGTGACTCGCTTCCAGGCCCTTCGCGCGATGAACGGTAGAGCAGATGATGCCCTTGGCCTCGTCGGAGAAGACCTCGTTGATGCGCTCTTTCAACTCCTCCGTCGTGCGCAGGCCGTCCGCGAGCGCATGAATGGTCTCCACCTTGTCTTCCAGGCTGGCCGCCTTCGAGTCCTTGTCTCTGTTCCTCAGGCTCTCGGTCTCACGATCGCAGTAGGCGTCCAGTGCCGAGAGGAAGGATGAAAGGCTGCCGCAGTCCATCCTGTTGACGAGCCGGATCAGGTTCCCGGAGATGTCGCGTCCGCGGATTGTCGCTTTCTTGCCCTCGCGGATGAGCCGGAGGGCGATCTTCGCCAGCGGCGCATTGATCCGGCAGAGGACCAAGTCGCCATCCTGTATCCGAGGCGCCGCGGTGTCGAGCTTCATATTGTAGACGACACCTTCGGGCGCACCGGGTCGCGCCTCGATCTGGGAGACGATCTCCTGGGCCAGGGCGACGTGCGAACGTGGGCAACGGTAGGAGATCGACAGGGGAAGTGTCGTCGCCTTCAGGCGGTCCCGCATCTTCCGCATGCTGGACACGTCCGCCCCGCGGAATCCGTAGATGCTCTGCCTTGAGTCTCCGATGACGATGCAGCGGCCCCCGCTCCTGAGCGCGCGGAGGGCGAGTTCCTGCTGTGCGACCGAGAGATCCTGGGCTTCGTCGATGCATACCCAGTCGTAGCTGCGCACTTTCAGATTGAGCTTGAGCGGCAGCCAGATCATGTCGTCGAAGTCAATCACCTTCGGGTCTTCGAGGCTGAGCTTGAGGACTTCAGGGACCTTCTCGATGATCGTGTCCAGCCTGGTCTCCGGGATGTCGAGGTCGTAATACTCTACCAAGCCCAACAGGGCATCCGGATTCTCGTAGTCGCAGAGCGTCATCTTGGCGAGTGACGCCACGTTCGCGATGTCGGTCCGCATGTCGAGAGTGGCCTGGTCCACGCGGTTCGTGACCTTCTGGACGAGCTTGGGCACCTTCTTGTCGTCCACCTTACACCCGAACAGGCGGACGAGCGTCATGAAGCCCAAAGAGTGGATGGTCCTTGCATCCACGTGGCTCGGAACCCTCGTCTTTAGCTCGTCCGCGATGTGTTTGTTGAAGGCGGCGCAAAGGACCCCACCGCGCATGTAGTCGAGGGCCTTGACCATCGTCGTGCTCTTGCCGCTGCCTGCGACTGCCTCGACGACCGCGTTCCCCATGCCCGCGCCGACGTGCTGGTATATCGCCTTCTGGTAGGCGCTGGGAACGTGTTCAACCATGTTTCACAAACGTTAACGAGTGTGATACCGTCCGTCAAGAGATTACTTGACGGTGAGATCGCAGTAGAGGTCTCCAGGGCACTTGCCATCCGGCAGCGGCTCGCCTTGTCCTTTCAAGCGCAGCCGCGTCCCGTTCTCGACGCCTTTGGGGATGATGATCTCCAACTGCCTCTGGAGGCTGATGATGCCATTGCCCTTGCAGTTGCGGCACGGCGAGACGATCTGTTTCCCGGTCCCTTTGCATGCCTTGCAGTCCTCGCGGATGCCGAGCGTGATGGTTCGGGCCACGTATCCATTGCCACCGCAACTGATGCAGTCCGGCGTCCTGAATCCAGGGCTGGAGCGAGAACCTTTGCAGATGTGGCAGCATTCTTTCCGCGTGAAAACCACGTGCTTCCGAGTGCCGTTTGCGGCTTCGTTCTTGTTGATGGTCAGGTCGATCCGAAGGCTCAATCCTTTGAGGCGTTTTCTGGGTGTCCCGAACTCGAAGACGTTCGTGAATACGTCTCCAAGGAGATCCATGAGATCTGGAATGTCCAGGACGTCCGTCCATCCCGGACCATGCTGTGGCGGCGCCTGTCGGCCGTTCAGGTCGTACAGCTTGCGGCGCCCTACATCGGAGAGCGTGTCGTAGGCTTCCGAAATCTCCTTGAACTTCTTCTCCGCGTCTAAGTTGTTCGGGTTCCTGTCGGGGTGGTATTTGAGCGCGAGCTTCCGGTAGGCTGCCCGGATGTCGTCGGTCGATGCCTTGCGATCGACGCCAAGACGCGCGTAGAAGTCCTCCTCACTTTTCATCGGGCTCTTGGCTCAGGATATTTACCACATCCTTCTTCCAATAGACACTCTCTTTCACGTACTTGGCCTTGACCTTGGGAGGCATGGACTTCGAGTCTACGCGATCCTGCTTGATCCACTTCCCGGAGATGATGAAGTTGCCGAGGATGATCTTCGGATGCCCCTTCACGATGTCGCTTACCTTCTCGTCCACTTCCTTGTAGCGCTTACGGGCAGGGTCGAGCTTGTCACGCTCCTCGATAAGCTCAAGAAGCGCCGCCTGCTGCTCCGGATTCAGGACGACTGGGTTGTCCATGCCCGGAGGCATCTCTTTGAGGCATACCGCCCGGAACGGGCACTTCCCGCAGACCTTTTCGTCGTACTCGATGCGCGGGGGGAGCTTCTTCGCGAGGACGTGCTCGTTGACGACTTTCAGGCGGTTGATGAGCCAGGTCACGTAGGTATCGACCAGCGGGATCACGATCTGCTTGGGCTTCCCGGTGATCTTGTTCTTCATGTAGACCATGCCGACCCTGCTCGTCTGCTCCTTGTCCATGACGAGGTAGAGCGTGATCTGGGCGGGCACCTTCTTGAGGTACGGCCGGTCGCTGTCCAGGAAGTCCTTCGCGGAGTTGATGTTGTTCCAGGTATCCGGCGCGTAGCCCTTCGCGTCGAACGGGGGCTTGTAGCGCGCCCCGTTCCAGTTCATGACGATCTTTCCGTCGATCTTGCCTTTGACTTTGAGTTCGAGGTCTACGAAGGTGCGCTGCTGCTCGATGACTTCGTAGCCCGCCTCAGCAAGCTCGGCATAGATCTCCTTCTCGATCCAGTGGCCGTGCCGGAAAACGAAGGCCAAGTCGTCGCTGTCTGGGAGAGCCTGCTCCGGGTGAAGGCGGTGATAGACGATGCGCCGGATACACGGGTCACCGGCCTCCGAGGCGCTGTTCCACTCGCTCCACCAGGGTTCATGAGGCCGGATGAAATGCTTCGTCACGACCTGGGCGATGTTCTTGCTCGGCTCGTTGATGAGCGCGAAGGCCAATGTTCCTTCAGCGGGCGGGGAGTCGAAAGCTCTGGGCGGTGTCGAGATCTCGGCGGAGATTGTGGGCTCGGAAGGCGCCGGAATCGACTGCGGCTCCGCGGGCGGGATCTCGATGGGCTTCTCGGGCTTCGCGGGCGCCCGCACTTCCGGCTTGGAGACGACTTTCGGCGTCTTCTTCTTGGGGCTCTTCTTCACGGTCGCCATGGTTGTCCTCTTCCAGAAAGAAAGGGCGCCCGGAGGGTTTAGAGAGAGGGGCACGCCGAACATTCCTCGCGGAACGGTCCGCGCACCGCCCTCCGGGCGCCCTGATCAAGGGATCTAAAGAACCGTTTTCTGGGCTCCGGGCGACGTCCCGCCCTGCGGCTTCTTGTCCGGCCCCTTGCCCGACTGGCCTTCCCCTTCCTTCCAAGCGGTGTAGTCGGCCTTGATCCGCTCGTAGTGGAACTCGATCTGCTTTTCGGAAAGCCTCTCCCAGTTGTCCTGGCCTTCGTAATCCCGGCCGCCGTCCTTCGCCTTGAACGCAGTCCTCTTCTTGAGGTCCGCCTTGGCCTTCGCCTCGTCGTTCCCGCAGAGTTCGACGAGCATCTTCCAGAGTTCGGCCTTGTGCTGCTCCTGCGCGGGCGCCAGACGTCCGCTCTGGCCCCGCTTCGAGCCGTAGTCGATGGAGGGGATCTTCGCGATGTCGATCCCGATTTCCTGGAGTTCGTCCGGCGAGATCGACCGGATGCCCAGGACCCGGGTCACACCGTTCACGACCAGGTTGGAAAGGGCGCTCTTCCGGATGTCCTCCCGGCTGACCTCCGATGCCGGGATGCGCACGCGCATGTAGATCGTCTTGCCATCATTGGACAGCTTCCCGTCTCCGCTCTCCAGGGCCGCTTTGTGTTCCGGGTTCTCGACGTGGTAAGGAAGGTCGTTGTGTTCGATCGAGAAGAAGTCGTCGTCCGAGGAGCACGACCCGATGACCGGCATCGTCCCACTCTTCGGGGAACCGAGGTAGAAGTCCGCCTCGTAGTAGATCGTGTAGCCGGGTCCCGTCTCCTTGTTCCACTGCTCGACGTAGTCCCGCTTGTTGAGGTAGCCGATCGGGCAGTTCGCCCGGATGCGCTCGGCGCCCGGGGCCATCAGGTTGAGCGTCGTGTTGCCCTTCGTGTCGCGTCGGGCGAGCCACTGATGAGGCCGGGTCTTCGTGAGGGCGTCCTTGCGGACCCCGTCCACGAAGGAACTCCGCTCCTTGTACTTCTGGAGCATCTTGATGTAGTCGATATCGTCCACCTCGATGCCGTAGTTCGGAAGCGCCTCCGCCTCCGGTTTGACCGCCACCACCTTGGCGTCGGCCTCATCCTCCGTCTTGGGCCTCTTGTCCTTCTCGTCCGCCATATCCACCTCCAAATCTAACTCGTCTACACCCTCATACTACGGGGTTGCTGTGACATTCAAGTACACATAGCCTAAAGGAGCTTCTTGAGGTCTTTTGCTTCCATGATGAGGTCGGAAAGCTCCTTCTTCGCCTTCAGTTCGGCGAGAATCCGCTCCTCGATCGAGTTCTCGCAGACGATATCGAAATACGTGACGCTTTGATGTATTTCGGAGCCCTTCCTGAAGTTGCGGCCTTCCGCCTGCTCCCGGACGCCCAGGCTCCACTCGACGGAATAGAAGATCGCCGTGTCGCTCATCCAGAGATCGAGCCCGACGCCGCCGGTCCTGATCTGCGCGATCAGGATCTGGGTGGGTCCAAGCTCCCAGGACTGGTCCGGCTTCCGCTTTCCGCGGAACTCGTCCATGACGGCGTCCTTCTGCTCCTGCTTCATCCCGCCGTAGTATTTCGCGCACTTGTACTTGTCGGCGAGCGCGCTGTAGAGCGTCACGATGTCGTGGACGAAGCGGCACCAGATGATGACCTTCTTGTCGGGCTCGCCCATGATCTCGTCCAGGATGCCGAGGACTTCCTTGGGCTTGTTGGTCGGGATCTCGACCAGTTGCCGATTCTCGTCCATGGCGTGACCGCAGCAGATTTGCTGGAGCTTGAGGAGCCGGACGAGGGCATTCTGGATGACGATCGCGCGAGGAAGGCCCTGCTTCTGGGCGTCTTCGATGAAGACGACGAACTCCTCTTTGGCCTGCTCGTAGAGCTTCTTCTGCTCGGGCGTCATCTCTACACGGCGGGGCTCGTAGATCCGCTGCGGGAGATCTTTCAAGCAGTCCTCCTTCTTGAAGCGGATGCCGATGGAATAGAGCCTCCGGGTCATCTCGTCGAGATTCTTGTAGCCCACGGCCTGGCCTGGTCCATTGCCGGACATGAGGAAGGTGTTCTTGAAGACCATGAAGGAATTGCCGAACCAGAAGGGGTCCAGAAACTGGTACTGACTGAAAATATCCACCGGCCGGTTCCATATGGGCGTGCCGGTAAGCTCTAGTTTGTATTTGGCCTTCGCTCCTATTTTCTTCGCTGCCTTCGCCTGCTTAGCCTGGTGGTTCTTGATCTGGGTCGCCTCGTCGGCGATGACCATCTCGAAGTCGAGGTCGATCAACTCCTTCTTGAGGACCCGGAGGGCCTCGTAGTGGATGATGAAGAGCGTCAGCTTGCCCTCTTCCAGGGGCGCCGAGAGCAGCCGGAGCCGCTTGGACTTTGATCCGCGGATGATTCGGATGTACGGGTGGTTATCGAACTGCTCCGGCGTCCCTTCGAGGTTCTGAACGGTCGTGAACCGGATGATCTCTTCGTACCACTGCTTGTGGATCGACATCGGCGCCACGATGAGCACCCGCGTGACCCCGTCCTTCATATGGCGGTAGCAGGCAATGTCGAGGGCGCAGCGGGTTTTTCCGAGACCGGTAGCCAGGAGGTCGGTTGAGACGTTGAGGTGTGTCGAGAACCAGAAGGTGATCCTCTGGTGGTCGAAGGGAGGCGGGTCCCTGAAGGGGTAGTCGATCGCGCCAGGCTGCTTGGCGGCCTCCAGGCGGGCGCGGATGTCGTCCAAGTAGGCTGCGACCGAAGGATCGACCGTGCAGTCCGGCATGCGCTCGAAATACTGGATCGCATCGAGCGTGATGGGCATCACGTAATTCGAAGGGAGCTTGTTCTTCTCGCCGCCCAGGACCCGGATGATGTTCTTGATGGGGTCGGACTGGCAGTCGGAGAGGTGGAGGGCGTTCTCACGCACTTCCAAGCGCATGGGCGCCCTTTCAACGGTCGTGGATCGTCGGAACGTTCGCCTTCATCTGGAGGTCCACCTGGGTCGAAAGGAGTTCCTTCTTGCCCTCGTGGGCGTAGGACTCGATCCACTGACGGGCCTTCAGGGTCATCTTCTTCTCGAACTTGTGGAGTTCGATCATCTTGTCAAAAACGCGCTCCTTGATGTCCCGGCCGATCGCGGCGTCGAGGAAGATGCGGTGGAACATGGTCTTGAGGAGCATCAGCGGGTGCTTCAGTTCTCGGACCTCGATGGAGTTCAGGGCTTCGATGTCCCCCTCCTCATGCTCGTAGCTGAACTCCTCCAGCATCTCGCCGACTTTTGACTTTAGGAGGTTCTCCGCGGGCTCCATGAACCGCCATTCCATTTCCTCGACGAGTTCGGCCGGAAGGCGGACCAGGAAGGAAACCATCTTTCCTTTGGAGTCCTTCTGGGCGCCTGGCGAGTAGCCCTTCTCTTCGTCTTCCATGGCTATCTTGCAGGCCCCATCTGGCTCGGGTCGATGGGCCTTCCGTGCTCATCGGCGTACTGAACGGCGGCCATCGTCGTTTTCTCGCTCTTGATCTTCTCGTAGCGCCCGCCGCAGGTCCGGCAGATGTAGAGATCCGTCGTGAGGATCAACATCTCGATCGCCTTGGGGAGCGACAGGATCGAGCTTTGCTGAATCTTCGTGAGGGGCTTCTGGATGACGTTGTCCTCCTTGAGGAGAAGGACGTTGTCGCCCTCCTGTTTGCAGATAGGGCAGGGATGGGTCTTCTCCTTAGGGGCGTCGCCGTTCTCGTCTGCCACCACTCTCTCCTTTCGGGTTTTTAGAAATGACTCACCAGTGACTCACCGGACGGCGTGAGTCACGACCTAGTCCTTTTCTCCATAAATCGCCTTCCTGGGGATGGGCACGAGCCGCTCCATGACCCACAACGCCGCCCGTTTGCGGTCAAGACCCTCCTTCATGGCGAGACCGATGAAGACGTTCTTGAGTCGCCGCCGTCCTTCGGGCATAGGTTTGAAGAGGCCCTGCTCCCACGCTCGTAGAGTGGAGAAGCTCACGCCGACTTCTTCAGCCAATTGCTCCCGCGTGTAGCCGAAGTGCTCACGAAGTTCCTTGAACGGGCTCTCGATCCGGCCTCTCCTGGGCTTGCGGCCGGAACTTCCTGGCGCTTCAGTCGGCACAGCCACTCTCTCCTAAGCGTCCCGTTGAACTGGATACGCTATTCTGCACAAAAATCTTGCATACAGCAAGGCTTTAATGTACCGTGAAAGAACAGTGGTGAATCAATCCGAGACCCACCAGATGACGAGAGGCGAAACAGCATATGACCAGGACATGAACAGGCCGTAGGTGCGCCTTGTAGGCCACATCTGGGGGGTCGTTTCTTGACCTACTAGGGGAGATGGAAAATGGCGGAAGGGAAGACGGACGTCCTCGCTCCACCTCAGCCGCAGGCGGATGAGCGTGCGGCCCTCGAAGCGGAGCGCAGAGAGATCGAGGCGCTGGAGAAGAAGGTCCAGACCGAGGAAGAGAAGTTCGCGCTCCGGAAGCGCCGTGAAGAAATTGACGAGCGCGTCAAGCGCGTCCAGAAGCTGACCGATCTCGAAGAACAGAAGCGCCTGGAGGAGATCGAGGAGAAGAAGCGCCTGCTTGAGGAAGCTAAGCAGGAGTCGGGCCAGAAGAAGCTCGACACGAACCTGCGCCGCCAGGCGGAGGAAGAAGAGAAGGCGTTCATCACGGACCTCTGCGCGGTCCTGCCGGACGACGAACGGAACCAGCTTTCGTGGGCGCTCTTCAAGATCGAGCCGGGCAAGGGGGAGCTTCAGGTCACGAACATCCCTCTTTCGCCGGACTTGAACATCTACGACAGCGTGCGGGATCACTGTCCTGAAGGTGGCCAGTTCCACCTGAAGCTCATGAAGGGCGGCGTCTTCGCCACCCGGAAGACGATCGGCGCACTCGTCAAGAGCGAGCAGGCCAAGCAGCTTATCATGGAGATCCCCCTCTCCTTCAAGATCCAGCTTTACGAAGCGAGGGACCAGGAGGACTACCCGAAGGCGGGCTACGGCCGCCTGCGTCCCGATTTCGGCGGCGGGGTCCGCAGGTTCGGAGGATACACGTCGCCTCCTCCGGACTACGCCGGACTGCCTGGCTACCGAGGCAGCCGCCTGCCGGTCACGCCGGAGCAGATCGAACTCCAGAAGGAGCGAGAGAGGGACGAACGTCTGGAACGCAAGGAAGAGCGCGACGACGCCAAGCAGGAGCGCACCAAGGCCGTCGAGCGTCTGGAGAAGGAGCGCGATCAGCGCCTGATCGAAACGCGCGAGAACTTCAACAACCAGATGCAGATGTTCACCACCATGCTCAAGGAGTCGAAGGGTGGCGGCAATGGCCAGGAAATCCAGTCCATGATTACCCTCCTCAAGGATACCCACGCTTCCCAGACGGCGATCATCAAGGACTCGTACGACCGGCAACTGGGATCGGTCAAGGAGGAACTGGTCCGCCTCCGCGAGAAGACCGACAAGCCTCCGGCCCCGCCGCCTCCGGTGGAGCAGAAGAACAACGGCTCTGACATGGCGATGTTCCAAGTGCTGAAGGAGTCCACGCAGATCCAGGCGACCGTGCTCAAGGAGTCGAACGAGTCGGCTCGCAGAGCCTCCGAAGCCCAAGCGAGTGCGTCGAAGGAAGCGGCGATCGCCCAGGCTCAGGCCATGAAAGAGGCTACCATGGCCCAGGCCGAGGCGCTCAAGTCCGCGCTCTCGGGGCAGTCGGAGATGCAGAAGCAGGTCATGCAGATGCAGACCGAGTCGATGAAGGATATCGTCGGCCGGATGATGGGCGACTTCAAGGGCACCATCGAAAACATGATGAAGCAGCAGGAGCGCGACCGGGATGCCATGCTCAAGGAGCGGGCTGCCGAGCGTGAGGCTGCGGATAAGGAGCGCCAGCGCGATCGCGAGTCCCTCAAGGCCGAGCGTGACGCCGCGGAGAAGGAACGTCAGCGCGAGCGCGACAACGTCAAGAGCGAGCGCGAACGCGATCGCGACATGAACAAGACGATGGTCGATCTCTGGAAGGACCAGGCTGGCAAGAAGCAGGGTGGCGACCAGATGATGGACTCGGCCATGAAGATGGCCAACAACCTGATGGCCAACTCGATGAAGTCGATCGAGGCGCAGATGACGATCGCCTCGAAGGTCAACAAGATGTTCAAGAAGATGGACGAGGACGATGAAGAGGAGGAGCCCGAGGAGAAGAAGAAGTCGGAGTTCGACAAGATCCTCGACATCGTCCAGCCGCCGCTCATGAAGGTGCTCGACATCGCCCTTGAGCAGGCGAAGCAGGGCAAGGACCCGGCTCAGATCCACGCCGACGCCGAACGGAACCTCCAGGAGCAGGTGCGCAAGCAGGCCGAGGAAAAGGCCGCCATGGGGGGCACCGGAGAGCCTCGGAAGAAGGAGCGCAGGGAGTCCGAGCCGGAGTCCGGCGACCAGTTCGACGAGGCGCTCAAGGAGTTCCGGGACGAGATCATCCCGCTCGTGACAAACGCGGTCGTCAAGAACGCCGACGAAGACTGGCTGGTCGGCTACATGATGAGCGAGGATTTCCCGGCCTCCGCGAGGACCCTGGTTGCCTTGATGGACGTCAGCACGCTCCACAAGAAGCTGCTCAAGTTCGCGACGGCCGAGGAGAAGGCGGTCCTGAACGCCCAGGGCGCCGTCGAGTACCTGGACAAGGTCCAGAAGCGCATGATGGAGGTCCAGAAGAAGCTCAAGGAAGCCGAGCGGGAACAGGATAAGGAGGGCGGGGCTCAGCCTACGTCATAGCGAGAGCGATGGAGAAGGGGAAATCGTCGAACGAGACGCTCAGGCAGCACCGCGATCGGATCTTGCCTCCGATCGTGGAGGCGCTGTCGAATGGCCAGGATGAGAGCCTCGTGGAGAGGATCATGTCTCCGGATCTCCCGGAGGGCGTTCGGACCTTCATCACGTTTTTTCCCGTGAAACAACTGCGCGAAAAGCTCATGATGGTGGCCACGCCCAAGGAAGCCGAAGTCCTCGGCGGAGCGGACGTCATTGGCCGCCTGGAGCGGATACAGAACCGGGTGATCGAAGTTCATAAAGCGCGTAAGGAAGCCTTGAAGAAGGCTGCTGGTAATTAGGAACTGGAAGAGGAGAGCGTCTCATGACACCATTCAAGGATCTTCTGGTCGAGTGCCGCGACGACTTCATGCCGATGCTGATCGGCGCGATCGAGGGTGACTTCGATCCGGAATGGCTTGGAACATCTATGTGTTCCGATGACTTCGACGTCATCATCCGTAGCAACTTCGTTCTTCTTCCCCTCAAGCTTCTCGTCCAGCGGCTGACCGAGGCGGCGACCGAAGACCAGAAGAAGGTCTTGCAGGGCGAAAAGGCGGCGGCCTATATCGAGAAGCTGGGGAAGTGGATGGACAGCTTCAACAAGGAGCAGAAGGCCGATGGCGAGAAGGAGGTCGAGGAGAGGCACGAGTTCATCGCCATGCTGCTCGGGGCGATCGAGGGCGATCGCGATCCGGAATGGCTGGGCGGCTACATCCTCTCCGGAGATTTCGACGCCGCGATCCGCGCCAGCTTCGTCCTTCTTCAGCCTGACGTCGTGCTGAAGCACTTCTCTGAAATCGCGACCGACGATCAAAAAAAGGTGCTTCACACGGAGAAGGCGGTGACCTACATCGCCAAGATCTCAAAGTGGCTCGACGAGTGGAACAAGGCTCAGAAGGCGGCGGCAGCCGAGGAATTCGCGGAGCGTCTCGCGGCGCAGAAGGCCGCGTCCGCCGAGCCCGTCGCGCCCCCTGCCCCGGCTCCGGCGATTCCGGCGGAGGCTGTCCCGGCAAAGTAGTTGACGGGCTCCTGATCGTGGCATAGAATCACTCCAGGGTATGAGTCTGCGACTTTGTTGAGACTCACCGCTGGAAGTGGAGAGGCAGCCGCGAAAGGGAGCGCTGTTGATGTATATCTCAGGGCACTCTCGTCGCCGTCGTTGCCCTCTGCACGGGGACTACTGCTACGATCCGCGCGATCCGGCGCGGTGCCCTCTCTTCTATGAGAGCGCCATGTCCGGCCTCGGCCACGTCCCGTTTGACGAGGACGAAGGCGGCATCTCGGGCTTTGGGAACGTTTCCGGGCGCCGGGCCGCTCGCGTAGGCTCGGTCGCCGCCGCGACGGATGCACGCGGGACGCTCTACGAAATCCCCGACTCCGACGAGGGGACGGAGATCACCGTCCAGGAGATGGCCAACCTCGTCAAGAAGGGGATGCTCGACCCTTTCGTGATCAAGAACGCCATGCGGGTCGTACGTGCCGCGGGCGTACCGCGCAAAGCATACCTGAAAGAGATCGAGATGATCTTCCGGTATGCGCAGGGGACTCACCCGACTCTTCCAGGGCTCCGCTACTTCAAGGACACCTGGCACGCGGAGAAGCTTCAGAGCGCGAAGAGGACGGAGGAGTTCGGGGGCTCAGACTGCGACGACTTGGTCATCTGGTGCGGCAGTCATCTGCTCGCCATAGGTCACGGCCCCGTTCGCCTCGTGGTGGTGGCCGCTGATCCGGGACGTCCTGAGGAATTCTCCCACGTCTACCTCTGGGTGAAGCACCCGGAAGGGAATGCCGTCGATCCGGAGGACCAGTCCCGCTGGATTCCGCTTGACCCCACGGTGGGGAAGCCGATGGGCTGGGAGATCGAGAGCCCGTTCCGGAAGTCGTACTACGAGGTTCGTCGGTGATCTCAGACGCCGCTGTCGTTGAGCTTGATCCGAGGGAGCATTTCGGGCTCATCAAGCAACTCCAGGAAATGGAGAGGCTAGTGCTCGTCGGAGCGAAAGACCCGTTCATCGTCAAGAACGCGATGAGGATCGTGAGCGCGTTCGAACCCAGGATCGCGCGGAAGGCGTACCTTCAGGAGATCGCGGCGCTCTTACAGTATGCTCAAGGGATACATCCGACGCTGGGCGGCTTGAGATACCAGCGCGACCCGTACGAGGTGACTTCGATCCCCTCTTACGTTGAGGAAAAGGGGGGAGGAGATGCAGCCGAACTCGCGGTCTGGCTCGCGGCCCATCTTCTGGCGATCGGGCACGGCCCGCTCAGGTTCGTGGTGATTTCGGACTCATCATCAAGGCGTCCGGACGACTTCGTCCACGTCTACCTTCATTATGGGAATCCAGAATCCGATCGGGTGAGGTGGTTTGCGCTCGACCCGACTCAGGAGAAGCCCATGGGCTGGGAGTACCCGAACCCTGGGAAGAAGGCGTACTACGAGATCGGCGCCGAAGAGGACGAAGGGTAATGGACTCCAGGCAGCTTCTTGGAGGACTCGGTCTTCTCGCCGGTCTCGCCGGGATCGGCGTCATCGCGTACCTCAACAAGAAGCGCGATGAGCGTGAGGAAGTTGATCCGCGTGATCTCGGCCTCGACAAGGACACGAAGCGGGCCTTCGAGAAGTACGAGGAAGTCAACTGGGGGCAGAAGGCCGACAAGATCGTGAAGGTCTCAGGCAAGAGAAAGAAGATGCCCGGGGTCCTCGTCGAGATCGGGGATCTTGAGGCCGTCGTCTACAAGTCTGGCAAGTCCGGGAAGCCTGAACGCTATCTCCATTTCTTCGAGAACCCATCGCCCATGTTGACCACGACGACGGACGGCCAGGAGCTTTTCATCGTGGGCGGGAAAGCCTTCGTGGACAAGCGCGGGATCGTGGGATGAAAGTTTCACTAGAGCGCGATTTTTCTGTGCAGATTGTATTGACCCGGATGGTGACTCACACTATACTTATGCGTGAGTCATGGGAGACTCCTCAGTTGAGAAGGCTGGGGAGAAGAGGCGTGAGGATGAACTTTTAGGGGGACTCTACCGGTATGTGAACGGAGTTCTCGCGACACTCGATAAGGCCGGGATCTCCAGGGAAGCCGTCGATCGAATGGAAGTGACGACGACGAAAGACGGA
>Ga0326597_10002970_pt1 | contig 24848 bp, 20 predicted proteins | sample RVTome_12_FD_203789 | JGI IMG/M metagenome (GOLD analysis project Ga0326597, IMG submission 203789) | Soil microbial communities from uranium-contaminated site in the Upper Colorado River Basin, Wyoming, United States - RVT100D185 | ecosystem: Environmental > Terrestrial > Soil > Contaminated >... | reverse complement strand
ACGGGGCTTGCTCGGATCAGCGCCCAGGAATCCCACGGCTTGCGCCGTGGGCCACAGGATAGCGCCCCTACGGGGCTTCCTGCGGATGAGCTACAGCAATGAGAGAACCGCTCTAAAGCCCCCAGGCCTTGCTGCGTTTTCGGCATGGCTGAAGCCATGCCCTGACGGGGTACACAAGAAGTGAAAACGCCATAGATAAGTGCAGGTCCCTAGCCGGAAACGACGTCCAGATGTCGATTCCTGCCTCGGAATGCCACCTCAAAACAGTCTTTCAGCAGTTGCTAGGAAAGAAAACCCTTGCGGACGGCGTAAAGAATAATCTCCGCCGTGCTGTGGAGGTCGAGTTTCTCCATGATGCGGGCGCGGTGAGTTTCGACCGTGCTGATGCTGAGCGAAAGGAGATTGGCAATCTCCTTGTTGCTGTTTCCCTCGGCAATCAGCTGGAAAACCTCCCGCTCGCGCTCGGAAAGCAGCTCAAAGCGGTCGGTGACGCCCTGCTGCTCGAGATGGCGGATGTAGTCATCCAGCATCATCTTGGCAACCGAGGGGCTGAAGAATGACTTGCCTTCGCTCACGGCGGTGACGGCGCGGAGCAGATCGGCGTCGACGGAATCCTTGAGGAGATAACCGCGAGCGCCAGCCCGGAGCGTCTGCAGAACATAGCTCTCGTCCATGTGCATACTGAGGACAAGGACCTGGACGTCGGGAGCCTTGCGGGTAATCTGGCGGGTAGCTTCCGTGCCGTTCAGATGCGGCATGGCAATGTCCATAATAACGATATCGGGCTTCAGCTCCACGGTGCGGAGGACGGCTTCGCGGCCGTCGTGGGCTTCGGCGACCACCTCCCACTCCGGTTTTTCCTCCAAGATTCGGCGCAAGCCTTGCCGCACGAGCGTGTGGTCGTCCGCCAACAGGATGCGAAGTTTTTTCACTTGACCTTCTCAAGAGAAACTATTTCCGGCGGGACTTGCACTGAAACGGAAGAAACTCGGGTCTTGGCGTCACCTTCCCGGAGGGGCAACTCGATCCAGAGACGGGTTCCCCGCCCGGGACTGGTCTCCAGCCGGAAGGTTCCTTCCAGAGAATTGATCCGTTCCCGAATGCCTTTGAGACCGACGCCGGAGGTCGAGCCGCTGGAATTCCACGGCTCCGTTTGGAAGCCCTTTCCGTTGTCCTCGATCATGACTTTCACCGAGTGGGGGAGCCCTTGGAGGAGAACGCGGCAGGAGGAGGCCTGCGCGTGTTTGGCGATATTGTTGAGCGACTCCTGAACAATCCGGTAGATGCAAATCGCCGATTCGGGGCCGATGTCGCCCGCCATGTTCTCCTGGACCAGCTCGGCGCGGATTCCCGTGCGTTTGGAGTAGGAGCGGACGTGGGAGAGGAGAGCCTGGTACAAGCCGAGATCGTCAAGCATGGTGGGGCGGAGGAGTTGGGAGAGGTCGCGAACCGAGCCAACGGTCCGATCGGCGATGCCGCGGGCCTCCTCCAGGAGGGATTCCGCGCGCGGGGTGTTCCCCAAGTTGCGCTGGGCCATAGCGAGGTCCATCTTGATCGCCTGCAGGGCCTGGCCGATTTCGTCGTGCAATTCACGGGAGATCGCCCTGCGCTCTTCTTCCTGCGCGTTGGCCAAACGAATCGAAAGGTCCTGGAGCTCGCGCTTGTTCTGCTGGTCCTGCAGACTCTGCTTACGAATGCGGTCTTCCAGGTCGCCAGCGTAGAATGTGATGAAAAACGCAATGCCCATGCACAGCAATACGACGAGGCCGGTGGACCACAGGATGCGGCGCACCATGCCGAGATGGAGTTGCGCCACTTCCTCCTGGCGCTGGCGCAGGTTTTCCTGGGTGAGATTGGCAGTCCCCTCGGTCAGACGGATAATCTCGTCCCGCTTAGGAATCACGTATTGCCGCAAATACAAGCCTGCGTCGAGGGGTCGGACGCCCGACCCGGGGGAGTCCAGGGGGGGATCCAAGGTGATCCAGTACTCATCCATCTCCCGCCGCAGGCTCTCCCGCCGCGCCGCCGCCTCGGGGGAACCGAAAACAGGCCGGTACTCCTCAAACGCCTTGTTGATGTTGATGCGGGTCTCCGCAATTTGGAATTGATAATACTCGCGGAGGTCCGGGCGTGTATCGAGAAGGGCGTCCCGGTAGTAGATGGCGCTCAGCAGAAACTGGTCCCGAATCTCCGACAGCAAGCGTCCATTGCGGGCGGATTGGCCGCTAATCTCGCGCTCCCGGATCTCCAACTCCGTCAGACGCTGCTCGAGGTAGTACGTGGAGAGAATCCAGAGGGCGAAGATCAGACCAAAGCCCATCCATAAGGCGGTCCGGATCGGGAGCCTGTACGGCCGCACAGGGTAGCCCGGATCGCCCTGTTTGGGCCTTTCCGGCGTTCCGTTACGCTCTATCCCCGTCATACTCAACAGCTCCCCCTAAGCCCTTTGCCTCGCTTCGGAGGGAATCCCGGGCCTGAGCTTGAGCGATAAAAATGTGAGGATATGCTACAACTGTTTGGGAGACAAAGCAATGGAATCCCTCCATTTCTGAAGGGGGCAAACCGCCATTCCAGCAGGTGTCTGCCTGTTATCTTATTGCTGCTGCTGTTGTTGCTGTTCCAGTTGAGCGGGCTGCTGGGGGAGATCTGTGTGCTCGGGCACGGCAGGACCGGCGGCAGATTCCTCGAGCTGTTCGCGGCCGTCGGCGCCCAGGGCGGGGCGGACCCGAACGTCCACGGAGAGACGCTGTCCGGCGTGACCCTTATACACCCCGCGCACGGGAGCGACATCGCCGTAATCCCTACCGGTGGCGACGCGAATGTGGCGCTGTCCCACGGGCTTGCCCAAGGTGGGGTCCAGGGCGATCCACCCGGCAGCGGGCAAATAGGCTTCGGCCCAGGCATGGGAGGCTTGACCGCCGACGACCTCCTCGACGCCTGGCTTGTCCTCCTCAGCGGCCGACGTGGGGACCAGGTAGCCGGAGACATACCGGCCCGGCACGCCCCGCATGCGAATGACCGCGAGAAACAGGTGCGCGAAATCCTGGCAGACCCCCGCCCCTAATCGCAGGGAGTCTTCGACGGAGGAATGCACATGCGTCGCGCCTTTCACATATTCGAATCTCTGGTGGATCAGGGCGGATGCCGCTTGGACGAAATCGAGCGCGGTGCCATCGCTGGACTGCGCGGATGCCTGGACCAATTCCCGGAGCTGGGGCAGGTGGGGGACATAATCCGTCGGGGCCAGGAAATCGTAATGGTCCTCCAACAGAGCGTCTTTCTGGGAATCCAGGTCGGCCAGAGAGTAGCCATCGGCAGGCAGAGGGTCCGGCTCGTGCGCCAGGACAACGGATTCGCCCTCCACGCGGAGATAGCAGTGGGGGACGGAGACGCTGAACTGGTGCACCCAATTGTCGTAGGCGTCGCGATAGGCCACCGAGCGAACGGTGGGGGTAATTCCCAGGCGGAACGAAAGACAACTCTGCCTCTCGTCGTGCATGGGGTGCAGACGCACCTCGTTATAACTCTCTGATACCGGGCCGTCATAGCGGAACTCAGTCACATGCACCAGATGATAGCGATTCATGAAGCCACCGAATAATAGAAGTAGGACCGCCCGATATCCGCTCCGATCGCGCGGTACGAGAGCAAGAGATCCTGCATATACTTGTGCAGGCCCTCCTCAAAAATCTCCTCAATCGTGGCGTAGCGCAATCCCTCAAGAACCTTGCCCGTAAGCCTTTCGGCCTCGGTGGCGTAGGAACCGGGTGCGGTCCCGCTGATGGCGCGCAGGCCGTTTTGCAACTCCATGGTGCTGAACCGGACCGAGCGGGGATGTTCGGGATGCAAGATCAGCATTTCCGCCACCTTGTCCAGCTCAATGACGGACTTGTACTGGCGCCGGTAGGCCGCATAGGCTCCCACGGAACGGAGGACCGCCAGCCACTGGTGGGAGTCCTGAGCGGCGGCCACGGGTTCGCTCTCTGCAACTCGAAACTCCAGGTTGGCGAGGCGCGCGGTGGTCTCGGCCCGCTCCAGGGCCGCCCCAATGCGAAGGAATTCCCATCCATCGTCATGGGCCAGCGTGGCATCGCGAGCCCCGTAGTAGCGGTGACAGCCGAATCGCACCTCATCGCAAAAGCGGTGCGGCCCCGCGGCAAACTCCTCCACCGGGACAAACCGCAGCACCCGGTGATAAAAGCTGTTGATGTCCTCCCAGGTCTCGCGCGAAAGATAATCCCGAATGGTTCGCGCATTCTCGCGGGCCTTGGCGATGCACTCCACGATGGAGCTTGGATTGTCGCGGCGGAAGGCGAGAAATTCGAAGACGGTCTCCGCAGTCTCCTCACTGTAAACCTGGCGGAAATGCTCCCGTTCGCCTGCCATCTTGAGGATGGGCTCCCAGTTGAACTCAAAGGCGGCCGGTGCCTGCTCGAGCATCATGTAGTAGTTGACTAGTAGTTGACGTCCAGAATGCGCGCGGTATCCTCCGCCCGCCCCATGTAGCGAGCCAGCCAGTACAAGGATTCGGCGATGCGAGAGAGCATAGTCCGGCGCCTACTGCACAACCCAGGTGTCTTTGCTGCCGCCGCCCTGGGACGAATTCACGACCAGGAAGCCCTCCTGGAGAGCCACCCGTGTCAGGCCGCCCGGAACGACCACGACTTTACTCTCCGTTGAAGAGACAATAGGGGCGCAGGTCGACGTGCCGGCCTGCAAACTGCAGCGATGCAGCATCATAGGAAGGCACCCGGGAAAGCTGCACAACGGGCTGCGCTACGTAATTGCGAGGGTCGGCCTGGATACGCCGTCGGAACTCCTCGCGCTGCTTTTGATCCGACGCGGGCCCTACCAACATGCCATAGCCGCCGGATTCCCCTACCGCCTTCACGACGAGCTCTTCGAGATGTTCGAGCACATAGGAGAGATCGGGGGGGGTTGGAGCAGAGGTAGGTGTCCACGTTACGGAGAATCGGCTCTTCATTCAAGTAATAGCGGATGAAGAGCGGGACATAGGCGTAGACGGCCTTGTCGTCGGCGATGCCGTTGCCGACGGCGTTCGCCAGCGCAACGCCGCCGGTCCGATATGCCGTCATCAAGCCGGGCACGCCCAGGATGGAATCGCTCCGGAAGGCGAGCGGATCGAGATAGTCGTCGTCTAGGCGGCGATAAATGACATCCACGGGCCGCAGTCCGCGGATGGTCTTCATAAACACGGCGCCCGCATCGACAATCAGGTCGCGTCCTTCCACCAGCTCGATCCCCATCTGTTTCGCCAGAAAGCTATGCTCGAAATAGGCGCTGTTGTGGATGCCGGGAGTCAGCAGCACGACTTGCGCGTCGTCGCCGCGGCGCGGCGAAAGACCGCGCAGGATGTTGCCGAGCTCCTCCGGGTAGTGATCGACGGGCTGCACCTCGTTCGTCAAAAAGGCGTTGGGGAAGGTGCGCTTCATCACCTGACGGTTTTCGAGCACGTAGGAGATGCCGCTCGGCGTGCGAACATTGTCTTCGAGGACCAGGAACTCGCCGGTCTTGGAATCGCGCACCAAGTCGATGCCCGCAATGTGAATATGAATGCCCCGCGGCACTTCGAGACCCATCATTTCGCGGCGGAAATGACGGCAGGAATAGATCAGGGCGCGAGAAATCCGGCGGTCCTTCAAGATCCGCTGCGCGCCGTAGATATCCCGGAGGAAGAGATTCAGCGCGATGACGCGCTGCGCCAAGCCGCGCTCGATGTGGTCCCATTCGGGTTCGGGAAGGATGCGGGGAATCAGATCGAAGGGGAACAGCCGCTCGGTTCCCCGGCCGTCGGCATAGACTGTAAAGGTGATTCCCTGGACCAGGAAGGACAAGTCTGCAATCTGGCGGCGCTCTTCAAATTGGGACGGCGACATGCCGGACAGCCGCTTGAAAATATCGGCGTAATGGGGCCGGGGCACGCCGGGCGCTGCAAACATCTCATCGTAGAAACCGCCGAGAGCGTATCCCTCGAACAGATTGCTTTTCAGAGCCTCCGATTCGGCAGTCGCCATACACGTAATCCTATAATACCCGATGCCGTGCGGGCAAATGGCCGGGATAAGCCCAGAATAGGCCGAAATTCACGGGACCCGCCGCCGGTATTCTCAGGACAGCCTGAATTGGAGCTTGATTCAGCCTCTGTCAGAGGGATAAAATATGCCCGTGGCGACCCGGCGGGAATCGCCGAGTTTGGAGAAGATTGGCCTTATGTCGAAAGCCGTCGTGAGTTGCCTGGGTGTCATCTTCATCGGTATTAGCTTCCAGCAGACTGCCGCAGCCCAAACGCCGAATTCGAATGCGTCCCCAGGGGCGCCTTATCGGGCGCTCATGAGCCGCTACTGCTTCACCTGCCACAATGAAAAGCTGAAGACAGCGGGTCTGGTTTTGAGCGCCGCGGACGTGGATGACCCCGTGGCCGGAGCCGAGGTCTGGGAAAAGGTGATCCGGAAGCTGCGGACGCGCGGGATGCCGCCTGCCGGGATGCCGCGGCCGGCCGAGCCGGAATACGATTCGTTTGCGAACTATCTCGAAACAGCGATCGACCAAGCGGCGGCGGCGCATCCGAACCCCGGGCGTCCGCTGGTGCATCGCCTGAACCGCGCGGAATACACCAACGCCGTGCGCGACCTGCTGGCAATGGACATTGATGGGGAGACGCTGCTGCCGCCGGACGACCAGGGTTACGGCTTCGACAACATCGCCGATGTTCTTTCCGTCTCGCCGATGCTGCTCGAACGGTACATGGGAGCGGCGCGGAAGATCAGCCGCCTTGCCGTGGGTGGCCCCATCAGCCGGCCCGCCGTCGAGACGCACGACGTTTCCCGGTTCCTCCAGCAGGATGACCGCATGAGCGAGGAGCTTCCGTTCGGGTCGCGGGGAGGGATTGCGGTTCGGCATTTCTTCCCCCTGGACGGCGAATACCTGATCCAGGTGCGGCTGCAACGAGACCCCGGGGGATTCACGATCCTGGGCCTGTCGCGCGAGCACCAGATGGAAATCCGCCTGGACGACGAGCGGCTGCAAGAGTTCCCGGTGGGAGGCAAGGAAAAAGGCGCGCCGGCGCTGGGAACCCAGGAAGATGAATACGATCTGACGGCGGATCAAGATCTGGAAATCCGCCTGCCCGTCAAGGCAGGCACGCGGCTGATCGGCATCAGCTTTGCGAAGGAAACCTGGGAGCCCGAGGATGTGATTCAGCCGCGCCTGGAGAACAGAGCGCAGGACATCCCGGCGGTTGCGAGCGTGATCGTCACGGGCCCCTACAGCCCGGAAGGGCCTGGAGAGACTGCCAGCCGTGCCAAGATTTTCGTGTGCCATCCGGCAAACACCCGCGAAGAAGACCCCTGCGCCCGGAAAATCCTATCAGCGCTGAGCCGCAACGCGTATCGGCGTCCTTCTACAGAACGCGACGTGGAAGCCCTGTTCCGTCTCTACCAGGAGGGCCGCAAGGAAGGCAGCTTCGAGGCAGGCATCGAACGGTCGATCCAAGGGTTGCTGGTAGCAGGCGAGTTCCTGTTCCGCGTCGAGCAGGATCCGGCCGGGGTCTCCGCCGGGGAATTCCATCCGATCAGCGGCCTGGAACTGGCTTCCCGCCTGTCGTTCTTTCTGTGGAGCAGCATTCCGGACGATGAGCTTCTGAAGCTCGCAGAAGGGGGCAGGCTGCGCGAGAAGGCGGTTCTGGAGCAGCAGGTGCGGCGGATGCTGGCCGACCCGCGCTCGAAGGCGCTCGTCAGCAATTTCGGCGGGCAGTGGCTCTACCTGCGAAACATGCGCATGGTGAGGCCGGATGCTACAGAGTTTCCCGAGTTCGACGACAACCTCCGGGAGGCGCTGCAGCAGGAAACGGAACTGCTGTTGGAAAGCATGCTGCGGGAGGACCGCCCCGTGGCCGATATATTGAGCGCCGACTATACGTTCCTGAACGAACGGCTGGCGCGGCACTACGGGATTCCGAACGTGTACGGGAGCCACTTCCGGCGCGTGAAGCTGCAGGACGAGGCGCGGCACGGGCTGCTGGGCCAGGGGAGCATCCTGACGGTGACTTCCTACGCCAACCGGACCGCTCCCACGATCCGGGGCAAATGGATTCTGGCCAACGTCCTGGGGGCGCCGCCTCCTCCTCCTCCTCCCGACGTTCCGTCGCTCCAGGAAGACGGAGACGTAAGAAATCTTACGATGCGCGCGCGCATGGAGCAGCACCGCACGAATCCCGTCTGCGCAAGCTGCCATGCGCTCATGGACCCGCTGGGGTTCGCGCTCGAGAATTTTGACGCGGTCGGGAAGTGGCGCACCACCATCGGGGCGGACGACGCGCCGATTGACACCTCCGGAGTGACTCCCGACGGCTCGAAGTTCAACGGTCCGGCGGGACTGCGGAATTTATTGATGGAAAGGCAGCAGGAATTTGTGTCAGCCGTCACGGAAAGACTATTGACGTACGCCCTGGGCCGGGGAACCGAATACTACGACCAGCCGGCGATCCGCAAGGTTCTGCGGGATGCCCAGGGGAGCGACTACCGCTGGTCGTCCTTGATTTTAGGAATTGTCCGAAGCACGCCATTTCAGATGAGGGGGTCACACCAGCCATGATGATATTCCAGAAAGCCGTTCCTCGCCGCGCGTTTCTGCGGGGCTTGGGCGTTACCGTTGCTTTGCCGCTGCTCGATGCGATGCTGCCGGCGTTCGCGAGGGCGGCGGAGTCCGCGTCTCCCGTCCGCCTGGGAGTTGTGTACGTTCCGAACGGGATCATCATGAGCAACTTTACCCCGGCAACCGAGGGGGCAAGCTTCGAGATGACGCCGATTCTGGCGCCGCTGGCTCCGTTCCGGGAAAAGATGCTGGTGTTGAGCGGCCTCGCCCACAAGACGGCCCTGGCGCTGGCGGGCGAAGGAGCAGGCGACCATGCGCGCGCCGCCGCCACGTTCCTCTCGGGAGTCCATCCGAAGAAAACGGAAGGCGCCGGCATCCAGGCCGGGGTCACGGTGGACCAGTTCGTCGCCAAAGAACTGGGCAAGGATACGCAGCTGACGTCGCTTGAGCTGGCGCTCGACTCGACCGAGGTGGTCGGGTCTTGCGACGGGGGCTATAGCTGCGCTTACACGAACACTCTTTCCTGGCGCGCTCCGACATCACCCATGCCAATGGAAAACAAGCCGCGCGCCGTGTTCGAGCGGCTGTTCGGCGACAGCGACAGCACCAACCCGCAGGAGCGGCTCGCGCGCATGCAGCGGGACCGCAGCGTCCTGGACTTCGTGACCGAGGAAGTAAGCCGGATGACCAAGGGGCTCGGCCCGAATGACCGCGCCAAGCTCAACGAGTATCTGGAGGCCATCCGCGAGGTGGAGCGGCGCATCCAGAAGGCCGAAGAACAAGCCTCCCGGGAGTTGCCGTCGCTGGAGCGGCCCGAAGGCGTCCCGGCCACCTTCACCGAGCACGCCAAGCTGATGGCGGACTTGTACACGCTGGCCTGGCAGACCGACATGACGCGCGTTACCACGTTCATGATGGGGCAGGAGTCGAACAGCCGCGTTTATAACGAACTCGGCTTCTCCGACGCCTATCACCCGCTGACGCACCATCAGAAGGACCCCGGCAAGATTGCGAAGGTGATTCAAATCGACACCCTGCACACAGAAATGCTGGCCTACCTGCTGGATCGGCTGGAAGCGACGCCGGACGGCGAAGGCTCCCTGCTCGACCATTCGATGATCGTCTACGGCTGCGGCATCAGCGACGGCAACCTGCACACGCATGAGAACCTGCCCGTCATGGTGGTCGGAGGCGGCAACGGCACGATCCGCGGAGGCCGCCACATTCGGTATCCCGACGGTACGCCGACATCGAATCTTTACGTCGCATTGCTGGAGAAGCTGGGAATGCCCGTGGAGTCGTTCGGCGACAGCACCGGGAAGCTGGCGATCTAGAAAACAGTTGTTAGTTGTTAGTGATTAGTTGTTGGTGATTTGTGATGAGGAGGGACGTCAGGTGAGCCGCAGAATGAATGTGTTATGTAGCGGGCTAGCTGGTTTGGTGCTGGCGGCGACGTTTGCGCGGGCGGCTGACTTGAGGCTCGCGGATGCGGCCGAGCAGCGCGACCGGGAAGCCGTGCGCTCTCTTCTGGCGCAGGACGCCGACGTGAACGAGCGCCAGGGAGACGGCGCGACGGCACTGCATTGGGCGGCCCACTGGAACGATCGAGAAACGGCGGAACTCCTGATTCAGGCCGGAGCCAACGTGAACGGGGCGAACGACTACGGCGTGACGCCGCTGCTGCTGGCGTGCGTGAACGGCAGCGCTCCGATGGTGGAAACGCTGTTGCGCGCAGGCGCCGACCCGAACTTGGCGCTGCCCACCGGCGAGACGCCTTTGATGAAGGCCGCGCGCACCGGCAACTCCGAAACCGTGAAATCTCTGCTGGCAGCCGGAGCGGACATAAACGCGAGGGAATCCCGCCAGGGACAGACGGCGCTGATGTGGGCGGCGGCGCAACGGCACGCGGGCGTCGTGCAGGCCCTGATTGAAGGCGGCGCCGACGCGAAGGTCAAGTCGAACGGCGGTTTCTCGGCTCTATTTTTTGCCGCCCGGGTGGGAGATCAGGAATCGGTCGAGGCGCTGCTGGGGGCGGGAGCGGACGTGAACGCGGCTGTGGCGCGGGATGACGGGCCCGGAGTCTCCACCCGGTACCAGAACATTGGAGCAATCGATGCCGCGAAGGCCTCGGCGGCGGGAATGACTCCGCTGCTGATCGCGAGCGCGAACGGCCACGAGGCGCTTTCCATCTTCCTGCTGGAGAAAGGCGCCGACCCCAACGCCGCAACCCCCACCGGGTTTACCGCACTGCACTATGCGATCCAGAAAGGCGCGTCGCACATCGCGGCCGTGCAACTGGACTCAATCGATGCCAGGGCCTATATGTTCCGTCCGAACATGGTGAGCCTGGTCGAAGCGCTTCTGGCGCGCGGGGCGGACCCGAACGCCCGGGTCTCGAAACCCGTGCGGCTTCCCCGCTCGAACACCCCGCGTTTCGGCATGCTCGGGGCAACACCGTTCCTGCTGGCCGCGGGATCGTACGATGCTTCGCTGATGCGCCTGCTGGCGTCGCACGGCGCGGACGCGAAACAGGGAACGGCTGCGAACATCACCCCGATGATGGTGGCCGCGGGCCTGGGCCGGTATCAGGACTTCAACCCGGGTGATGAGCCGAAAGCACTGGAGGCCGTCCAGTCGGCGCTGGAGTTGGGGGGCGACATCAACGCCATCGGGGAAAACGGCTACACCGCACTGCACGGCGCGGCCTACGTGGGCGCGAAATCCATCATTCAGTTTCTCGTGGACAAAGGCGCCGACATGCAGGCCAAGGACAACTTCGACCAGACGCCGCTGACGATCGCACAGGGACTCATCGGAGCGAGAGTGGTGGACTTCACCAAGAAGCCCTTTGGCCCGCACCCCGAGGCCGCGGAGTTGCTGCTGGCGCTGGGCGCAAAGCCCTGAAACGCTGTTGAGGGGTACTCATTTCAGTAGAAAACGGAAGGGCCAAGCATCACTGCTTGGCCCTTTTCGTTCAAGCTTTAGGTGTGTTTGGCACCCTCTCAAGGTCAATTAAATAGTAGATGACTCCAGCGTTGGAGTCAAGTACCATTTCTCAAACCTAATGTGTGCATTGTCAAGAATTTTAACAGGGGCTTATCCCTCTCGTTTGCCCCACTTTTCTTGCCCATCACCCACGTTGAAACCCAATGGACGATGTGGACCGGACCAGAATCGAACTGGCATCTGCGACCTTGAGAGGGTGCCGCATTCCCGTTATGCTACCGGCCCACTGTAGTGTAGCCGGGAGCCATTCTCAATTTCAAGCTTCTTGCGCACTTTGACGTGGGCGGCGCGTCGGGACGGACGCTCGCTTGATGACACGTTGAAGGAACTATTCCACCGCCCCTCTCGTGGGCGATATCCCCTGCACCTTGTCGTCGAGCCAGCGGAGAATCATGGGCTGTAGCTCGGGCTTGACCTTCAGCATTTCCGAGCCGCGGCCGGCGTCGTCATACATCAGAAGCTGGCTCTGCTTACTGCGCGAGAGCTGGTACACGATGCGTGTTGTTTCCGCCAGGCTGCCGCGCTGGTAGTTGTTGTCCTCAAGGCTGGCGATGGCGAAGATGGGAGTCTCGCTCGAACCGAGCAGGCGGCGGACTTCGTCGTTCGTTTCGAGGGCCGTCATCAGGACCACCGTCTTCACCCTTGGGTCGCCGAGCGTTGCTTGCAGCGTGTTGATGCAGGCCAGAGTAGCGGCTACCGCGCCCAGGCGATTGCCGTCGACGGCGGGCTGCGAGGCAAGAAATTCCATCGCGGCTTTTACGTCGCGCCACATTTCGTCCTGGTCCGGTTTCACACCATCCAGAAAACTCCGTCCCTTGCCGCGCCAGTCAAACCGCAGCGTGGCCATTCCCCGCTTGGCGATTTCCTGGGCCATGAAGTGGTAGGTCTGCTGGTCGTGCTTGGCGCCGTGGACCAGCAGCACGCCCGGGACCTTGGCGCCCGCGTCCGCGCCGGGCGGGAGGCGCAGCAGCCCGTGCAGGGTCCAGCCGTCCTCGGAGCGGAATGACACCTCCGTTTCCCTCCCAAGGGCTTTCAAGTTCTGCTCGAACCATTCGATGACGTTTTCTTCCAAGCCTTCGGTATGCGAAAACATCACCGCCCCATGGCCCACGGCCACGAGCAGATCGCTCGACGGATTCGGGGACAAGGCGTAGGCTTCCGCCGCTTCCCGGAAGCTCTTCTTATCTTCCTTGCCGACCACGCCCAGCACGGGAACGCTGTGATCCACGCGCAAGAGCTCCTTCGCCTGATCGCTCAGGATTCCCGAGATCAGGACCACCGCCTTCACCTGAGAATTTTCCGCAGCCTCGCGGACGGCATACTCGGAACTGATTCCGGCGCCGACGACCCCAATGCGGCCAGGGTCCACGCCCGGCAGCGACGAAACGAATTCCATGGCGGCCTTCAGGTCGAACTGAATTGCCTTCATCTCCTCGGGGGAGAATTCCTCGAGGACCTTCGCGCCGAGGCTGTTGCCGCTTCCGCGCAAGTCAATGTTCAGGGCGAAAAAGCCTTTCGCCTGCAGACCGGCAGAGAGATACGAGTCATAGATCGTGCGATCCACCCAGCCGGGCTCCGGCAGCATGATGACGGCGGGAGCAAGATTACTTCCCTGCCGCTGCGGCTCGTAGAGCGTGCCCGACAGGTTCCAGCCATCCTGAGTGCGGAAGCGCACGACGCGGCTTTCCGCCACGGCCCGTGACGCCGCACCCAGCCAAAGGGCCGCGATGAAAGCACCCGCCGCAAGAAAAGATTTGTACTGTGCGCACCACGTCATCGTTTTCTCTCCTTCTGCATTCGTTTCCGTCCGACCGTCCTACCGTACTTGCGAGGATTCGCCCGCAGGCCGCGGATTCGCAGTTCCCAGTTTCTCTGTAAACCAGCGCAGCACCATGCGCGCCAGCTCGGGCTTCGTCTTCAGCATCTCCGAACCTCGTCCCGCGTCGTCGTAGAGCAGGAACTGACTCTGCTTGCTGCTCGAAAATGAGTACGCCTGCCGGGTCACCTCCGCGAGGCTTCCCCGCTCGTAGTTCATGTCCTCGCGGCTGGCGACGAAAAAGACCGGCTTGCCACTGCGGGAAAGAAACTCCTTTGCCTCGCCCGTCGGGACCGCGTTCGACGTCAGCATGACCACCGTCTGAATCCGCTCGTCGCGGTGGGCGGCGCGCAACGCATACCCGGTTCCCGCCGTTGCGGCGATCAAGCCCATGCGGGTCGCTTCCACCTCGGGCTGCGACGCCAGCAGCTCGATGGCGGCCTCGACGTCGAGATAGACGTTCTCCGAAACCTCCCGCGGCATGTTAATGCCGTAGAGGCTCTTCCCTTCCGCAATGCTGGTTCCCTTCCCGCGCCAATCGAAGCGCAGCGTGGCGATGCCTTCCTTGGCCAGCTGGGGGGCCAACTCGTGATAGGTCTGCTGGTCGTGCTTGGCTCCGTGGACCATCACCACGCCCGGAACTTTCCTTCCCTGGCCCGCGCCCGGCGGAACGCGGAGCACCCCGTGCACCGTCCAGCCGTCGTTCGACTGGAAGCTGATTTCCCGCTCCTGCCCCAGCCCCTTCAGGTTGTGATCCAGCCACGCGATGACCTTCCCTTCGAGTCCCTTCGTGTGCGAAAACATGCCCGCCCCGTAGCCAATGGCGATGAGCATGTCGCTCGAATGGTTCGGCGAGTCGGCGTAGACTTTCGCCAATTCCAGCAGGTTTTCCTTGTCGTCCTTGCCGACTACGCCCAACACCGGAATGCTGTCTTCAGATTTGAGAAACTTCTTCTCCGCTTCACCGGGAGTTCCGGAGATCAGGACGAGCGCCTGAATGTCGGAATTCTCCGAAGCCTCGCGAACGGCGTAGCTTGCGGTCCAACTGGCGGCAACGATCGCGAGCCGGCCGGCGTCGACGCCCGGCCGCTTCGCCAGAAACCGCATGGCGGCGCGGATGTCGAGCGCGATGCCCTCTTTTTCCTTGGCCGTGAATTTCTCGAAGCTCTTTTTGCCGTCACTTGCGTTGCCGACGCTCGCTCCGGTGCCGCGATAATCCATGCTCAATGCAACAAAGCCGGCCTTGGCGAGGTCTTCGCCGAGGTAGCTGGTGAAAATGGTGCGGTCCTCCCAGCCGGGTTCCGACAGCAGGAGAACGCCCGGCCGCGGAGCGGCGCCGGAATCCTGCGGCAGAAACAGCGAGCCGGTCAGCTTCCAGCCGTCTTCGGTGTCGAAAGTTACCACGTCTTCGGCGCGGGCCGGTCCTGCGAGCAGAATCAGCAACACCGCAGCCAAAAGGGTTTTGTATGAACCGGATAGCATATTTCTGTTCCTTCCTTCGTCTGTGGAGTGGAACCCACGGCCATTGATGAGAACAGCCGCCACCGTCGGACCAAACGGATTAGTGGTGGTGGTGCTCAGCCTCTTCGCGCTCGGCGATCTGTTTGTCGCGCAGTTCCCCACGGACGTATTTTTTCCGGGCAGCCTTCAATGACGCCTGACTGCGCTCCTCGGAATTGACGGCAAATTCCGAAAGCAACTGCTCCAGGTCCTGGCTCTGGCAGGACGGGCACTTGGGGGCGCCGGGGGATTGGGGCAAAACAAAGGCTTCAAACTCGTTCCCGCAGCCGCGGCATTTGTATTCGTAAATCGGCATCGTTGCCTCCAGTTGACACCCAGTTTAATCATTCGGCTGGCTGGCGGCAACAGAATTTCGACAGGACTTATGCTGCGCTGGGGATATAAATTTGGGCTTGAGGTATAAGTGAGGCGACTGTTTTCATTCCATGGCACCGAACGACACATCTACCGGCCCTTACCCCAGTTTCATAGAAGGCAACCCCTTCGAGTAGGCACTGCCGATTGATTTGACCATCGTTAGTCTTAGTGTAGCGAACACGCCATAGGCCCCCTCCGCTAACACCGCCGAAGGTGCTAGGCACATCAGGCATAGAGACTTCGACTCCAAGATCGAGATAATCGAGCCCGTTTCTTTCGTATCTGTCATCAACGATTGAAAAGTACCCGATTATTGGAAAGTGTGCAAGGTGCCGGGAGAACGTTCCCTTTTCATAGGGGGCTCCCAGCAAGACCCACTTGTCGCAATTGCCTTTCAACTGTCGCTCCTTGCATAAATTGTAGAAGCCTTTGTGCGCGCTAATGGTCGTTAGGTAGTATGATGGGATGCGTAACAAACTCAAATCTGGACCCCACTCCCCCCAACCGTTTACAGCCTTTAGAGTTCGACTCGCATCGATCGAATCAGTCCTCATCAAGAAGCGATGATCGACCCTTTCTTTCAATGACGTTACGATGCGAGAAAACTTCTTCAGGCCTGCCCAAACGTGTGCTGCGGTGAGAATGTAGCAGGATTCATCGATGCTAACCAAAGTGCCGCATCCGCAGAGTTTTCCATCATCCCGATCAATCCCAAATAGAGCGAGCGCATAGTTATTGCCGATTTCTCGGGTAATTTGTAACATCGCATCTCGGTCCAGGAGATTGTCTGGGCTGACGTATTCCATGTTCCTATTGCCTTCTTACACTTGTGTGACGGTGTGGCCGAAGGCTGGGTTCTGTCGCCCCTCCGGGGCTCATTGATTTTCACGCCGTGTTCCCAGCACTTACGTGCTGGGCTAGAATCTGCCGCCCCCTCCGGGGGCTAACGTCGCGAAATATCTGGGCAAGATTCTTGCGCTCCTTCGGAGTTGCTGGGCTACAGGAAAGAACAGACCCACGGCACAAACAACCGTGCCGTGGCTACCCGGACGACGCACTCTACACCAACCGTCTAATACAACTGCACCTTGACCAGCTTTGAGGGAGGACGGTACGAGGGAATCCAGACCGTCGGGCGGTCGGCGTTCTTCTCCACCGTCAGGTCGCGGACCTCGTAGGGCAAGGGCATGAGAAACTCCGTTGTCCGCTCGGTCCGCATATCGAAGCGGTAAATGCGGTTGCTGTTGAAGTCGTTCGCCCAAACGATCTGGTTCTTGTCGTCCACGGCCGCCGTGTAGGGGGCCGCGAAGGGCGGGCCGAAGGACTTCGAGTCGGGGACCAGCGGAAACTCCTTCAGCTCCCCTTTCGACGGGTCGATCATGCCGAGCCGCCCGCCCCAGTAGAGGCTGTACCAACTGCGGCCCGTCGCGTCAAAATCCCCGCGGCGAGGACCGGAGCGGGGCGTGGGAACGGGATAGGACACGAATTTTTCCGTTTTGGGATCGAACACGCCCACCTTGCCCTCGCCCCAGAACAGAAAGATCGGCCTGCCCTTGGCATCCACCCAGGAGTCGTACATCACCGCGTTCGAAGGAACCGGCGGAATCTGATAGGTCTTTTCGCTGCCGCTTTTCGCGTCCACCATCTTCAAGGTGCCGGTCTTGCGCTCAAGGGACCAGAGGTCGCCGGTGGAATCGAATCCGATCATGCCGTTGGCGGCGGGCCAGGGTGCAAATTGCTCCGTTTTGACATCAAAACGAAAACCGGCCAGGATGACATTTCCATCGGCATCGAAGGCCAAGTCGCGCGTTCCGCCGGACCGCTGCATAAAGCCCGCCCGCTCCGCACCCGGGGCCAGCGCCGGCCGAGGCGCCTGCTCGTACTCGAACTCCTTGACCTCCCCGGTCTTCCTGTCGAGCCTGCCCAGAGTCGAAGAATAATGGTCCGTATAGTAGGTGTACTGCTCATTCATGATGACGTCGTGGGGCCAGATAAAGCGATGGTCGCCGCGAAACATATACAACTCGTGCGCTTCTCCATATCGTCAAACGCCCAGCCCCCTGTATTGAGGAGGAAGGTAAGGTCCTCGAATTTTCCGCGCGTGAAAACCTCTGCGCGAAATTCCTGAGTGCCCTTGGCGGCGAAAACAGACCGCGGAAGGACTACCCCAACCCGACCTCCTTCGGGTCTAACTAGATTCCAAAACCGCCAACAGAAAGCCTTGTAAACGTCCGGGTCGCCCGTGCCCATTCCAGGAAACGGCCCGCTAGTGAGCACACGACGCAGCAGATCAGCCTCAGCGACTTCTTTCTCATACATTTGGATCAAATCGGGTCTCTGCTTAACGTAGAGCCGCTTTGCGCCTTCCCGGTCCCGCTGGGGAAGTGCGACGTAACCCGGAAAATGGCGGGTCCAGAAATGGTCCTCTTCGACTCTTGCCTTTTCCCACGGCGGATTGCCGACAATCAAGTCAAACCCGGACCGCTCACGCAAGAAAACCTCTGGGAACGCTATAGGGAAATGAAACGGCGGAATCGCTTTCAGGGCTTCGCGGGCTAGGCGATGAGCTTGCGAGCCGAGAACGCTGTCAGGCGCATCCATCCAGTGGGAAGCATTGTGGAACACTTCGACCCGGACATCCTCCTCAATCCGCGCCGCCGCCAAGGAATCAAAAAGCGCAGCGGCAGGAGCTACAGCTTCCTTCGCCTCCAGGAACGACTTCCGCGCCTGCTCAATCTCCGCCGCATTCGCATCCGATAGCCGGGCCAATCGGTCCAGCGCCGCGCGTGCTTTGCCGATCAAGGGGTCCACCGACAAAGCGAAGAGCGGCTTTTCCAAGACTTCCTTGAGCCATTCGCTGGCCTCCTCAATCGTGGCGATGCCGATGAGCGAGTTGCCCACGACCAAGTTGTGATCCAGGAACGAAAGCGGCAGGCCGGGCACAAACGTATGGACCCAAAGACTCAGCCGGGCCAGCTCTACGGCAATCGGGTTCAGGTCCACGCCGTAAATACAGCGCCGTGCAATCTGCCGCCGCAATAGTTGCGTGTCTTCGATCTCAACACTCTCCCCAAGCTCTCCCAGAGCTTCCTTTGCCGTCTTCCGAAGCCGTTCCAGTTCTGCCATTACGTCCGTAAGCTGGCGCTTGACTAGATAGCGTGAGAAAGCGCGCTCGATCCGATCCACAGCCGCCACGAGGAAATGCCCGGAACCCATCGCAATGTCGGCCACGCGAAAATCAAAGAACGAGTCTCCGGCTTGCCTGTCGGTCAGTGTATCCAGGCTCTTCAGGTGGTCTTGCAAAGCGGGTTCAAGCGAGTGTTCCAGCAAGTGCTCGACGGCAAAGTGCTTGGTGAAATAAGACCCCGTGGACTTGCGCGCCCCGGACTTGTTGCTGAGGTAAGCCCGGCCCTTTGAGATGACTACCTCATCATCTTCCTTAGCGGGCCGGTATCGTTCCTGGTCCTTGATACGTTCCGTTGTCAGATCCGCTTCCGCAAGGGCAAGCTCGTTTTCGAGAAGCCCTTCATAGATGGTCCCGAACTCCCGGACTCCGAGACTGCGGAAATCCACCGGCCCCCATCCTTCGGGTGTGTTGTCCACCAGGACGTTGCGCAGAACGGGTCCGAACACATCGTCAGGCAGTGTGACCTCTGCCAGCGCCGCTCCAATGGGCGAAACCCCTGTCTCACGTGAGAAAAGCCCGCCGTTGTACTCCGGCACTGCCCACTCTCGGTTGCCTTTGTCCACAGCGCGGAAAAGCCGGTCCACCTCTTCCCAATGGTTTGTGTCCCGGCCAAAGGGGATGTTGCCCTGGGCCTTGAGCAATTTGCTCCACTCGACAGCCTTATGTTTCAACGAACGGTCCTGATACAGAGAATTGGCGCGGTAGGGGAGCAGGTCTTTGTCTTCGGCGTAGGCGATGAAAAGCAGCCGGAAGAGAACCACGAGAGCCATTTGGTAGGTTGCGGCCAACTCTTCCGCAGAGGGGGATTTGAGATGCCGAGCCGCAAGAATCCCCTGGGCCAGCTTGGGGATGGCATCGCTGTAAATGCGGTCGCGGAGCCGGGTTTCGAGGCCAGCGGCGTACTTGGTGGAATCGTCCAGGATTTGCTCAACCTTACCGCCACGCCGGAGCGCGTCGGAGGAGAGCAGGAGCCAGAGGTAGCCCGCTGCATCTTCCGGGAGCAGGTCCAGGTGGATTTCCGCATAGGTTTCCGTGCTACCGCGTCGCCCGACTCCCACGCCCGTTCGGACCGGATAGAGACGCAAGACCGATCCGGCAGAAACCACCACGTAATCGAGGTGCTCTTCATCCGCCTTGGCGAGCGCGTAGGAAACAGCCGAAAGCTGAGAGAATCGGGCGTTGGGCGCTTCCGGGGATTCATTCCGCTCCAGGAACACTGCAATGGCGACTTTGCTTTCCGCCGCCCGCAGAATAGAAGCCGGACCGGGAAGGGCTTCCAGGGAAAATCCGAGCTTCTCGACCAGGGCCTTGCCCCTCAGCTTGAGGAGCGGCTGTGCCTTGCCATTTGCCTCCGCCCAATCCGGTCTCTTGGGCACACCGGACTCAAGCTCGTGGGTTGCAAACAGACCTTCGTTTCTCAGTCCTGAAAGGCGAGCCTCGACTTCGGGGATGGCAGAGTGAAGAAACCGAAGGGCAGAATGGCGGTCCGGCTCTTCAAGCGCCGTCCGGCAGATGCGCTCGACTTTGCCTTGATCGAGATTCAGGAAGGCCGGGGGATTCTCCCCCGCTGGGCCGCATAGCGCCGCCTTGCCGTCATAGAGAACCACCAAGACCACGGGACTTGCTCTTCCCGCGTGGCGTGCCTTCCAAACCGCCCTCAGCGCTGCCACAGCGGGCTTGCCCGTGCTTTCAGCTATTGCAACCTCCAGCGCGTTCGCACCCTTGCCCAGGGCAAGACCTACGGGGCGGAGTCCGCGTGGTTCCGGCAGGGCCAGAGGCGTAGATCATGTGCGTCCAGAAAGGGCATAGGAACAGACCGCAAGCTCTGACAATAGGCAAGAATGGAAGAACGTCAAAAAGAATAGCCGCTGCGCATCCGAGTTGCAACGGTTTTGGAAAAACGGCGTCTCAGCCGTGGGACGGGCCGCAGTCGGAGATTGCCGTAAAGAGGCCCCGGCAATGAACGGAGGGTAGTCGCGTCGAGTCTTGCGCCCGTCCACGGTGTCCCATGATGGGACACGCGGCGGAATCGTTAGTTTTTCCGAATCTTCGATTACGGATGCTTCCCCATCCTAATCGGTCCGAAGTCATGCCACGATCTGGCCCGCCGTACGATGTTCCGACATTTCAAGCTGAGACGCTACTGCGATGAGTCCTCGCTTGACAAAGGACCTTGACGCGCGTACATCATAATCACAGGTGGCGGGTGGGCAGCAGTAAACTTACAAGAAAAGGGGCTTACCCCGAACTCATCTGTCGTCATCCCAAAGAGGGCACGGTGTCGGATATGCTCACGGCTCGGCAGCAAATCGCGCTACGGATTGCCACGACACCCCATGAGCGTGGGGTGACCCCATGACTCGGTGCCACGCAACAAATCGCCAGCATCACCAGTGCGGTAGAGCTGTTATCCCAGGAGCTAGAGTCTGCCGATTCCACGGCGGCCTAGCTCCACAGGTTCTCAGAAAGGCAAGAGAGCGAGCTGCAATGGCCGCTATGCCTCAATTCTCAGAATGCCTAGAGAAGATCAGGAAAGGCAAAGCAAACAGAGCAGAACTCCTGGAAGCTGAAAGGGTCATGCGCTTCATCACTTCTACCCTGCCGCGCGAGGCTCAGCGGAGAATTGCAGAACTTCATTCCAGATTGTGAGTTTTCAGCAGCCGCGTCTCTCCGGTTCCCATATTTCCGCCGGAATTGGGACTCTCATCGAGCGGGGGCAAGTAACGGAAGCGGGTCGCGCGATAGGTTTCCGGCCCGCCCTTCTCTACGGGCTGAATAATTTTCAGCCCCTGTAAACCCTTCATCCACTGGTGGGCGGTCCGGGGGCTTGCCAGTCCGAATAACTTTTGAACCGTCCTGACAGCCAAATAAAAAGGCTTCTCTCCGTTGAATCGCTGTAGGTCTCGGCACAACGTGCACAGCCGGATCAATCGCGGGTCCGACAGGTTCTCAGTGGCGACGGCGGGCGGTTTGGCTTCTTTAGTGGCATTCCAAATATCTACCAGGGAACCCTCTCCGAGAGGAACTCTTACGTCATTCCATGCCGCCATGAATTCCATGAAGTATTCGTCCTTGGTTTGATCTTGTCTCAAGCGAAACCGGGCTTGAGAATACCACAGATCAAATGCCTTGCGGAGGCAGTCGCGGGACAGGCTCTCGTCTGGTTGAAGCCGTCCTTGCCCTCTCTCGTAGCTCTGGAGGCTCAGCATTGCGCGCGCCAGCGTGAAAAGATGACTGTGGTTCGTGCGCGGGCGGGACGGGAGAGAAATTTGGACTGCCTCTTCGATTGAACAGATTCGCTGGACTGAATTTCCATTTCCAGCAAAAGGATGCTCGCTCCCCTCACCCAATACCACTTCTGTTCCTCTGTTCCTCTGTACCTCAGTACCTCTGTCTCTCTGTATACCTTCTGGGTCTGGATTGGGAATCCAGTTCTGAGCGAGGCCAGCAGCAACGGGGTCAATGGCGGGGATTATTTCGCCATTGAGCGGCTGTGCCCACTGGTAAACGGGGCCGTCCGGGTGCATGGACGGGGGCAGGATGCAATACCCGCCTTCGCCCCGAAGCTCGCCGTCTCCCAGGGGCTTGGTTTTCACTCCCTCCGCGCAGAAATAGACGTGATAGCCTCGCGCGGTCTTTGCCGTGGGCAGCGAGGAGGCGTAGTCGGGGTGTTTCCCGGCCCATGCGTGGTATGCCTCCGCAATGTCGAAGTCCCGGCAGCACAGGTCCCCGGAGACAGGTCCGAGAACAACTGCAACGCCGGTGACGGCGGGCGCTGAAAAGCGTCCAGCGATTTCAGCGGTTCCCATTGGCGTCGTTTGGTATCGCTTCCACCTTCTGACGGCGGGTTTTTTATCGCGCTTGGTGGGAATGACCGAGAAACCGAGTCGCGCATAGGCAAGAGCTTGCTCCCTGAAATCCATTGCCTTCGGCGGGTCCGCCTCTCTTCGTTAGTTCTTGACAGCAATTCGATTCTTCCCACGTTCGATCAATTGCCTAAGCGCCTCCGGCTCCACCAGGACGCGGCGGCCTACGCGGACCGAAGGCAGCTTGCCCTCCGCAATCATTTTTCGCAACGTCCAATGGCTGAGGCCGACAGATTCACCGGCCTCCCGTAATCCCATTGCCAGCTTGTGTTCCATTCCAACACCTCCCATAATTTCTCTTGACTAGCTTGGCTCAAGTTGTATACTCAAGTCCTAAGTTGGACTTCGGAGTCCATATTATGCCCTCCAAGCAGCGCCGTCAAGGGAAAAGAGCAAGTGAACTGGCCGAGATACGCAAGATTATTCGAGGGTGGGAGCAGCCCGGCAGGTCGAATAGGGTGCAGGTTTTCGATAGGCGCGATATTGCGGAAATACTCGGTATATCCCCCGCGCTTGTACGAAATTGGAGCTTAGAGAAGCCCTACAAGATCACTCCGTCTCTTCGTGCGCCGGGCAGACGAGGGGCCTCGAATCTCTACCGCATCGAGGATGTTTACTTGTTCAAAGTCGCAAAGCTGCTGAGTTGGAGTCTGCGACCGCAGCTAGTACAAATGGCTCTCAAATGGCTCCAGGAGAACCCACAATACCTGGAACAGCGAAACAGAAAACAACGCTTGATTATCCATTTGTGGGACACGGGAGTGAGAGACGAGAGCACGGGCAAAGAGAAATTGGACGCCCTTGGTCTCAGCTACTACACCGCCTCTAAACTCCCGAAGCTATTGAAAGATATGGTCCCAGGGTACTACTTCGATCTTAGAGGGGCTTTGCGGGAGGTTGATTTGCGGGTTGACCGTTGGGAAGCGGTGCGGCTTTACGAGCGAGTGACGAAGCTTAAAGGTTCTCAAACATCAGCGGAGGCACTGTAAATGGCAAAAACGCATAGTGATGGTGTTTTCACGCGCAAAGACAGACCCGGATTTTGGATTAGCTGGTTTGACGCCCAGGGTCGGAGGCGATACCGGAAGACGAACGCGCAAAGCCTGACACAGGCAAGAGCGGCGCGGGCGGGGGAACTGGTCCGGGTTGAGCAAGCAAGGCTCCTGGGCTTCCTGCCCCCAGGAGAAGAGTCGTTTTCTGACCTTGCGAAGCGGTACTTGGCCTATCAGAAGCCGCGACTCACAGCCAAGGCGTATGAACGAGAACAGGGTATTGCCGAACAGCATCTCAAAGCCTCTTTCACCGGGAAAGTGGCCTCGATTCGCCGGATTGATGTGCAACGGTACGTGACGGCCCGGAGCGGCAAGGCGTCCGCCTACAGCGTCCAGAAGGAATTAACCGCCTTGAAGCACATGCTCCGGCTTGCCGTGGAGTGGGAATTGATTCCGCACAGTCCCGCCCAGGGCGTGAAAACGCCGAAGGCTCCCGCTGGCCGCGTTCGGTATCTACAACCCACGGAGTTGCGGACGCTGCTGGAAGCAAGCCCGGAGTGGCTCCGACCTGTCATTGCGCTTCTGGTTTCAACCGGGATGCGCCGGGGGGAACTTCTGGGGCTACGCTGGCTGGATGTGGATATTGCGAATCATCGGGTCCTGCTGCCCCAGACGAAAAACGGAGAGGGCAGGATCGTGTACCTGAACCAGTCGGCTTCGGCGGCTCTCCGGTCTTTGCCCTTTGGAGCCGAAACGAAGGCCACGGATCGCTTGTTCCAGGGCATTGCACCGGAACAGGTGAGCGTCGCCTTTGCGCGGGCCTGCCGGAAGGCAGGGATTGAGGATTTCAGGCTACACGATCTGAGGCACACAGCGGCAAGCTGGCTCCGCATGAAGGGAGCCGACATTCATACCGTGGCCCAATTGCTCGGACACAAAGACCTGAGAATGGCCGCGCGATACCAGCACCTTTCCCCGGCATTTCTGGCGGAGGCGGTGAAAGGACTCGACGCGGTTTTCGGGAATGACCTGTGCCACTCTCGGGATCTCCCCTCACGAAGCTTGGCCCTACGACAACCTGCAAAGTGAACCTAATAGCTTAATGCGAGGACGTGCGGCTCCCCGTGCGCCCAAGGAGGACGGGAGCAAATTTCTTTGGCACTTTTCGGTGCAAGTCGGTGTAGAATTCCGGCAGTTCGGATGGACTATTACCGGACCAGAATTGAAGGATTGCGCTTAGACGATGAGACGAGATGAACTGGAGGAGCTTCATTTCATCGCCCCAATCGGCAATGTTCCTTCGATACTGCAACGTGGAATCCTCTCGAATGCTCGTGCCGCTCGGATTCCGCACAGTTCTGTTGCAATGCAGTTAATGCAAGATCGTCGGTCCAAGGTTGTAGTGCCCGGCACGGGCCGAAGGCTCCATGAATACGCAAATCTTTACATCTGCGGGCGGAATCCGATGTTGTTTAAGCGCAAGAATGAGC
>Ga0326597_10002969_pt1 | contig 24854 bp, 21 predicted proteins | sample RVTome_12_FD_203789 | JGI IMG/M metagenome (GOLD analysis project Ga0326597, IMG submission 203789) | Soil microbial communities from uranium-contaminated site in the Upper Colorado River Basin, Wyoming, United States - RVT100D185 | ecosystem: Environmental > Terrestrial > Soil > Contaminated >... | reverse complement strand
GGCCACCGGCGGGTTCCAGCTCAACCGCCGCGACTACGGCATCAACTACTCGTCGTTCTTGAACCCCATCGGCAACGCCGTCCACGTGACCTTCACGTTCCGCGCCCGGGCGTCCTGAGGCCAGCTCTGACGCCCAAAGAACCGGGGTTGACCATGTCCGCTGTCCCCGGAGCCGGGCCTGCACGGCGCGGCGCCCACGGTGGGCGCGGCCAATAGTCGTAGATGGAGGCCTCCCGCAGAGTCTCCGGCTTTACTGAATGCCCGAGCAGTCGACCACTATGAGCACCCGGTGGTCGTGCCGCAAGTGATGCACTTGAGACACGTGCCGTTGCGCACCATGGTGAACTGGCCGCAGTCGCCGCAGGGATCGCCCTCGTAGCCCTTGAGGCGGGCTATCTCGGAGGCGGAGAGCGCCCTGTCCTGCGCCAGTCCGCCGCTGCCGCCGCTGACCGGCGTCGCGGCGCGCGCGGTGACGCGCGCGGCCGCGGGCGGCTCGACGCGCGGGCCGCTGTGCGGGCTGACCGGGCCATGACCGATCTTGGCGCCGAGCGTGTCGTTGCGGAGGTCCTCTTCGGCGACATGGGAGAGATCGGTGCGGCCGAGGTAGGAGATGGCCAGCTCGCGGAAGACGTAGTCGATGACCGAAGTGGACATCTTAATCCGGTCGTTGCCCGTGACCATGCCGTTGGGCTCGAAGCGGGTGAACACGAAGGCGTCCACGAACTCCTCGAGCGGCACGCCGTGCTGGAGCCCCAGCGAGATGGCGATCGCGAAGCAGTTCATGAGCGAGCGGAAGGCCGCCCCCTCCTTGTGCATGTCGAGGAAGACCTCGCCCAGCGACCCGTCCTCGTACTCGCCCGTGCGGAGGTAGACCTTGTGACCGCCGACGACGGCCTTCTGGGTGTAGCCGGCGCGGCGGTCCGGCAGCCGGTGCCGCTCGCGCAGGTACTTCGTCACCACCCGCTCCGTCATGCGCTCGGCGACCTTTTCCACGTCGGCCGCCGCGGCCTCCTCCTCGTCGTCGCTGACGCTGTTCAGCGGCTGCGAGAGCTTGGAGCCGTCGCGGTAGAGCGCGACGGCCTTGAGCATGGACTGCCACGAGGCGCGATAGGCGTCCTTGACCTCCTCGACCGTGGCGTCCTGCGGCATGTTGATGGTCTTGCTGATCGCCCCCGACAGGAAGGGCTGGGCGGCGGCCATCATGCGGATGTGGGCCGAGACCGGAATGAAGCGCTGGCCCTTTCGGCCGCAGCGGTTGGCGCAGTCGAAGACCGGGAGGTGCTCGGGCTTGAGGAAGGGCGCGCCCTCGACCGTCATGGTGCCGCAGCAGAAATCATTGGCTGCTTCGATCTCGGCCGGCGTGAATCCGAGCGCGCGGAGCAGGTTGCCGTTCCACTCGGCCAGCCGCGCGTCGTTGATCCCGAGCTTCTCGGCGACGTAGCCCTCGCCGAGCGTCCAGGAGTTCAGCACGAACTGGATCTCGAAGGCGCCCTCGAGCGCGGCCTCGATCTTGGCCAGCCCCTCGTCGTCGAAGCCCTTGGCCCGGAGCGTGTCGTGGTTGATGAAGGGCGCGCCGTCGAGCGTCTTGCGCCCGACGCAGTACTCCACGATCTCCTCGATCTGGTTCGGCGGGTAGCCGAGCGCCTGGAGCGCCACGGGCAGGCTCTGGTTGATGATCTTGAAGTAGCCGCCGCCCGCCAGCTTCTTGAACTTGACCAGGGCGAAGTCGGGCTCGATGCCCGTGGTATCGCAGTCCATGACGAGGCCGATGGTGCCCGTCGGCGCCAGCACCGTCACCTGGGCGTTGCGGAAGCCGTGAACCTGCCCGAGCTCCAGCGCCCGGTCCCAGGTCTCGCGCGCGGCCTGCAGGAGCCGCTGTGGGCAGTGCTCGGGGTTGATGCCCATCGGCGTGATGGTCAGCCCCTCGAAGTCGCCGCGGGGCGCGTTGTAGGCGGCCCGCCGGTGGTTGCGGATGACGCGCAGCATGTGCTCCCGGTTCCTGGCGTAGCCGGGGAAGGGGCCCAGGTCCCTGGCGATCTCGGCGGAGGTCGCGTAGGCCTCGCCGTGCATGATGGCCGTGATCGAGCCGCAGATGGCCGCGGCCTCTGCGGAGTCGTAGGGGATGCCGCTGCGCATCAGCACGGTGCCCATGTTGGCGTAGCCCAGCCCCAGCGTCCGGTAGTCCCAGCTCTTCTGGGCGATGACCGGGCTCGGGTAGGCGGCCATGAGCACGCTGATCTCGAGCACCATCGTCCACAGCCTGCAGGCGTGGCGGAAGCCCTCGATGTCGAAGCTGCCCTCGGGCCGCAGGAACTTGACGAGGTTGACGGAGGCCAGGTTGCAGGCGGTGTCGTCCAAGAAGCAGTATTCCGAGCACGGATTACTGGCGTTGATGCGCCCGTCCTCGGGGCAGGTATGCCACTCGTTGATGGTCGTGTCGTACTGCACGCCCGGGTCCGCGCAGGCCCAGGCGGCGTAAGCGATCTCGTTCCACATCTCCGCGGCGGAGACCTTCTTCGCGACCTTGCCGTCCGTCCTGCGCGTGAGCTCCCAGTCCCCGCCCTTGTCGAGCACCTCGAAGAAGCGGTTCGGCACGCGGACCGAGTTGTTGGAGTTCTGGCCGGAGACGGTGAGATAGGCCTCGCTGTCCCAGTCGGTGTCGTACTCGGGGAAGACGATCTCGGTCACGCCCTCGGCGGCCAGCTGGAGCGTCTTCTGGATGTAGGCCTCGGGCACGAAGGCCGCGCGCGCCTCGCGCACGGCCGCGCGCAGCCCCGCGTTCTGCTTGGGGTCGGCCTCGATCCTGTCGCCGATTCTCGCGGCCTGGAGCAACGCCTGCAGCCTGCGCTTGCCCAGCCGCGAGCCCGCCACGAGCGCGGCCACCTTCTGCTCCTCGACCACCTTCCAGCGGATGAATTGCATCACGTCCGGATGGTCGAGGTCGAGGCAGACCATCTTGGCCGCGCGCCGCGTGGTGCCGCCCGACTTGATCGCCCCGGCCGCCCGGTCGCCGATCTTGAGGAAGGACATGAGCCCCGAGGACTTGCCGCCGCCCGAGAGCGGTTCGTTCTCGCCCCGAAGGGCTGAGAAGTTGGAGCCGGTGCCCGAGCCGTACTTGAAGATGCGCGCCTCGCGGGTCCAGAGATCCATGATGCCGCCGTCGTTGACGAGATCGTCGTTGACGGACTGGATAAAGCACGCCGAGGGCTGCGGGCGCTCGTACGCGCTGGTGGCGCGCGTCAGCGTGCCCGAGCCGGGGTCCACATAGTAGTGGCCCTGGGCTGGCCCCGAGAGGCCGTAGGCGTAGTGAAGCCCCGTGTTAAACCACTGCGGCGAGTTGGGCGCCGCGATCTGCGCCGCCAGCATGTGGCAGATCTCGTCGTAGAAGGCGCGGCCGTCCTCCGGGGAGTCGAAGTAGCCGTAGCGTTCGCCCCAGAGGGTCCAGCAGCCCGCCAGGCGGTGAAAGACCTGCCGGGCATCCCGCTCTCCCCCGAGGATGGGCTGCCCTTCCTTGTCGAGGAGGGGCTTGCCGTCGGGGCCGACCTGCGGCACCCCGGATTTGCGGAAGTACTTCTGGGCCAGGATATCCACAGCCACCGACGACCACTCGGCCGGCACGGCGATGCCATCCTGACGGAAGACCGAGGTCCCATCCGGGTTCCGGATCTCCGAGTTCCTTTGGGCGAACTCGATGCCGGCATAGGGGCTTCGGCCTTCCGCGGTGAATCGCCGGGTGATTCTCATACATCCCTCCTCTTCTGGACGCCGTCTGCTGCGGTGTCTACCTGATCGCCGCCCGCCCTGCCGTTGCCGCGCCCGCGGAGGCTACCGCCACGAAAACTCGACCCCCCGATTGCGCCCTAGCGTCTGGAGAACTGTGAAAGATGAACTGCGCGTGAGGCACAACATATTGTGCCTGGGTGACCGAAGTCAACCTTTATTTGGTAGTTTGTCCTCACCAGGCTTTAGCGCGGTGCGTTGGTGCGCGGAGCATTAGAATGAGGCCGCCATGCGCTGGCTTGTGGACGGCTACAACGTGGTCAGGCGCGCGCCGGAGCTCAAATCGCGAGAGCAGGAGAGCCTCGAAGCCGGCCGCCAGGCACTCTGCGCGCTGCTGGTCCAGGTTGCGCGCGCGTCAGCGGACACGTTCACCGTTGTCTTCGATGGCGCGCAGGCCGGCGGCCGTGCGGGCGGAGGCTCCGGCGTCACCGTAGTCTTCTCGAGCGCCCGGGAGACCGCCGACCGCGTGCTCGCGCGCATGGCGCGCGAGGGCGGCGCCGTCGTTTCCAACGACCGCGAAGTGCGCAGGGCGGCCGAGCGCGCCGGCGCCATTGTCGTCACCACCGACCAGTTCCTGTCGCGCCTCGACCAGGCCCGCCGGCTCCCGCTCGATGCCCCGGCGGACCCGAAGGGCGTTGACGAGGATGACCCGCCGCGCGGGCCGCGCAAGGGCAACCCGCGGCGGCTCAGCAAGAAGGACCGGGCCACCCAGCGAGCTCTCGGCCGCCTGGGCTCCGGCCGCCACCCCCAAACCTTCTAAGTAAAGGAGTGCCCATGCACGTCGGCTTCGTCGGCACGGGGAACATGGGTCGTCCCATGGCCAAGAACATCCTGAAGGCCGGACACCAGGTGACCGTCTTCGATCTCCGCCCCGAGGCGACGGCGCCGCTCGAAGCCCTGGGCGCCCGCCGGGCGGCGGACCTGCCGTCTCTCGCGCGGGAGGTCCGCGTGCTCTTCATGAGCCTGCCCGACGCGCGGGCGGTGGAAGCCGCGCTCTGGGGCCCGGCAGGGCTCATGGAAGGTGCCCGGTCAGGCGACGTCGTCTTCGACCTTTCCACGGTCGGGCCCGAAAGCACTCGGGCGCAGCACGCGCGGATGGCCGAGCGGGGCGTGCGGCTGATCGATGCGCCCGTCTCGGGCAGCGTGAGCGGCGCCGAGGCCGGAACGCTCGCCGTGATGATCGGGGCGGATGCCGAAACCGTGGCGCCCTACGAGCCGGTTCTGCGCGCAATCGGCACCAGCCTCTTCCGCCTTGGTGAAGTCGGACGGGGGAACATCCTCAAGCTCCTCAACAACTACGTCGCGCTGTCCAACCAGGCCGTGCTCTGCGAAGCCATGGCGCTGGCCGACCGTCTCGGCATCCCACGGCAGACCGTGGGGGAGGTCGTGGGCAGGAGCTCCGGCGCGTCGTTCATCCTCGAGCGCAAGCTCGGGGCGATGGCCGAGCGGGACTACAAGGCGGGCTTCTTTGTGGATCTCGCGTGGAAGGACCTCGGCTTGGGACTCGAGCTGGCGGCCACCGCGGGAGCGAAGACCGCCGTGGGGCGGGAAGCCTGGAAGCTCTACGGGCAGGCCCGCGAGGCGGGGCTGGGAAGGCTCGACAGCTCGGGGCTCCTTGGGCTGCTGGAGCCCAAGCCTTGAGCGGCTACTTGCCTTCCTTGATCAGCCGGTTCCGGCGCTGGAGATAGCCGTTGCGGACTGAGCTGTACAGATCGACCGTCGACTCCTCGAAGCCCTGGAAGAGGTCGAGGTTGAGCGAGCGGTCGTTGATGGTGTCGCCCACCTTCATCCCGAACTGGTCCGGGAAGAACGGGATGTAGTAACCGAGCGGGTTCATGGCCCCGTCGCCGGCGAAGCCGAGGGCGTCACGGACGGTCAACGGCGGGAGCAGGGGCAGCACGAGATACGGCCCGGGCCCGATTCCCCAGATGCCGAAGGTCTGGCCGAGGTCGGCCTTCTGCCGCTCGAGCCCCATTTCCTGGCGCGCGATGTCGAAGAGCCCGCCGATCCCGAGCGTTGAGTTGATGAGGAAGCGGCCCATCTCCTTGGTAGCGTCGAGGAGCTTCCACTGGAGCACTTTGTTCACGAACCGCGCCGGCATGCGCAGGTTCGTGAAGGCGTTGTCGATCATGGTCTGGACCACGTCCGGCACGACGTAGTTGTAACCCTTCGCCGCCGGCTTCAACACGTACTTGTCCAGTTTGTAGTTGAAGTCGAACATCTTCTCGTTGAACGCTTCCCACGGATCGTACTCTTCCACGTCCGGGTCCGGCGGCACGGTGTCCGGAGTGCCGCGCAACGAGGGGTCGACGGGTCCGGAGAGCGCGACGACCCACGCGGGAGCGTTCTCATCCGTGACGGGCTCATAGGTGACGGCGACGGGAGCGGTCGCTGGCTCGGCCGCGGTCTCGGTCGCTGGCTCGGCCGCGGTCTCGGTCGTGCTCGCCGTGACCTCGGGCTCGGGCATCGCCGGCTCGGCCGGCGCCGCGACCGGCACGTGGGATGCCAGCAGGGAACTCTCGCTCGCCAAGCCCGACGATAGCGTGCCGCAACCACCGAAAGCGAAGCCGAGAACTGCGAGGACGATCAGGACCGGCCAGACCCGCGAGGTGGAGCGCACCGTGCCTCCTCTTGTTCTGAACTTCATTGCCACGTTCGATGTCGCGACCGTCCGGCTCCGCGCACACGCGCGAGAGACTAGCTTGAAAACAGACGCCACGCCAGTCCTTTTTCTTGTGCTCGCGAGAATACCGTGGAGACCGCCCTCAACGAGCCACGCTGAGGCCAAGCTGTTCTCGGTCTGACCCGTCCGACGTTTTAGCATCACACAACAGCCTAGCAAGCCGGGTGCCATGGTTCCTCAGGCTTGGGTCGTTGCCCTATCTTACCGTTCAACAATGTATTTCCACCATCGATGGGTCCCAACCTACACCAGTTCGAGCAATCGGGACCACGTAATTTGTCAGTTGAGGCGGGCAAAATACCCAAACGCGGAGGTCGGGAGCGAACCGCAGAGCACGATGGGGGTGGGCGGGAGTGACCTCCCGCCCGAGTCCCCCAATATATGTGCGCAACCTTCGTTGCGCGTCCCGGCAAGAGTCGGGACCGGAGTCAAGCTGCCGGCGCCACCGAGTATGGGTTCGGCTCGATCCCCACTGGTGGCGCCTATCCGTGGTCCGGTGGAGTGTCCGTCATGGCTCCATAAGGATCCTCGCGGCTGCGCTTGTCAAGGGGTCGCTGAGCACTCCAGTCATCGCCCCCGGATCCCCCGGCGCGCGCGTATTATCTGGTGAGACCATGGTTAGGCGGCATTCGCGCGCGTGGAGCCTGGTCGCCCTCACGGTGGCGGCCCTGCTGACCTTGTTAGGCATCCTCGTGGCCCAAGTAGGGCGACCCTATCCCGGTTTCTTCGTGACCCCGGACTTCCGGGTCTTCCCATCGTCTCCCGCCCCCGCCGCCCCCGCCGCCCCCGAGTGGGGCGACCGAATCGTGAGCGTGGACGGGCGCTCGCCGGTGACGCTCGAGAAGCGGCTGGCGCCGGGCGGTGGGCCCATCCGCTACGAGATCGAGCGGGCCGGACGTCGCGTCGCGCTCGACTCGGCGCCCCAGCCCTTCACGTGGCGGCTCCTGTTCGGCCACTTCGGGGTATTCTTCGCCGTCTCCGCCATCATGCTGGCCGTTGGCATCGCCGTCTTCGCCCAGAACCCGCGTGCGCGCCCCAACCGGAACTTCCTCCTTTATATGTGCCTGTGGGCCGTCTCGAACGTCGCCGTCCCCGAATCGGTGTTGGGCTCGGGGCGCTTCGCGGCCGCCGTGGTGGGCTTCGTGTCGGTGGTGCTCTCCGTCCACGGCTGGGTGTTCTTCCTGACCTATCCGGCCAACCCGCTTCGCGAGGCCTGGCTCGAGCGTCACCGGGTCATCCCGCGGCTCTACGCCGTGGCCCTCCTCGCAGGTGGGATCGCATCCGTCAGCTTCATCGTGCTCGCGACGGCGGCGCCCGGCCTTCTCGTGGACGGCTGGATCTACCACGCCTCGGTGGCGACCCTCTTCACGCTCGCCGCCGTCTCCTTCCCGATCAAGATCGCGGCGCTCGTCGACACGCGCCGCCGCGCGGCCTCGCCGCTCGTCAACCAGCAGACCACGGTGCTTCTGCTCGGCATCGGGCTCGGCCTGGGCGGCTGGCTCGCCTTCATGCTGGCGCCGCTCAGCCACCTCTACCGCGGTCCCGTGGATCCGCAGTGGGGCTCGGCGCTCGTCCTTCTCTACCCGCTCGCCATCGCCTACGCCACCGTGCGCTATCGGCTCTTCGACGCCACCGTCGTGATCCGGCGCTCGGTCGTCTATGCCGCGCTGGCGGGCCTGATCACGGCCGCGTACGCCCTTGCCATCGCCGGCGCCAACCTCCTCCTGTCCCAGGCCACCCTCACCCGGTCCACATGGTTCTCGGCGGCCTTCATGTTCGCTGTCGCGCTCGCCTTCAACCCGCTGCGCGAGCGGCTCCGGCGCCTCGTGGATCGGACCTTCTTCCGGGAGCGCTACGACTACGCCCGCACGATCCGGGCGCTCGCCCGCTCGATGTCGAGCCTGCTCGACCTGAATGAAATCGAGCGCCGCCTCAGCACCACGATCGAGGCGGCCATGCACGTGCTCCACGCGCGGCTCGAGGTCGGATCCCCGCGCGGGCCGCTCGAGCCCGTACTGCGCGCCGCCTCCGGGGCGCTCTCGCGCTACCAGATCGCCGCCGACCCGCGCTTCGCCGCCCTCGAGGGTGAGGCGCTCGGCGCCTATGCCGCGCTCGGTGCCGAGGTCCTGGTCCCGCTCCGCTTCCAGGAGGAGGTCCGCGGCCTGCTCGTCCTGGGGCCCAAGCGCTCGGAGGCGGCGTACACGGCCGAGGACCTGGAATTGCTGGAGACGCTGGCTGACCAGGCGGCGGTGGCTGTCGCCAACGCCGAAGCGCACCAGCAGGTCCTCGACTACGCCCGCCAGCTCGAGCGGAGCCTGCTGATCCGGACGAGTCTCGCCAAGTTCGTGCCCCAGCGCGTACGCGAGCTCATCGAGGAATCGCCCGAGGCGCCCTCGCTCGACAAGCGCGAGACCGACGTCACCGTACTCTTCGCCGACATCAGCGGCTATACGCGGCTGTCGTCGCGCCTCGCCCCGGACGACCTCGACGCCCTCGTCCAGCGCCACTTCGGCGCCTTCCTCGACGAGATCGTCAAACACGGCGGGGATGTCAACGAAACGGCGGGCGACGGCCTCATGGTCATCTTCCACGAGGGCGACCACGCGCGCGCGGCCGTCGACGCGGCGCGCGCGATCCACCGCCGCGCGGCCGAGATCGGCGCTGAGCTGGCGGCACGTTTCGACCCGCTGCGCATGCACATCGGGGTCAACACGGGCCCCGCGCTCCTGGGCGCGACGAAGATCGAAGGACGGGCGGGCACGCGCTGGACGTACACCGCCTCGGGAATGACGACGAACATCGCGGCGCGGCTCGCGGCCCAGGCGGAGGGCGGCGAGATCGTCCTGTCGGAGGAAACGCTCGCTCGACTGGGCGCCGACGTCGCGCCCGAGGACATGGGGCTGCGGGAGCTCAAGGGCGTCGGGCACCCCGTGCGCCTCTTCAGACTGCGATGAGCGGGACATGACGCCGGCCGCGCTGAGGCACCTATCGCGAACCGATCCGGTGATGCGCCGCGTGATCCGCGCGGTCGGGCCGTGCACGCTCGATCCCCATCGCCTCCGCTGGACGCCCTTTCAGGCGCTCGTCCGCGCTGTCGTCTACCAGCAGCTTCACGGCCGGGCGGCTACGGCGATCCTGGAGCGATTTGTCGCCCTCTTCGACGGCCGGGGCTTCCCGAGCCCGGCCGCCGTCCTCGCGGTCGATCCCCGGCGGCTGCGGCGCGTCGGGCTCTCGCGTGCGAAGGTCCGCGCCATCAGGGACGTCGCGCGGAAGGCGGTGGCGGGCGTGGTGCCGACCCGGCGCGCCGCCGCGCGCCTGGGCGACGACGAGCTTGTCGCGCGGCTGACGGCGGCCCGCGGCGTGGGGCGCTGGACCGTGGAGATGTTCCTGATATTCACGCTGGGGCGGGAGGACGTCCTACCTGTCGACGATTTCGGCGTGCGCGAGGGCTATCGCGTCGCCTACGGCCTGCAGAGGCAGCCCAAGCCCAGGGCGCTCCTGGCCTTCGGCGAGCGATGGCGGCCGCACCGGACGACCGCCGCCTGGTACCTCTGGCGCGCCGCCGACCGCGCCAGGCGCCCGGCGAGCCGATCGCGGCAGAGCACCACGTAGCTCTCGTCGACGCCGTCGGTAGGGCGTGAGGCTGAAGTCGGCTCGTCTGGCGAATCATCGCCAGGTGGGGTCGGTCGGAACGGGCGCCGGGGCGGTGACACGCTTGACAGGTCCCCAGGAAGGTCCTATAACCATCGCCACACGCCGCTGTGGCAGGATCAGGCTGTGTCTGAACCAACCTAATGGAGGCGCGTTCCATGCAGGTCACTCGACGTGAGTTGCTCAAGGGGGCCGCAGCCCTCGGAGTCGCCGGGGCGCTGCCGCAGGCGCTTCCGGGCGCGGCGCAGGCCCAGAAAACCCAGAAGAGGGAGCTCATCACCGCGCAGGGCGGCGACGTCTCCAAGTTCGATCCCCACTTCAGCACCTCGTCGAACGACATACGGGTCTCGTTCAACCTGTTCGACAACCTGACGAGCCGGCACCCTGACGGCAAGCTGTATCCGGGCCTGGCGACCGAGTGGAAGCTGGACGGCCAGACGACCTGGAGGTTCAAGCTGCGCCAGGGCGTCAAATTCCACAACGGTGACCCCTTCAGCTCGGGCGACGCCAAGTTCAGCATCGAGCGCACCTACAACCCAAGCGCCAAGACCATGGTTGCCACGGCCCTCAGCACCATCGACCGGATCGAGGCGCCGGACCCGTCCACGCTCGTCATCCACACCAAGAAGCCCGATCCGCTCCTGCCCGCGCGGCTGGCCTTCTACGGCGGCCAGATCGTGCCGAAGAAGTACCTGGAGTCCGTCGGCAACGACACCTTCAACGCCAAGCCCGTGGGCACCGGGCCCGTAAGCTTCAGCTCGTGGGTCAAGGACGACAAAGGTGTCTTCGACGCCTTCTCCGGCTACTGGGGCGGCAGGCCCGACTTCGACCGCTGGATGGTCCGCGCCATCCCGGAGACGGCACCGAGGATCGCGGCCCTGCTCAAGGGCGAGGTGGACATCATCACCCAGCTGCCGCCGGACCAGGAGGATCGCGTCAAGGCCAATGCCGCCACGCGGGTGGAGGGCGCCCTCTACGCGGGCCTCTACGTCCTGGCCGTCAACAGCAAGCGGCCACCGCTGGACAACCCGCTCGTCAAGCAGGCGCTGTCGCTGGCCATCGACCGGGACCTGATCGTCAAGGAGCTGTGGAAGGGGCGCGGCATCGTGCCGAGCGGGCCCATCGCCAAGGGTGACAACCACTTCGATCCCAAGCTGCCCGCGCTTGCGTACAACCCGAAGGAAGCGCGCGAGAGGCTGAAGAAGGCCGGCTACAAGGGTGAGGAGATCTTCATCGAGACCACCGTCGCCTACGTCTCCCAGGACAAGCCAATGTCCGAAGCCATCGCGGCCATGTGGAAGGATGTCGGCGTCAACGTCAAGGTCGAAGTGATCGAGTACTCGGTGCGCGCCCAGAAGAACCGCGAGAAGAGTTTCAAGGGGATGTTCTGGTCCGATCCGACCTCCACGCTCGGCGATCCGGACGGCATGATGTGGCGCCTGCTCGGCCCCGGCGGCCCGCAGGATTACTGGCGTGAGGCCAAGTTCGACGAGCTGGGCAACGCCGCGCGCTTCTCGGTCGACGAAAAGTTCCGCGCCGATGCCTACCGCGAGATGACCAAGATCTTCCTCGAGAACTTCCCGTGGATCCCCGTCATCCAGCCCTACGAGGACTACGGCCTCCAGAAGTACGTGGAGTGGGCCCCGAACCCGAACCAGCAGTTTGAGGTCCGCCGCTTCAACTTCAAGTTCCGCCGCGCGTAGAGTCGCTCCCATCCCTCCCTCTCCCCCACCGGGGGAGAGGGCAGGGTGAGGGGGCTTTCCCCCATGCGCGGACTCCTCCCGTTCCTCGCCCAGCGGCTCTTCCGCGCGCTGATCGCCCTCTGGCTCGTCTCCACGGTTGTCTTCGTCGTCATGCGCCTCTCCGGCGACCCCGTGCCGCTCCTCCTACCGCCCGACGCGCCCATCAGCGAGATGGAGCGGGTGCGGCGCGAGTTGGGCCTCGACCGGCCGCTGCCCGTCCAGTACGCGGTCTTCCTCGGCCACACGCTGAGGCTCGACTTCGGCCGGTCGCTGCACTTCCGCCAGCCGGCCTTCACCGTCGTGCGCGGCTACATCGTGGCCACGCTCGAGCTGGGCCTCACGGCGTTCGTCCTGGCGGCGGCCGTCGCGGTGCCGATCGGGCTCCTCTCGGCCATGAAGCGCAATTCGCTCCTCGATCACGCCGCCATGGGCTTGGCGCTCATCGGCCAGTCGGCCCCGACCTTCTTCCTCGGCATCCTCTTCATCCTGCTGCTGGCGCTCAAGGCGGACCTCTTCCCGACCTCCGGGCGCGGCGGCTGGCTGCACCTGGTGCTGCCGGCGCTCACGCTCGGGGCCTTCACCATGGCCTCGATCGCGCGGCTGACGCGCTCGGCCGTCCTCGAGGTGCTGCGCGCCGACTACATCCGCACGGCGCGCGCCAAGGGGCTCGGCGAGGCGATCGTCGTTGCCAAGCACACGCTCAAGAACGCCGCCATCCCGATCCTGACGATCACGGCGCTTCAGTTCGGCACGCTGTTGGGCGGCGCTGTCGTGACCGAGACGGTCTTCGCCTGGCCCGGCATCGGCCGGCTCGCCGTCCAGTCCATCTACAACCGCGACTACCCGGTCGTCCAGTGCACGGTCTTCCTCGCCGCGGTCATGTTCATCGTCATCAACTTCGCTGTCGACCTCCTCTATGGCGTCCTCGATCCCCGCGCCCGCGCCGGCTGAGCTCGCTCTCGCGGCGATGCAGGAGTCGCGCCCCCGCGGCAGGCGCATGCCCTGGCTCATGCGGCTGGGGCTCGGCTTCGTGGCGCTCCTGGCGCTGCTGGCGGTCGTGGCGCCGTGGGTGGTGCAGGACGCCGAGCGCCAGTCGCTGCGCACCCGCCTGAAGCCGCCGACGCTTGAGGGCTCCGACGGCCGCGCGCATCTCCTCGGTACCGACCATCTCGGGCGCGACATCCTCGCCCGCGTGGTCTACGGCTCGCGGGTGTCGCTCGTGGTCGGCCTGTCGGCCGTGCTCGTGGGCGGGCTCATCGGCTCGACGCTGGGCCTGGCGGCGGGGTACCGCGGCGGCCGCGTGGATGGTGTCATCATGACGGTGGCGGACGCGCAGCTCGCGTTCCCTTTCATCCTGCTGGCCATCGGCATCATCGCCGTGCTGGGGCCGAGCTTCCCGACGCTGGTCGTCGTGATCGGGCTGTCGGGCTGGGTCAACTACACGCGCATCCTCCGCGCCCAGGTGCTGGTGCTTCGCTCGCGCGAGTTCGTCGAGGCGATCCGCGCGCTCGGCGGCTCGACGGTGCGCGTCGTCCTGCGCCACGTCCTGCCCAACGTGCTGGCCTCGCTCGTCGTGGTCGCCACCCTCGAGCTGGCGCGCTCCATCGTGCTGGAAGCGACGCTGTCCTTTCTGGGGCTCGGCATCCAGCCGCCGACGCCCTCGTGGGGAGGCATGATCCAGGAGGGGCGCGACTACCTCGACTCGGAGTGGTGGATTTCAACCTGCCCCGGCATCGTGCTCATGATCACCTCCATCGTGATCAGCCGCACCGGCGACTGGCTCCGGGACGTCCTCGACCCGACGTTGCGGGGCGAGTAACCCGCGGCTTGTTGACGGGCGCGGCGCCCCGGCGGCCGTCCTGTTGCTTGGGAGGACCGCCACGTTTTGTCCGGCCGGCGTGATGTCCGCCTTGCTGCTCGCATCCGTCGCGTTCGCGCAGCCAAAGCCGCTGCCGCTCGAGAAGATCAGCCTCCCGCACGGATTCGCGATCGAGCTGGTGGCCCGCGTCGACAACGCGCGCCAGATGACGCTGGGCGCGACAGGCACACTGTTCGTCGGCTCGATGCGCGCCGGCAAGGTGTACGCGGTGCGGCTCAGGCCCGGCGCCCCGGCGGAGGTCCTCACGCTAGCGTCGGGGCTGCAGCTGCCGGTCGGCGTGGCGTTCCACGCCGGGGCCGAATCGAGCATGGACCCACGATCCGGCCGCGATCCCCTCGCTACTGCCACGCCGCGAAGGTCTGACGGAGCTCCACCGACGGGACCGTGTCACGCATATACGTGAACGATCCCTGCTCCTTCATTTCGCGGGCGCCCTTGAGGAAGGCCGCGAGCGCCAGGCGGGACAGGGCGCCGCCGACGCTGATGCGCTTCACCCCGGCTAGAGCGAGCTGAGCGACGGTGATCGACGGGTCGGCCGAGCTCATCACCACATTGACCGGCTTGCCGACGGCGGCGGTCACCGTGCGGATCGACGCGAGATCCCTGAGTCCCGGCGCGTAGAGCACGTCGGCGCCGGCCGCCTCGAACGCCCGGAGCCGCCGGATCGTGTCGTCGAGGTCGCGGCGGCCGTGCAGAAAGTTCTCCGCCCGCGCCGTCAGCATGAACGGGGTGGGCAGCGACCGCGCCACCTCCGCCGCTGCACGCACGCGCTCCACCGCCAGGGTGAAGTCGTAGATCGGATTCAGCGGGTCGCCGGTCGCGTCCTCGATGGAGCCGCCGACAACGCCCGCCTCGGCAGCCAGCCGGATCATCCCGGCGGCGGCCTCCGGCTCGTCGGCGTAGCCGTTCTCGAGATCCGCGTTGACCGGCAGGTCGGTGGCGCCAGCGATCGCGCGGCAGTTCGCCAGGACTTCCTCGCGGCTCACCGCTCCGGTGCCGTCGGCGCGCCCGAGCGTGTTCGCGAGCCCGAGGCTCGTCGTCGCAAGCGCCTCGAAGCCGAGGGAGGCCAGGAGCCGCGCGGTGCCGGGATCCCACGGGTTCGGGATCAGAAAGGCCCCGGGGCGCTCATGCAGGGCCCGAAAGGCCGCTGACTTCTCCGCGTAACTTGGCATGTCGAGTCTTCCTTTCTTGGGTAGATGGTCGGCCCGCGTTAGCGGGCGAGGGCGACGCAGATGACGCCGCTCGCGACGATTGCGGCGCCGACCAGGCGCTGGCCGAGGGCGCCCTCCTTGAGCAGGAGGCTCCCGATCAGCGCCGATATGACGATGGAGACCTCGCGCCCCGCCACGACGTAGCCCGCCTTGGAGAGCCGGAAGGCGAAGAGCACGAGCAGATAGCCGCCCGGGCTCAGCACCCCCGAGAGCAGCACCGCGACCCGGTTCTCGCGCCACTCGCGCGCGAGCGAGCCGCGCCGCGCCAGCGCGGGCGGCAGCAGGGAGACGCAGCAGCCCATCATCATCGCCCAGAGGTAGGGCAGCGGGTTGATGTGCGACACGCCGACCTTGTCCACGAGGGAGTAGGAGGCGATGCAGAATCCGGTGGCGGCCGCCCATCCGGTGCCGGGCTTGAAGAGGGCATCCTCGCTCCAGGCGCCGCGCCGCCAGTGAAGCGCGAAGATCCCCGCGAGGATCAGCGCGATGCCCAGGATGCCGAGCGCCGAGAGCCTCTCGTCAAAGAAGTAGAGGGCGCCCGCGGGCACGAGCGCCACGCCCAGGCCCCGCGCCAGCGGGTAGACGAGGGAGAAGTCCCCCGTCTGGTACGCCTTGCCGAGGACGAAGAAGTAGACACTGTGGAGGATGACGGTGGCGACGAGGAAGGGCAGGGCCCCCGGTGAGAAGCCGTCTCTCGCCAGCACGTAGAGCGCCGGCGGCGCCAGGAGCAGCGAGGAGAGCGCCCCCGCCCACCAGAGCATCGCCATCGGGTCGCGCGCGCCCTTGGCCATCGCGTTCCACGTCGCGTGGATGACCGCCGCGCCCAGCACCAGCGCCAACGCCGCGCCTGTCACCGGCCAACCCTACGGGCGCCCCGGCGGCCGTGTCAACTCTCGTATAATGTCCCGGGACTCACTCTCGAAAGACCGGAGGTCTCTTCGTGCCCTATTCGCTTCGGCTGATCGAAGACACGCTCGCTCCCGGCGCGCGCTACAGGCCCGCGCTCGCCTCGGCCGCCGGCGTGCTCTACCTGGCCGCGGGAGACCTTCGCATCGAGGGCGGCGCCGCAAGCGGCCCGCTCGAGCCCGGCCGCGCGCATCTCGCCGCCAAGCCACGGGCCGCCGTCGCCGGCGCCTCGGGCGCCCGCGTGCTTCGCTTCGAGCTGGTCCGCCAACCGCCGCCTCCCGCGGGCGGACGAGTGCTCCTCGAGCACCCGATGGCGCTGGATCCTCGCGCGTCGTGGCTCTTGCGCTGCGATCGAGTGGACTTCGACCGCGGCGGGACTGCCCTGCCGCACCGCCATCGGGGCGGCGGTATCCGCTGTCTCTTGCACGGGCTCCTCGACGTGACCGTGGGCGAGGGGACGGCGCGGGCCATGCGCCCGTGGGATGCGTGGTTCGAGAGCGGCAAGGAGCCGGTGCTGGCCGTGTCCGCCAAGGACGAGGAGACCTCGTTCATCCGGGTCTCGGTGCTGCCGGCCGAGATTCGCGGCAAGAGCTCCATCATGTACGTGGACCCGGCCGATGCCGCGCGCAGCAAGCCCCGGACGTACACGGTCTACGTGGATGAGCCCATCGCGCTCTGAGCGTATCGCTGGCGCGAGCGGGCCGGGCGCGGCCGCGCTCAAGGAGGCGGCGCGGGCGCTCACCAGCGGACGCTTCGCCGACGCGGAGGCCATCTGCCGCGCGGCGCTCGCCGGCAGTCCACGCCACGCCCAGCTCCGCGCCACCCTCGGCGCGGCGCTGCGCCGCCAGCGCCGCCCGGACGAGGCGGAGGCGGAGTTCCGCGAGGTGGCGCGGCTCTGGCCACGCTCGCCCGCCGCGCACGTGGACCTGGGCGCGGTCCTGCTCGAGCAGCGCCGCTGGCGCGAAGCCGCGACGGCCCTCCGCGCGGCGCTCAGTCTTGCCCCGCGCACGGTGGAGGCCCACTTCAAGCTCGGCCTGGCCCTCGAACACATGCGGTTGTGGGGCGACGCCGAGGGCGCGTACCGCGAGGCGGCGCGGCTCAAGCCGCGGCACGCGCTGGCCCATTTCCGTCTCGGACTCGCGTGCCGGCGCCAGGGCAAGACGGCCGAAGAGGAGGCGGCGCTCCGCCACGCCGTCGCCCTGGCCCCGGCCCTGGCGGACGCGCATGTCAACCTCGCCCAGACGCTCGCCCGGCAGGACCGTCATGCCGAGGCCGAAGCCGCGTTCCGCGAGGCCATTGTGCTCGCGCCGCGCCACGCGATCGCGCGCGACGGGCTCGGCGTGGCCCTCCTGGCCCAGGGCCGTCTCGACGAGGCGGCCCGCGCGCTCGAGGAGGCGCACCGCATCGAGCCGGCGCGGCTGCGGACTCTCGTCCACCTGGCCGACGCCCTCAGACGGGCACGGCGCACCCGCGTGGCGGCCACGCGCTACCGCGAAGCGATTCGCCAGCGCCCCGGTCTCGCGCGCCTCCACGGCTGCCTGGGTCTCACGCTGTGGCGGCTCCGGCGCTACGGCGAGGCAGCCGGCGCATGGCGCGATGCGACGCGCCTTGAGCCTCACCGCGGACTGTGGCATCGGTGGCTCGGGCTCGTCCTCGAGAGGCTGGGCCGGCTGCCCGATGCCGCGGCTGCCTTTGGGCATGCCTTGAGGCTTGACGACGACGACGTGGCGGCCTGGCTGGGCCTCGCAGCTGTCTGCCGGCGCCAGGGCGACTGGGAACAGGAGGCGCAGGCCTACGCGCGCGCGCTGGCGCTCCGCCCCGCCGACGCCCACCTCTACGCGGCCCTCGGTGTGGCCTTCGAGGCCCAGGAGATCGAGGCCAATGCCGAGGCCGCGTTCCGTGAGGCGGCGCGGCTCGCGCCCGAGAATCCCGACCACCACCTGGATCTCGGCATTGCGCTCGGCCGCCAGGGGCGTCACGCCGAGGCCGAAACGGCCCTGCGCGAGGCCATACGGCTGAGCCCCTCCGACGTCGTCGCTTGGGCCAACCTGGCATTGGGCCTGGGTCGCCAGGGGCGCTACGCCGAGTCCGAGGCGGCCTATCGCGAGGCGTTGAGGCTCAAGCCGGACGGGGCCGCGCTGCACCGGGGCCTCGGCATGGGGCTGTACTTCCTCGGACGCTACGAGGACGCCGAGGCCGCGTTCCGCGAGGCGGTGAGGCTCAATCCCGCCTATGCGCGGGCGTGGGCCGACCTGGGCGAGCTCCTGAGCGAGCAGGGGCGGCTCGGCGAGGCCGCCGAGACATTCCGCGAAGCCGTCCGCGTCAAACCCCAGCGGGTCGGATCGCACCGGGGCCTTGCGCGCGTCCTGCTGGCCCTCGGGCTCGATGCAGAAGCCGAGGCCGCGTGCCGCGAAGCCCTCAGGCTCCGCCCCGGAGACGCCCAGAGCCACTTTGATCTCTGGGCAGCGCTCGAGAGACAGGGTAAGGACGCCGAGTGCGAGGCGGCGTACCGGGAGGCCATACGGATCAAGCCGGAGCACGCCGAGGCCCATGCGCGGCTGGCCGCCGTGCTCGAGAGGCTCGGCCGCACGGACGAAGCTCTCGTCGCATGCCGCGAAGCCGCGCGCCTGGAGCCCGGGGATCCGCGCTACCGCCACGCGCTGGACGCGCTGCGCCGCAGGATACAGGCATGATGCTCCCCGGCGTGGGTCATCTGGTCATGGGTGACGGCGATCCGGGAGCGGCGAGGTGCGACGTCGCGGCCCTCGGGTTCCCCGTCGCGCCGGTCGCCGCGCTCGATCCGCGCCTCAGCCACGGCGCCCGGCTCAGCTTCGGGTGATCCGCCCACGGGGCGCCTGGCGCCTTGCCGCCGCGCTTGCCCTGGCGGGCTGCGCCGCGACGACGCTTTGGCCGTCACTCAATGACGATCCCGCCGAGGTCGCGCGCCTCATCGCGGCCCGCGCGCGGCATGTTCGGATCGTCTATCTCGGCGAGTCCCACGACAACCCCTACCACCACAGGGCCCAGGCGCAGGTGCTCGAGGCCATGCTGGTCGGCGGCGCGCGGCCGGCGCTCGCCTTCGAGATGCTGACGCAGGCCCAGCAACCGGCGGTGGATGAGGCGATGCTCGAAGAGGCCGACACGGCCACCCTTGGGAAGCGTCTCGGGTGGGTCGAGCGCCGCTGGCCCGACTTCGAGATGTACCGGCCACTCTTCGATTTGGCGCGGCGCCACGGTCTGCCGGTCGTCGCGATCGACCTGGACCAGCCACTGGTGCGCCGCATCGGCAAGGAAGGGCTGGGCGCCCTGCCCGCCGGCGAGCGAAGCGGGCTCGCCTCGCGGCTGGCGCCGGACGCCGAACGCGAGCGGGGCATCGCGCGCGAGATCGAGGCCGCGCACTGCAGGTTGCTGCCGGAGGCCGCGATCCCGGCAATGGTGGACGCCTGGCACGCGCGCAACGTCGCCATGGCGCTGCGGATCCTCCAGGCTCTCGAGCGGACGCCCCAGGTGGTGGTCATCGTGGGGCGCGGGCATCAGGCGCCGGGCGGTTTGGCGGATCAGGTCGAAGCGCTGAAGCCCGGCACGAGCCAGCTGGCGGTGGATCTCGTCGAGGGGGGAAGGGATGAGTCGGACCAGGCGCCGCCGGGGAACCACATCGTCTGGCCGGCGCCACCCGTCGAGCGCCCCGACCCCTGCGCGCCGCTCAGGAACCGCTAGGCGGGGTCGGGCGTCGTGTCCGCTTCTATGGCCGACACCCGCGTGTAGCTGATGCCGACCCTGGTGCCGTTCTGGTCGAGGATGAGGCCGTCCTGCGTCACCTGGGCCAGGGTGCCCTTCATGGGATCGGGCGCGTTGCGCACCGCCACGAGGACGCGCTTGCTGAGGAGCGGCTCGGCCTCGGCTCTCCACATGGAGTCCAGGTCCGAGAGCGCGCGCGCATCCGTCGGCTGGAGCTCGGTGATGCGTCCCATGCCGGGAACGACGAGCCCGCCGCGTCCGCCCGCGCCTGAGCGCACCCTGCCCGCGAAGGGGCTGAGCCGGCCCGAGGTCGGCACGGGGTCCTGGCGTGGCGCGCCGGCAGAGTGACCTTCCGCCATCGGACCGCTCGGACCGGGCTCGACGGCCATCGTGACCACCGGGCCCTGGGTCGCCCCGGCGGGCGGCGGGGCAGAGTCATCGGCCTCGAGGGCGCGGAGGATGTCGGACAGCCGCGACATCATGACCGAGTAGATGTAGAAGCCGATCATGGAGAGGACCAGCGCCGAACCCAGGCCGATCTGGGCGAGGTTTTGGTCGAGCACGTCGAGGGCATAGAGCGTGTAGGCGAAGAGGAGCAGCGGCAGGACGGAGATCAGCGCGAAGACGACCGAGGAAGCCCGCCTGAGCGTGTAGGTGTGGATTTGGGCGGCTCTCGTCATGCCTCGACTCTAGCGCGGGAGCCGCGCGGGACGCACATTTTTCCTCGCCCCGACCCGCGCAGCCGGCCCCGCGCGCGGACCCACATGGTAGTATCCGGCCGTGACCCGATCCCGGCGCGCGCTGCGCGAGATGCGCGGCTTCATCTTCGATCTCGACGGCTGCGTGTGGACCGGCGACGTGCTGATGCCGGGCGCCGCCGACCTGCTGGCGCTCCTGCGGGGCCAGGGCAGGGCGCTGACGTTCCTCACGAACAACTCGCGGGCCCGCGCGGCGACCCTGCAGGCGAAGCTCGAGCGCCTGGGCGTGCAGGCGGCCGTGAACGAGGTGCTGACCCCGCTCGAGATCCTGGGTCGCGTGCTGGACACGAACGTGGGGGCGGCCTCGCGGGTGCTCGCCATCGGCGGTCCCGAGCTCGAATTGGCGGTCGTGGACGGCGGCCATACCTTGGTGCCCATGGACCGCTACCGCGAAGCGCAGGCCGTCGTCGTGGGCAACGACTTCGACTTCTCGTACGAGCGCCTGACGGCGGCCTCCCGGGCCGTCGCCCGCGGGGCAGCCTTTCTCACGCCCAATCTCGATCCGCGGCTGCCCGTAGAGGGCGACGACTTCCTCCCGGGCTGCGGCGCCATCGTCGAGGCCGTGGCGGCGGCCGCGGGCTTGCGGCCGTTCGTGGTCGGCAAGCCGGAGCCGCCGCTGTTCGAGCTGGCGCTCGCGCGCATGGGGCTCGGCGCGGAGGACGCGGCCATGGTGGGAGACAGCGTGGACTCGGACATCCGCGGAGCGCGGCGCGTGGGGCTGACGGCGGTCCTCGTGGCCCCCAAGGGTGGCCTCGACGGCGTCGCCCACTACATGGTGAAGTCCATGAGCCAGCTGCGCCGACTCCTGGACATACACACCCGCTGATGCGCGCCCTGCTGCACTCCGGGGGGCCGCTCGGCCCCGATGGCCGGCGCGAGGTCCTGGGCTTCCTGGGCGGGCGTCACCGGGTCGCCTTCGTCACCGCCGCGAGCCTCCACGACGAGGAGGCCTACTTCGCCCGTGTCCAGAGCGTGCTCGGCGTCCCGCCGCCCGAGGGCGCGGGGCTCGAGCTCCTGCACCTGCGCTGGAACGATCGGCCGCTCGACACGCTGCGGCGGGTCGAGGCGCTCTTCATGGGAGGGGGCAACACGTACGCGCTCCTCAAGCGGCTGCGCGCGGCCGGGCTCCTGACGGCCATTCGGGCGAGGGTCGAGGCGGGCATGCCCTACGTCGGCGCGAGCGCGGGGTCCAATGTCGCGGGGCCGACGATCCTGTCGACCAATGACTGGAACGTGGTCGCGCTCGACCGCTTCGACGCTCTGGGTCTCGTCAGCTTCAACGTCAACCCGCACTACAAGGAGACCGATCCCGCCATGGCCCCCGGGAGCGAGACGCGGGACGACCGGATCCGGGAATATCACGTCGTCAACCCCAATCCGGTCGTTGGCCTCGAGGAGGGGGCTATCGCGCGCGTCGAGGCCGGAACCGTCACGGCGCTGGGCACGGCGAGGATCAAGATCTTCCGGCGAGGGCAGGAGCCGACCTGGCACCAGCCCGGCGAACGGCTGCCGATCGAAGCCTGAGGCGCGCCGCTACTCCGCGCGCATCGTGGTCAGCGTGATGTTCTGGGCGCCGAGGGTGGCCGTCGCGCGGTCCACGCGCACGATGACCTGGATGGTCGCGAGCCGGTTGGGCGGGACGGTCGGCCCCGTCGGCGTGATGGACCAGGAGCGGCTGATGCCCGGCTCGGGCGTGTCCGTACCGTTGGTCGGTCCGGGCACGAAGGGCTGGTTTCTCAGCTGCTCCATCATCTGCCGCGCGAAGGCCGTGGCCTTGGACTGGCCGCCGCCGGCGACCACGCTGACCGAGCCCTGGGCGAGCATGCTCAGGAGCGCCACGAGAGACACCGCGAGGAACGTCACGGCCAGCATCACCTCGATGAGGGTCATGCCCGACTGATTTCCGGGGCGCCGCATCACGGCCTCCCTACCTTCACTTCTGGGCCCACGGGCCGCGCAGGATCAGGACGCCCTGGGGCGTGCCGGGAGGCGGATTCGTGTTGAACAGCGTGTCGTAGCTCCAGATGCGCGAGGGCGCAGTGTAGTAGTTGGTGCCGCCCGTGCCGCAGCAGCGCCAGAGCCCGGTCGCCTGCTGGCTGTGCCAGAGATCGACGATCGAGCCGCGGTAGGTGAAGTTCCGGCCGTTCCAGTCCTCGAGGAAGCGGATGTCGTTCTCGAGCTGGCCGTTGCCGTTGCCGAAGGTCGATTCGGCGGAGGGCCCCAGCGCGAGGGCGGCGTTGACCGTGGTCGCCGTGGCGAGCCGGGTGTTGGTCCCCAGCGCCCCCTTGGTGTCGCTGTTGTTCGCCGCCCAGTTGTTCGACAGCACGGTGACGGCGTCGGCCAGGACCGCGGCCGGCACCTTGGCGACCGAGTTGTAGTCGCCGCGGATGTACAGCGGGTTCTCGGAGACCACGGTCAGCCCTTGGGACGGAAGCTGGGAGCCGTTGACGAGCCTGACGGCGGCCCCCGGCGTGCCGGTCGTCGCGACGTAGAGCACGCCGTTGGCCGGCGCGGCGCCCGTGCTGCGCAGGAGCCCCACGTCGACCTCCACGATCGTCATCGTTCGCTGCTCGCGCATGTCGTAGAAGCTCTTGCTCGTGATGACGCCCCCGGGCAGGGAGACCGGGTTGTCGTTGATGTCGGTGGCCGCGCCGTCCACGATCCGGAGCCCCGACTTGGAGTACATCTTCGCCGCCCGGAGATCCGGCGCGTCGCTCGTGGCCGCAATCTCGATGAGCTGGTGGGCGATGACGTCCGGGTTCGAGGGGTTGTAGAAGAGCGCGGGGATCGGCGGGATGATCTGCCCCACACCCATGGTCCCGTCGCGCACCGTGTTGCCGAAGGTGCTGTTTGCCTGCGCCTGCCAGGCGGAGGGCGTCCACGTGCTGCCGAAGCCCGGCTGGTAGTCGTGGTCGAAGTTGAGCTGACGATACGTGCCGCTCGCGTCCTTGATCTGGGGGTTGTTGCCCCACGGGACCGAGCTGTCGCGCTTGATGCGCCGGAAAATGCCACCGGCCGTTGTGATGGTCGAGTCGAAGGACAGCGTCGAGCCCGCGCCCACGTACGTATTGCTGTTCGAGTGCACGCGGCCGTTGAAGGTCATGTTGGGTCCTGGCGCGATCTCGAGGTCGACGCCTGCGCCGTAGAAGACGCCGAACTGGAAGAGCGGCACCTGGACGTACCGGACGATCTGGCTCAGGCGGGACCTGGTGCCGTTCTGGCCCTGGACCTCCGAGGTGATGAGGTAGTCCGTCACCTGGCCGCTGAAGCCCGCGTACGGGCCCGTGGTGAAGATGGTGGGGTAGGAATACGGCGGGTTCGGCACCACGCGGGTGACCGAGAACGTCGTGAAGGAGAGCTTGGGGTCGGGCAGGGTCGGCGCGCTGATGCCGGCCAGTTGCCCGCTCGTCGGTGTCGGGGTGCCGGCGAGGATCTCGCGCAGCGCGACGACGCCCGACTCGACCCCGGCCTCGGCCCCGTAGAAGGCGGCGCTGTACTGCTTCCAGCTGCCGGAGATGGTCAGCTCGGTCGTGCCCATGGCGACGAGCGTGAAGCCCAGGACCGAGAAGAGAAGCATGGCGATCATGGCCAGGGGCAGCACCGAGCCGCGCTCGGAGCGGCGCTCTTGGAGGCGACGCAGGAGGGATGTCATGGGTGTCCTCCCCGCCCTCAGAGGTTCCGCGGGCGGACCGACGAGGTCAGGCTGAAAGTGCGCTGCTCCTGGGTGCCGGCCGACTGCGCGGTCATTGTCACCACGATGCGCCGGATATTGCCCAGGTTGGTGGGAAGGCTCGCGGCCGGAATGGCGACATCGTTGACGTCGAAGTACGTCAGCGCGCAGGCCGTCACACCAGTGGCGAGCGGCTGGAGCCCCGGCCCCGTCCCGGCGTCCTTGAAGATCGTGCTGACGTTGTCCCAGACGAAGCGGATGAGCTTGGGCCGGCCCACCTGGACGCCTCGCGAATAGGCCACCGGTACCCCGGGCGCGCCGATGGTGATCACGGTGCCGGAGGCGGACCCCACGGTGACGGTCGAGAACTGGTCGGTGTTGATGAGATAGATGGTGTCGCCCGCCGTGAATCCCGAGGCATTCACGACGTTGAGAGTCGTGTCGTTGACGCTGGCGTTGGCCGTGAGCGTCGTCGACGCCCCCGTGAGATCGGCCCAGAAGCTGATGCTGGTGGGCGTTGCAGCCGTGATCTTGATGGCAGCGGGTGGGAAGCCCGCCCCGGCCAGCCTGAGGTCCTCCTCCAGAATCATGCCGGCCCGCGCGGCCTGCTGCGCCTGGGCGCGGCTGTCGCCGTCCTGGCTGACCTGGCTGCCCGTGGCGAGGACACCGCCGACCGCGGCCAGGACCATGCCGAGGACGCCAACGGAGACGAGGAGCTCGGTCAGGCTGAAGCCACGCCGGTCGCCGAGGGCACGGAGGTGCGCGCTCATGGACCCGCGGAGCGCAATCATGGACCCGCGGAGCGCAATCATGGACCCGCGGAGCGCAATCATGGA